>Ga0160423_10003059_pt1 | contig 13924 bp, 13 predicted proteins | sample CRUFie14St8metaG_FD_108191 | JGI IMG/M metagenome (GOLD analysis project Ga0160423, IMG submission 108191) | Marine microbial communities from the Costa Rica Dome - CRUD Field 142mm St8 metaG | ecosystem: Environmental > Aquatic > Marine > Oceanic > Photic zone | place: Costa Rica: the Eastern...
CGGCGTCCAACACGCGATCGAGCGCGGGCAGAACCGGCATCGAACCGACCCCGCTGATGTCCGGCCGGTCGATGGTGAGGGTCTCGGCGTCCTCCGGGCTCAAGCGCATGGTCTGGGCGAGCTGAAGACGGGCGAGGGCGACGTCCCCTTCGGCTGCGATCTCGCTGGATTGGTCCGAGGCGAGCTGGGCCTGCAGGTCGAGCAGGTCGGATTCAGGCGCCGCACCGGCGTCGACGAAGGCGCGGATGCGGGTGACCTGCGTTTCGGTGGTGCGGACGTTGAGCGCTGCAATCTCGAGGGCATCCTCGGCGAACATCAGATTAAGGAAGGCGGTGGCCACCTGGAGGGCGACGTCGTTGCGGGTGCGGTCCAGGTCGTGTTCGGCGCCCACGCGGCGCTCCTCCGCCTGGTCGAGCCGGAGGTGGTTGGCCATGCCCCCGAAGAGGGTGATGCCGGATCCGACGCCCATGGAGTTGGACCGGATGCGGGAGGTGGCAAACTGGTTCGTGAAGGGGTCGATGGTCTGTCCCCAATTGTATCCGTGGGACGCGTTCGCATTGAGGTTGGGCAGGAAGGCCGCCTTGGCCTCGTCCACGTCGATGTCATTTCCGGCCAGGCCCAATTTGCCTTGGCGGACCTGCAGGTTGTTGTCCTGCGCGTGTGAGATGGCGCGCTCGAGCGTCCAGGATGCGGTCTGGGCCTCGAGGGACCCGGAGGCGCAGAGGAGCAAGAAAAGGGAGAGGGTGAAACGAAGGGGGGAAATCCTCGGCGGCATGGCGGGGGGACGGGAGACTGCAGTCACCCCACGAAAGTACGGCGCCCACCGTAGCGGGCACCAACGGGGTCCTCACTGGGACAGGACCTCGATTTCGACGCGGCGGTTGGCTTCGTGCTGCCAGGCGTAGACCGGGTCGGGGTAGAGGAGCGCGTCTGCGCCGCGTCCTCCGGGGACGAGCCGGTCGTCCTGGATGCCGTGTCGCACGAGCCACGCGATGAGGGACGATGCCCGGCGTTCGCTGGCCTTGCGGTAGAAGGCGCGGCTCCGACTCCCGTCTGCGCCATTGGCGTGACCGATGATGCGGAGGTGGACAGTGGGATTGGCCTCAAGCCAGCCGAGCAATTCTTCGGCCACCTCCATGCTGCGGGGATGGAGGCGGTCACCATTGCCCTGGAAGTGGATGCCGAGGATGTCGGTCCTCAGGCCGCGTTCGAGGCGGCGGAGGGGAATCCGGATTTCGGGCTCGCGCAGCAAATCGGGCCAGAACGATTCGGCGTGAAACATGTGGCCGGGTTTGTGCCCGATGACGGTGTGCCGGCGGTGCGGAATGATCTGAAGAAGGGTGTCCGAGAGGTTGTCCCACCGGCCGGGCCGGCGGTTCTGATAGCCGAAGAGCACCACGTCGCAGGTGCCTGGTTCTCCATCCTGTTCGACGGTCAACCTGTATTGGCCCATGTCGAGCAGGGTTTCGTCGGGATGGATGGCGCGTTCTGCCTGAAATTGGGCGTCCGCGGGAAGGGACATCAACAAGAGGAGCGCCAGGGCAAAAAGAACGAGACAGGCATTCTGCCATCGTTGGCGCGCAGCAAGCGGGTCGAACATGTATATAATTTACACATTATTCGACGAACTTCCACTTTTTGAATATTAAATAACCAATTGTGCCGAGCAATATATAGGGCACGGCCATGATGTACAGGATGCCTTGGTTGATGCCGCGCCCGACGGCCCCCTCTGCCGCACTGTCCTCGGCCACGGCCTTGCACATCACGCATTGCGCGTCGACCCCGCCGATGACCGCGGCCATCAGGAGCAACACGAGGAGGAGGCGCAATGGGCTGGGCCGGCGCATCAGTGCGGGTAGTAGGGCGCGATCATCAGGTAGACGAGCACGCCGGTGGCCGTCACATAGAGCCACATCGGCATCGTGATGCGCGCGATGCGGCGGTGCTTGGCCACGTCGCCCATCAGGCCGCGGGCATAGCTGAACAGAGCCAGCGGCACGATGGCGATCGACAACAGGATGTGGGTGACCAGGATGAAGAGGTAGACCGACCGGATGAGGCCTTCACCACCGAAGCGGGTGGATTCGGTCAGCAGGTGGAAGATGACGTAGCTCACCAGGAACAGGGCGGACAGGGACAGCGCCGCCGTGTTCAGGGCGCGGTGACGCTGCACGTTGCCCTTCTTGATGGAGAGAAAGGAGACCAGCAGGCAGGTGAAGGCCGTCGCGTTCAGCATGGCATTGAGGCGCGGGAGCCAATACACCTTGCGGAGGGTGTCCTCCGAGAGGCCTTCCGCCGGCGGAATCAGAAACAGCGCGGTGACGACCAGGGGAATGGCGATGCTGACAATCCAGACGAAGCGCTGGACGGCTTTCGGGTTGGCGGTGGGCGTGTTCACGGGGTGGCGGCGTTTCGGGCGTCGGTCCGGGCAATCAACCCGTACACATCTTCCAACATCCGGTCGACCTCGGAGGTTTTCGTGCCGTCGTAGGTTCCGCGGATGTGGCCGTCGGTGTCAACGATGAGCACCTGGTCCGAATGGAAGAAGCCGCCCGCAGCCGTGTCGCTGGCCAGGGCGGTCAGGAGGTAGCCCTCCTGGAGCAACGGATAGAGGTCTTCCTTGGGCCCGGTGAGGAAGCGCCAGAGGTCGGGGTCGGCTCCGAGGCGCTTCGCGTAGCGATTCATCCGCTCCGGGGTGTCGTTGGTGGGGTCAACGGTGTGGCTGATCAGGGTCACCCGGTCGGCGAGACCGTCCACGGCGAGGCGGTCGTGCACGCGGGCGAGCTGGGAGCTGATGACCGGGCAGATGGTCGGACAGGCCGTGAAGAAGGCATCGACGATGCGGACCTTGCCGACCATGTCGCGGTGGCTGCACTCCCGGCCGAGCTGGTCGGTCAGGGCAAACTTGGGAATGGTGTGGAACAGCGTGTCCACGGCCCCGGATTCCGAGCGGATCACTTCGCGATCGCCGAGGTACGGAAGGGGCGGTGCGTCCAGCCGCTGCAGGTTGGCCTTGCGGGCTTCCAGCTTGCGCTTCTTGAGCAGGGCAATGTCCTCGACCGCGTCGCCGATTTCGTGCTCGCTCGAGGCGAGGTATTTCTGCCGGACGTAGCCCCGGTCGTCCACCAGCAGGAGGGTGGCCACGTTGAACCGGTCGGTCGAATCCCGGGGCACGCCGAGGTCTTCGGCGATCATCCGGTCGATGGCTTCCTGGTCGCCCGTGAGGAAGCGCCACTTATCCGGATAGCGGTTGTAGCGTTCGTTGCGTTCGACATACGCCCGCAGCCGTCGTGGGGTGTCGTGTTCCGCGTCGAGGGTCAGGCACAACAGGCCCACGTCGGGCTCATCGCGGTACCGCCAATTGGCCCAGAGCAATTGCTGGGTCATCGTGGCGAGATGGGGGGTGGTGACCGTGTCGGTGGTCATGAACGCGACGAGCCAGAACGTGCCGGCCAGGCTGTCCCGGTTGACGGCGTCGCCGTTCTGGTCCGTGAGGTCCAAGGCGGGCAGCCGTCGCGCGCCGACCGGGGTTGCGATGCGGTCGCCGGTCGGAGAGAAATAATCGAGGTTGCCGAATTCATGTGTCATGCCCCGTCCGAGAACGAGGAGCAGGAGCAAAGGGAGGCCGGGCAGTGCGGCCACGAGGAGGAACCGTTTCCAGCCGCGCCGGCGGCCCGGTGTCGGTCCTTCCATCGGCGATCAGTGGAACGTCAGGTCCAGCCCGAAGTGGGCGGCGCCTTCCGTCATCGCGATGAAGATGAGGTAGGCGATGAAGACGAAGTAGGGGATGATCACCACGTTGCGCAGGTTCTTGCGCTCGTCTCCCAGGTGCATGAAGGTCATCACGATGTAGCCCGCCTTGAAGAGGGTCATGATGATGAAGGTCCACTTGATGGCGGTCCAGGTGAAGGTCTCGCTCCGCTTGAACATCACGCCCATTCCCACCTCGATGGCGGTGATGACGGACAGGATGACCGTGACCGTAGATCTTCTTGCGGATGGCCACGCCTTCCTCCTCGCTGTGGTGGGCGTTGAGGGCGTAGCTGTCGTTTACGATGAGGTCGTCGCGCTCCATGTCAGATGAGGTAGAAGAAGGTGAACACGAACACCCAGACAAGGTCGACGAAGTGCCAGTACAGGCCCACCTTTTCGACCATCTCGTAGTGCTTGCGGCGCTCCATCACGCGGTTCAGCACCATGAAGAAGACCACGATGTTGATGACCACCCCGGAGAACACGTGGAACCCGTGGAATCCGGTGATGAAGAAGAAGAAGTTGCTGTAGCTCTGCTGGACGGCGTATTCGCTGTCGTGCAGGTTGGCGCCGAAGGAGAAGTCGCTGGAGCGGGCGTTCCAGAGGGCCATCATGGCGTCGCCTTCGATGAGGGTCTCGCCCTCCACGAACTTGTTGAGGGTCAGGCCGTGCAGGTGCGCTTCGTGTGGGTGGTCACCCAGCTCGGTCAGCACCACATGTCCGCCGTCTTCGGAGAGGGTCACCGCCGTGTTGCCGGCGAGGTGCATCTCCATCAGGTGGCCGAAGTGGTGGTCCATGAAGACCGCATCGCCGGCGTTGAGCTCGAAGGTCTCGCCTTCAGGTCCGGTGACGGTCACGTCTTCGGCGAGGAGGAAGCTTCCGCCGCTGCCATGGATGAAGTGGCTCCACTCCCAGGCTTGGCTGCCGAGGAAGAAGAAGCCGCCGATGATGGTCAGGCCCATCCACTTGAGCACGGCGGACCGGTCGTTGCGGTGTCCCGCCTCCACGGCGAGCACCATGGTCACCGAGCTCACGATGAGGATGAAGGTCATCAGGGCGACGTAGATCAGCGGGTACTGGCCTTCGAGTCCGGGCAGGGCGCGGAAGACCTGCTCTCCGATGGGCCAGGCGCCCGTGGAGCTGGCCCGGCTGAAGCCGTAAGCCACCAACAGTCCCGAGAACGTCAGGGCGTCCGAGACCAGGAAGTACCACATCATCATTTTGCCGTAGCTCACGCTGAACGGCGACCGTCCCCCTCCCCAGAGGACCTCCTTAGAAATTGCTTTGCTTGCCTCTCCGGACATGACGCTGATTTGCGCCGCAAAGTTACGCCATCCTCAGTGGACGAGGAACAGGAAGGCGAACAGGTATACCCACAACAGGCCCAGGAAGTGCCAATAGACCCCACCAGTGTGCAAACGAACGGTGTCGCTGGGGTGGATTCTGCCCGTCAGGATGCGGATCCCGTTGACGATCAGATAGGCCAATCCGAGGGCGAGGTGGAACAGGTGAATGAGGATCAGGATGAACAGATACCCCGCTGCGGAATTGGAAGTCCGCTCCACATCGAGGGTGATGTCGCGGGCCATCAACACGTCGTCGGAGGCAAACAACTGGTTGGTCTCCGGACGGTAGTTCAGGGGAACGCCGTCTTGGGTGACGGTGTAGTCGACGCCCCATTGTGCCGGACCGTCGAGCAGGTTCTGGATGCTGTTCCACCGGTAGGCCTTGGCGCCGCTGGCCGTCTCGTCCACGGTCCAGCCCATGCCCTTGTCCTGCAATTCGCCCCAGCCTTGAAGCTGCAAGACGGTGAAGGCGACGCCGAGCGCGAAGGTGATGGCGAGGTGGACGAAGCTGGTCACGGTGTGGCCTTGCTTCATGGCGCGAAGGCTGAGCCACATCGGAAGGGAGCTGGCCACGATGAGCGCATTGCTGACCCACAAAGTGGTCGGGGCCTGGATGTGAACCCAGTATTGGCCCACGTTGGAGACGATGTAGGCGGAGGTGAACCCGGCGAAGAGCATCACCACGGCGAAGACGATGAAGTACATCAGCATCTTCTTGGTGCGTTCCCGCACGGCGGGGTCGAGACCTTCGAATACGTCCACGCGTTTCTGCGGGATGTCCTGGGTGGCGTCGGGGGTGTTCATGTCGCTGCTTGCGCTGATGGGGACAACAAAGGAACCGGGATGAGCGCCCGGGGTTCAGGGGATTTTGTCAAGGACGTACGTGAGCTGCACGATTGGGAGGTACAGGAAGCTCGCGAACATGAGTTGGCGGGCATCCTTGACCTCGAGGCTGCGCCACAGCCGGATGGCGGGCACGAGAAAGCCGAGGCCGGCCAGCACGGCGATTGCGAAGGCGATGTTGCCGACCATAGGGGCGTCGCCGGGCAGGGCCCACGGAAGGAGGCTCGCCGGGATGCACAGCATGGTGTACAGCAGAATCTGGCGGGCGCTGGCGGCCGTGCGCCCCTCCTTGAAGGGCAACATCTTGTATCCGGCCTTCAGGTAGTCTTCGTGCGCGACCCAGGCGATGGCCCAGAAATGGGGAAACTGCCACATGAACTGCACGGCGAAGAGGGTGCCGGGTTCGATGCCGAAGTGGCCGGTGGCGGCGACATAGCCGAGCATGGGCGGGATGGCCCCGGGGATGGCCCCGACGAGGACGCTGAATCCGGTGCGGGACTTCAATGGAGTGTAGGCCAGGACATAGCTGCCGAGGGCCAGCAGACCGAGCAGGCCCGCCTTGGTGCCGAGGTGGAAGAGTGCGGCCAAGCCCAAAGCGCCGGCTGCGATGGACCAGAGGGCTGCGCTGCGCACGCTCATCCGGCCGGTGGGCAGGGGACGGCCTGCGGTCCGCCCCATTTTGGCGTCGGCTTCCTTTTCGATGATCTGGTTGAATCCGTTGGAGGCGCCGGTCAACAGGTAGCCGCCGACGGTCAGCTCGAGAAACGGGACGAGGCCGATGCTTTCCGTGCCCATGAACCACCCGAGTACGGCGCTGAGGACCACGAAGGTGCCGAGCCGCAGTTTGAAGAGGACGGCGATGTCCTTCAGCAAGATGGGGGTGGGGGTGACGGGGGCCGACATGGCGGACGGCGAAATTAGGCGTGCACTACCAATCCGCCCCCAGGAAAGGGCCTGAACCTCGCAAGCCGAAACCGATCCAGACCTCCCGTCCGGGAGCGAGGCCGTCGAGGGGGTGGGTCTCCCGGCCCCAAGCGGCTTGCACGAAGGCCTGCACGGGAATGTCGGGGGCCAGTTTCACGGTGCGGCCCACATCCAGGAAGGCCACCGTGCGCCACCGATGCCGACCGTTGAGCCAGGCGTAGGTGTCCTCTGTCCGCCGGATGTCGCCCACCTGGGGCAGGGAGCCGGTCGGCGTGTCGCCCGTGGGGTCGTCGCCCCGGACGGAGGCGGTGAAGCGGGCGTGGACTTTCCATGTGTCGGATTGCCAATCCCCTTGCCACAGGGTCTCGACGAAGTTGGCGCCGAGGGGATGGGCGAGGGGCGTGTTGCCGTGCACGTAGGCGGCCGTGCTCGTGTAGTGGCTGTAGGTCCAGGGCCGGGCTGCGGACACTTCCCACCGCCAGCCGCCCCACTCCGTGTCCCACCGGATCCCACCGAGCAGGGCAAACTTGTTGCCCCACCACTGGGTCCCACCGAGGAGTTCGGAGACAATCAATTCGTCGAGCAGGAACTGGCCATAGAGGGTGCGCGGACGCCGGGCCCAATCGCTGCCCAGCTTGATCCTGCCCTCGAGGCCGACGAGGGCGTTGTCTGAGCTGCCCTGGGCGTATTCCGTCGGGCGCAGGCTGGTCAGGGGCAGGAGGTAATGGGGTTCGAATGCACGCCTGCCGTCCTCCACGTTCCAGACGACCCCTCCCCACAACGCGCCGGTCAGCCGCGTGCCGAAGTCCACTTCGACCCTGTGGGAGACGAGCATACGCTCGATGCCGGAGCGAAGTCGCCCCACGGGCGGCACCCAGGTACGGGGGTCGCCGACGGCGCCCGTCCAGCAGTCGATGTGCGGGCTCCCTTGCAGGGCTTCCACCCGATGGCGGTAGCGCAGCCGTCCTCCACCGTCCACGGCGAACTGTGCGAACGGAGCGGGCGCCGCATGGCGGCCCCGGAACAGCGAGCGAACGCCCCACCCTTCGCTCAGTGTGTCGCGGCCGATGATCACGTCCACGGACTGCAGGGGGGACCACGTCCAGCGTCCCCGCCAGCGGGATGCGCCGAGACCGGACGCGGTGCGGCGGTCCCATCCGCTTTCCATGGCCCGCCGATAGAAGGTGCCGGGGCCGCGCACCGTTTCCCACTGCGCGTCCAGGTCCCACCGGCTGTGGTGGATGCGGACCCCGGCTTGGAGTCCGCCCATCCAGGTGCTCCGGGAGCCGTCGGTGGTGTGGCTTACGCCCAGTTCCCCCGGCGACACCATGAAGCTCAAGGTGCTGCCTGTGTCCGGCAAAGTGGGCAACGGCCCGAAGTGGGTGCGGAGCGAGTCCTGTCCGACAATGGTCCCAGACAACAGGAGAAGGAAGAAGAGGAGCGGTCTGCCCATCGGCGCAAACCTAAGGCCGCCCTGAATGGCCACTGCGCGGGTTGCGCGTATTCAGGACATCTTGATCCGCTTGCGCCGCAGGGCGCGGGTGAGGATGGCGATCCTCTCGGCGCCCACGATGGCGCCCGGCAGCATGAAAGCCGTTCCGAGCAGGATGAAGAAGGCTGCCGTGGGGTCCATCTCGGGAAGGATGAAGCCGAGGGACACCATCACCGCCGTGTAGGTGTGGATGACCAGGGCCGTTTGCAAGTGGTTCAACCCCAGCCTCAGCAAGCGGTGATGCAGGTGATTGCGGTCGGCCGAGAAGGGGGACCGCCCTTGGAGGATGCGCAGGGTGAAGATGCGGAGCGTGTCCACCAGCGGATAGCTGAGCATGGTCATGGCCAACACGGGTATGGACCGGTGGGCCCACACCTCCGGAATCTGCGCTGCCGGAGTGGCCATGATGCTCGTCGCCATCACATAGATGAACATGCCGAGCAGCAGCGAGCCACTGTCTCCCATGAAAATGCGGGCAGGCGAGATGTTGAAGAGAATGAATCCTGCGAGAGAACCGGCCAAGGCCATGCACAGAATCGCAAAATTGGGCTGTCCGGTGAGATGGAACCAGAGGGCGCAAGAGATGGCCACCAGGATTCCATAACCACCGGCCAGGGTGTCCACCCCATCAATGAGGTTGACGGCGTTGACCACTACGATGTACACGAAGAGTGAGAAGGGAATGGCCACGCCCAAGCTGATGGTCGACAGGCCGAAGAGGCCGGAAAAGTCGTCAATCATGAAGCCGCCTCCGAGAATGAGGGTTCCCCCGACCACGATTTGTACAGCAAGCTTCTTGAGCGGATCGAGAACGTACAGGTCGTCTTTGAGGCCGAGGAAGAACAGGATGGTGGCTGCTGCACCCATGCGGAGAAACGCGACGGCTTCTTCTCCTGTCGGTTGGACGAAGATGGATGTGGTAACTAGAGTGCCGATGAAAATCAAAACCCCTCCCAATCTCGGCACACTTCGCGTGTGGACCTTCCGGTCCTCAGACGGTTCATCGAGCAGGTTTTTCTGTATGGCGAGCCGAATCAGTGAAGGCATTCCCAGGATCACCACAAGAAGGGAAGCAATGAAGGAGAGTATGATGTGGGTCCCTGCCATGTAGATCTTTGTTGTGGTGATTATAGTCCCGAAATGGGTTAAGGGTTGCGCAATTGACGATTGTCATCTGATGCCTACACCAATTGTTCAGTGGCTCTTGCGGGAATTCATCACGGGAGACTGAAGGCCGATTCCCCACCATAGTGCGTCAGTGCTGGATAATGTCATGACTTCGATGAATGGCGTGACCGGAACCAAAGCCGGAAGGTGCCGGTTCGGCCAGCGCTTTTTTCTGCCCAACCGTTTTGCAGACAGAGCTGAATCGATGCCCATTGGGGGCAGGGAGAGGGTCATTTTTCCACTCCAGGCATCGCGCAATCGGCCCAATTCGGCAGAAACGGTCACTCCGGCCGGCCTCCATTCGATGCCTTGCACCCAGTCCGGCTGGAGACTGGACAGGGAGCGGACGCCCAGACCGCCTCCAGGCGATGCGGGGTCGAACTCGGGCAAGGCGGAGCTGTTGGCGGGGGTGAATTCGGTCCACACCGTCCACCCTTCCCCATGGCGCACATGGCCGATGAGCCATTGCGATTCGCTGGCATTCTCCTGGTCAGGGCCGGTCCACGGTGCGAAACGGGCCTGGCCGTACCAAGTTGATCGGGTGCGGCGCCATTGCAGGTCGACGCCGTGGTGGCCGGTCAGAATGGCTGCGTTGGCCGTGTCGCGGTGCAGGGGGGAAGACCACGGGGCCATGGCGATGGCCCAATCGGTCGCTGCACTCCGCGCTTGGCCTCGTTGAAGCACGTCCGTCCATGTGGCGGTCACCCAATTCACGTGCAGGGTGTGTTCACCAGTCTTGATGGTCTTGCCCAGACTGCGGACGGAAAGGCCGATCGGGGCATACCGTCCCTCCCGTGCACCGTCTGCAGGGAGCCGCGTGGTGGACCGTTGGCGGCTCTGGTACCACCGGTATTGCCATCCGCGTCCGAGGTCCAGATCCACCAACAGATATGGGGCGGGAGCCATGTCCGGATTCCACAGCAGGTTGCGTGCTCCCGGTCCCATGCCGACCGTACCCAGTCCCCATTGCAGCCTCATGCGCTTCGAAGCCTTCACGTCGAACCAGACCTCTGCCAGGCTGTGGTCGATGCCGAACAGCCCGTTGCCTGCCGGTCGCAATTTGCCCGGTCCCATCCCGGGGTAGCCTTGGGCGGCGAGGACGTATTCGGTGTCGGGACCGACCAGCACGCGCTGCATTTCGAGCACCTTGCCCCCGAAGTGGAGGGTGCCATCGAGGGTGCCCCGGTAACGGACACCGCGGATGTTGCGAAACCCGGACTCGGTGGGTGCGTCGTTGTCGGCCCCGTTCAGCCTGCGCCATTGGCGGGCGTATTCCACCACCGGATCCATCGCCATCCGGACCGGGCCGTCGGTGAACAGGGCATGGCGGTGCCACCAGGTGTCCCGCCCACCATCTTCGGTCGGCAGCGTGCGTACGGTATCGTAAGCCAACGTCCCCCGGTCTGCGCTTGTGGTGAGGACGGGCATGCGGTCACCGCTGGGCAGTCGGTCGGGCACGATGATCTGCCCGGCTGCTGGAAGGGCTGCGCCGAGCAGGATGGCCCCCAGAACCAGTGGATGCAGGTGCCGGCTCAGGATCATTTGGCGCGGGCAGCGTCGGGGTTGTTCCGGTACTCCTCATAGACGCTGCGCAGGCCGTCCGCGAGGGAAATGCGGTGCGTCCAGCCGAGGGCGTGGATGCGGTCGCAGTTCATGAGTTTGCGGGGGGTGCCGTCGGGTTTGTCCGTGTCCCACACGAGCTCTCCCTCGAAACCGATGATGTCCCGGATGGTTTCCGCGAGTTCCTTGATGGGCAGGTCGGTCCCGGTGCCCACATTGACGAAGGGCTTGTCATTGTACTCGCGCATGAGAAAGAGGCAGGCTTCTGCGAGGTCGTCGACATGGAGGAACTCGCGGCGCGGCGATCCTGTGCCCCAACAGGTCACGGTCGGGTCGCCGTTGACCTTGGCCTCGTGAAATTTCCGAAGGAGGGCGGGCACGACATGGCTGTTCTGCAGGTCGTAATTGTCGCCCGGCCCGTAGAGGTTGGTGGGCATGGCGGAAATGAAGTTGGCCCCGTGCTGGTCGCGGTAGGCCTCGCAGAGCTTGATGCCGGCAATCTTGGCGATGGCGTAGGGTTCATTGGTCGGTTCCAATGCGCCGGTGAGCAGGGCGTCCTCGACCAGGGGCTGGTCGGCGAGCTTCGGGTAGATGCAACTGGAGCCGAGGAACAGCAACTTCTCGACCCCGACCTCATGGGCGGCATGGATGAGGTTGGCCTCGATCATGAGGTTGTCGTAGAGGAAGTCGGCCCGGTAGATGTTGTTGGCGTGGATGCCCCCCACTTTCGCTGCGGCCACGAACACATGGGTGGGACGTTCACGCTCCATCATCGCCCGGACAGCGGCCTGGTTTCTCAGGTCGAGTTCGGCACTGGTGAAGGTGATGGGCTCCGGGAGACCTTGCGATTGGAGTGCCCGGCAGAGGGCCTTTCCCACCATGCCCCTGTGGCCGGCAACGTAGATGCGGGAGGTTGAATTCATGGCAGAATCAAATTACGCGGGGTGGAGTCTGGATGCGGTGCGCGCGAGCGAATTGGAGAGGGCATTGAAGGCGAGCACCAAGGAGACGATGCAGGCCCCGGGAATGAGCGCGAGATGGGCGTGTCCGGTGAGGATGGCTCCGTAATGGTCACGGATGAGGTTTCCCCAGCTCGGCATGGGAATCTGGGCGCCGACGCCCATGAAGCTTAGGCCGGCTTCGATGAGGATGGCGGCGGCGAAGTTGGCGGAGGCGAGCACGGCAATGGGCCCGGCGAGGTTGGGCAGGATGTGTCCGAGCACGATGCGCGGTGTGGACAACCCGAGCACCCGGCCGGCCTCGACCCATTCGACGTGCCGCAGGGCGATGGCCTGGCCGCGGACCACGCGCGCCACGTCGACCCACATGCTGAGTCCGATGGCGAGGAAGACCTGTTCGAAACCCTTGCCGAAGGCGAGCGTGATGGCGAGCACGAGCAGCAGGGTGGGAATGCTCCACATCACCTGGAGCAGCCAGCTGACGGCGTCGTCGAACCGGCCGCCGAGGTACCCGGCAAAGGCGCCCAGCGGCACGCCGATGAGCAGCGAGAGCAACACGGCCACGATGCCGACCGAGAGCGAGAGCCCGGATCCGGCCACCACCCTCGACAGGTAATCCCGTCCGAAGCGGTCGGTCCCCAGCCAGAAGGTGCGGGTGTCGAGGGTGTTTTCGGCCACCCCAGCGGCGTCGAGGTGGACCGTGGTTCCGGGCGCGAGCATCGCCCATTCGAGGTGCTGGGCATTGGCGTGGAGCGAAGGGTCAGGGCGCCACAGCGAGCTGGTCAAGGCGACGCAGGCCCACAGGGCGATCCAGACTGCCCCGAGCAGGGCGGTGGGTTCGGACCGAAAGAAGGATCGCCAGGCGTGCACGACCCGAAATTAGCCGGCAGGTCTGCCCTTCCACCGGCCCGTTCGAAGCGGCATCACCAAGAGGGTGGTGGCAACGAAAACGGGGTGGGTGACAGCCAGCAGGAACAGGCTGCCGAGCGCGGCCATCGGCGATTGTGGAAGCAGTCCGTACATCCGGCCAACTCGGGCGGTGTAGGCCATGTCGGCTGCGCTTTTGACCCCCCAGAACAGCAGGCCGGCCACCGGTGCGATCACGAGCAGGGCCAACCCTGCCGCATGCAGGGCTGCGACCGTCCAGGCCACGCGGCGCGCCTCGCGAAGCGATTGGGGGTACCGGGTGGATTTGGCGCCCCACCGGATGCGTTGGTCGAGCAGGGTACTCAGGGTGTCCATCGGTCCGGCGGAGACCATGGCGCGCCGGTCGTCGATCCAGCCAACCCGAGCGGCATCGCCGCGCTCGATCAGCGTGGCCAGCGAGAAGACGTCGTCGCCGCTCGGAATGTCGGGCCGCAGCCCGTTGTGGGGAAAGGCGTCACAACGCCAGACCCAACCGCCACCGCTCGCCATGGCGGGATGGCCCCGGCGGACGGCGGCCACCGCCCAGCCTTGCATGGCCGCAAAGTCGAGCGATTGCAAGCGGGTCAGTTCCTCTTTGGGCGGCCCCTTGGTCGTTCTCGCAATGCGCAGGGGCAATAGCGCCATGTCCATGGCATTGCCGCGCTGGCACAAGACATTGGACATGGCCCACAGTGCATCGGGACCGATGCGCGCATCCGCGTCGATGCCGACGGCCCATTCGGTGTTGGCTGCCCGAATGCCGGCAGAGAGGCCGGGCTTCTTTCCCCGTCCGGGGTTGTCGATCACGCGAAGCGGAAAGGGAAAGGGGCCGGCGGCCTTCGCAGCCGCCACCGTGCCATCCTCGGAGGCGTCGTCAATCACGATGACCTCGGCGGGTTGAAGGCTTTGGGCGGCGAGGTCTGAGAGCAGGCGGGTCAGGGTGTGGGCCTCATTGCGCACCGGCAGCACCA
>Ga0160423_10003060_pt1 | contig 13923 bp, 6 predicted proteins | sample CRUFie14St8metaG_FD_108191 | JGI IMG/M metagenome (GOLD analysis project Ga0160423, IMG submission 108191) | Marine microbial communities from the Costa Rica Dome - CRUD Field 142mm St8 metaG | ecosystem: Environmental > Aquatic > Marine > Oceanic > Photic zone | place: Costa Rica: the Eastern...
ACAGTCCTCGGAGCGGCCCACCCCAGCGCCGTGGATCAGCACGACGTATCCCGTGACGAACTTGGGCACGTGGTAGTACAGAGATTGCCCGTTGACGTATCTGTGCGACACACACGCCCCGGTGTACTCCTTGAAGTAGGGGAAAACGCAGTCCTGGTCCGGAATTCTCATGATCTCGGGGAGGGAAACGGGAAGCGTGGCGTTGGCCTCGGGGTGAGGCGCCTCGACCTCGTTCCCGAGGGCTTCGCACGACACGGTGGTGGGTGCCACCAGGCACAGGAATGCCAGGGCGCACAGGACCAGCTGGAGGTAGAGGTTCCTGAAGCACGCGACCCGATTCGGCACCCGCCTCCTCAAGCTGCAGCTCGTGAGCCTGACCTTGCTCTCGGTGCTAACGAACTGACACTCCTGATCTCGCGCCGCCGAGCGACCGGCGTCGGCGGTCAAGCTAGACGACTTGTGACGGAGTGACCTCGCCCTCTCGGAGCCCCTGGGGGTCCCGGCAACCATCCTGGTCTTCAGCGCCCTGGCCTCGTGTGACCTCCCGCCCAAGAGTGCCAGGAGCCACCTTCCCCTCGACCTTAAGGTCTTCGCCCCTCCCCTTGTCCTGCGCACCATCTAAGGGGGGGTTGGGACGCTGCGCTTCACCGCGTTTCCCCCGTCGTTCGAAGACCAACCGTCTCCTCGGCCGCTCGCACCCAGCAATGCCAGACGAGAAAACGAACCCTCCCTCGATTCTAACGGTTTTCTTCATTCGGCGTGTGAAGTTACTTTTTCTGTCCTGTAAAAAAGCGCGGTGGCGGGGGGTTCGTTTCAAAAAGAGAATCGCGACAGAAAGACAGGGGAGGCGGGGGGGGGGGTGTGCCGAGTCGCGAAGGGGAGAGAGGAGGGGCTGGCGAAGGGTTTTGCGGCGGCGCGATGTCGGTCATCTCGATCCAGGGCGCGGTGCGGGGGCTCACCCACCGGGGCGGGCGCGCTCCGTCTCGGCGGCGCGTCGAGGTCCCGAGCCTCGGCTCGCGCGCCAGGCTCGCGCTGGTTTCGTGTCCAAACGCCGGGGGCAACTTTGGCTTGGACTGCACGGACTGGGACAACGAGGCCTACGAGCACTTTCCGGATGTCATGCCGTACTCGGTCAAATCGATGGCGTGGTCCGCGAAGCGCAAGCGCATGCGCACGGAGGAGAGTCGAGCCTGGAGGGAGGAGATGGATAAGCTGAAAAGCGAGTGGTCGGGCCACGGGACCGGGCTACGGGATGAGCAAGACCCCACCGGCGACGCTGAGGAGGTCACCAACGACGACTGGCACTGGTGCACGCACGCGGACGCGGTGAGGCAGTGGGAGGAGGAGAGGAAAAACTGGGCTGAGAATCGCGCCAAGGCCTTCAGAACGGCCCAGCAGAGGCTCAACTCCTACCGCGCCACGCAGCAGAACTCCGCGCAGCACCGCCACCAGCCCACCCTCCCCGACCTGGGCGATCCCAGCGACCCATTGGGCTTCTACACCATGATGGGCATACCCTGCACGGCCACTGCCGCCGAGCTCAAGTCCGCTTTTCGGGCGAGGGCAAAGGACCTGCACCCCGATGTGGCCGGCGAGGAGGACGAGGCAGAGGAGAAGATGAAGGACCTCCTCAGGGCGTACGGTGTCCTCAAGGACCCAGTATCCAGGTCGCTCTACGACAGGGGCTTTACGAGGTGAGGCTAGTTGTGTGGGGTTTGGGCTGCTGTTGGGGAGCAAAGACAGCGAAAAGCTCGAAAAACGTGAGTGGTGCAACCGTCCCCATGGCGTGTAAACAAGAAAGAAAGGGTAATTGATAAACATTTCCCCTCGCCTGGTGGCCCGTCTCGCTCGCTGAGATCCTCCACCGCTCGTCTCCCTCCCTTTACCCGACGATGCCCGACACGGTTGTGGATCCCATGAGTTTAGATCCACGAGGAATCGAAGAGGGGGGGGGGGCTAAGGATCTAGGATCGAGGCGTTTGCCCCGGAGCGCCGAAGAGGGGGTGTGGTGGGGGTCGCGTGAGGGCTCCAAGAGCGGAGGGATGTAGAGCGGGGGACGACGACGCGACAGCCACGTCATGCTCTCGGCATCACCCTTCGGAGACAGGGAACCCTCGGCACCGATCTTGGTCTCCAGGAAGAGGCTAGTGGCTTGCCTTCTGCTCTTCCTGCTCGGCGCGAGCGTGGTCCGCACAGCGGTGCTGTTCTCGGAGGACGACCTCGTCGCGAAAGACGTGGTCTTTCGGACCACCGAGGAGGACGCGGACGACGAGGTGGCGGGCGAGGAGACGGACTGGACGGCCGAGCCCAGCGGGCGAGCGAGGCAGGGCGCGAGGTCCACGCCCCGCCCAGGTCGGGGCCGGTCGAAGAGGAGCTCTCGATCGGGCTCGAGGGCCTCGACCGCGGCGAGCGGGGTCCAGATCGGTGCGGTCTCCAGGAACCTCAGGGCTCGTAAGGTCAAGCCCAACTTTTCCAGGGCGAGTGCTGGAGCGGCCGCCGAAGCGTTTCCCAAGGTTGTCGCGACCGGGCCGGCCGTGAGGGACGAGACGGGAGCCTTCATCTGGGTAGACTCAGCCGGTGGCGGCAACGGAATCTTGGCGTCCTCTGACCGATATATCGACGACCTCATCGAGGATCCCATCACCGAGTCCATCGACATTAATGACGGCTACGACTACGAAGACGACCTTGACCTGTATGAGTATGGTTCTCTCGAGGAGGAGCCCTCAGCTGCAGCTGGGGACCCCGCTTCTGCCGTGCAAATGGGCGACAGGCTAGGCGAGCCGGAGACCGAGGACGCCTGGGAGGAGGACGATGGCGACAATCTCGCAGGGCTGGAGGATGAGGAAGCGTTGGGAGAGACCTCGGCTGGTGCCGGTGCCGACGACGTCGATGGGAACGTGGGGGAGTGGGAGGAGGCGAAGGAGGCGCCGCCGCGTCGAGAGGAACTGCCACCACTTGAGGCGGGAGACCTGCTTCAGAAGAACATCCTGCAAGTCACCGGCGGGGAAGCAAGGATTTGAAAAGACATGTAATTTTTCGTTGCACTCTCTCTCTCCCTCGGGGCTGTCCTCAGAAACCCCTTTACAGTTCTCCCCGCCGCGCCCTCGCCCTCGCCTCGTCAGCCTCCCTCGCCGCGTCTTGTGCCGCCACCCCAGCATCGCTCACGTCGATGTCTATACTTGAGGCTTCGTAGTCCTGCAAGTTGCCCAAGGAGAACTCCCCGTCCAAGTTTCTGTCGACGATTTTCTGCAGTCGAAAAACTCCCGTACGGCACTGCTTGGCCTTTCCGACGTTGAGCCACATCACGGTCTTCTCCTCGAACTTCTTGATGGCGCACTCGCAGACCTGGAGTTGTCCCCTCCACTTCTTGGGCAAGGTGGTCTCAAAGAACTTCAAGGCCTCTTTGAATTCCTTGGCCCTCGGCTGCAAGGGGGGCGGGGGCGAGAGGCGTCAGTGGGACGTCCGGAGGGCGAGGGGGCGAGGGGGCGAGCACTCACGTTTCCTCTCTTGAACCACTTGGGCATCATATTCCTGGCCATGTCCTCGTTACCCTTCATGATTTGCTCCACACTCCTCTGAGTATTGTAATTGGCCTCGACCGCGGTCGCTAGGACCAGTGCGCACAGGACAACCGCAAGCGCGCCCAGCGCCATTCTCATTCTCGAAGACGCCATCTTTCCCTCTCCGCGGCCACCTTCACCTTGCCCTTGATGATGCAAGAAAAAGATGCAGCGTTCCCCTCTTCTCTTGGTGAGGTGTCCAGGGTCTCTCATTTGGTCTTCGGGGGGCTATGGACCAAAAACAAAAAAAGTTCAAATGTGAACGTTCCCCGATTTGAATTTTGAATGATGATCAGGAGGCCTTATCGATGAGGTGAACACTGGTGCTGGGTCGCGCAGCGCGCAAGCAGGAGGTACAGGAGTGTGCCACCTCGTCGGTCGGGGAGGGGTTCGAGCGATCGATCGTCCGATCGGGAACGCGCCAAGAACCGCAAACAAAGCCCGCTCCAGGCACCGCGGAGGGTTTTTTTTTTTTTTTTGCGTAGAGAAACCCCCCGCTGGCTGGTGCTGGTGGTGGTGTGTGGGGCTCGGAACCCGCTCGTCGACGAGGGGACGGGGAGCGAGACAGGGGGGTGGGTGGGTAAGCGCCCTATGGGAGGCCTGTCCGCGGGTACGGGTCTGAACTACCGGGCCCTGCTTTCGTCACTCCGCAGCGCTCGGATATCATCTTCGAGTAGTCGTGCGCTCTGCACGCCTTGGTCCGCGCAGACGACGTGCGAGAGCCCCGAGTCCAAGAGGAAGGCTTCTTGCGGGAGTCCTTGCGCGCCCAACTTTCCTTCGTTGCGCCTCGCCCGGGACGCGGGCTGGTCGGCCGGCGCGAGGGCTTCGACCTGCCTGTTCTCGACGACGAGTAAGGTGGCGCTGACGAACACGTACGTTACGAGAGAGCCTGGCTCCGAGTCCCTGGTTCTCGAGTCTGGTGCCATGGTCAAACGGAAGTTGTACGCCGTGAAGAAGGGGAGGCAGCCGGGGCTGTACACCTCGTGGAAGGAGGCGGAAGAGCAGGTGAAGGGGTACAGGAACGCCGTGCACCGGGCCTTCTCGTCAAAGAAGGAGGCGGAGACCTACCTGCAGGGCGACGAGGAGCCCGCTCCAGAGGCGGAGGGGGCCGCTGGGTGCTCCGGCTCGGCGGACGGGGACCCGGCGCCCGTCGCTCCCGACGCCGACCCGGGCCAGGGGAAGAGGAAAAAGCCCTCCCCCGCGCGGGCCGCGAAGAGGAGGGCGGTCCCAGCAAAGGGCCCGAGGGATCTGAAGACGGTCCGCCAGTCAGACGAGAGAGGGGGGTCCTACCACGTGCTCCAGTTCGACGGGGGCGCGAGGGGGAACCCCGGAATCGCGGGCGCCGGCGTAGTCCTCTTTAGCCCCGAGGGCGAGGTCGTCGGGAAGAAGTCTCTGTACTTGGGAGACAGCGTGACGAACAACCAGGCCGAGTATCAGGCCCTCATCATGGGCCTCAGGCTGGGGCTCGAGCTGGGGTACACAAAGCTCGAGGTCGAGGGGGACTCCGAGCTTGTGATCAACCAAGTCATGGGTCACTACGAGGTGAACAACAAGCAGCTGAAGCGGCTGATGGGGGAGGTGGTGAAGGCTCTGGAGCAGATGGAGGACATCGTGATCAGGCACATCCCCAGGGAGCAGAACAAGATCGCGGACGAGCTCGCCAACCTCGCCATGGACACCATGGCGAGCGAGTGAGGTGAGGGGGCGCGTGGTGCACAAGCTTGCGAAATGATAAAGCTAGGAATACAATTTTTTTTGTCTTTCGGCAGGTCTCTTTTTATCAGCCGGAAGCTCAGGCTCTCTGCTGCTCCGCCACCTTGACCTCAGCGTCAACAATCTCGCCAGATGCCTCTGGGGTTCCCATCTCCGATGGTGGAACGATCTGCCAGAACTTGGGGAGCGCCTCGCTCCAGTTGTCCAGCAGATCCTTGGCCTTGCTCGAGTTCGTCTTCTCGTAGTGGTCCGTGATCAACCCCTTGAGCTGCTGCTCCCCGGCCTTGCTGGACACCCTCTGCATCACCACGATCTCTGGGTTGAGCTTAGAGGCAAAGGACTCGTCTTCGTCGTAGAAGTATCCAAGACCTCCAGTCATGCCAGCGGCAACGTTCCTGCCCACAGGACCGAGGACGACGACACAGCCTCCGGTCATGTACTCACAGCAGTGATCACCAACGCCCTCGATGACAGCGTCGGCCATGCTGTTCCTAACGGAGAACCTCTCTCCTCCCCTACCGTTCACAAAGAGTCTTCCTCCGGTGGCACCGTAGAGCGCGGTGTTTCCGACCAGGACAGACTCAGACGCGTTGGCCTGCAAATCAGCTGGTGGCAAGATCCTAACCTCTCCTCCAGCCATGCCCTTGCAAACGTAGTCGTTGGCCTCACCGGTGAGCTTGATGTTGATGCCTCCAACGATGAAGCATCCAAAACTCTGGCCAGCGGAACCATTCAGGGTGATGTTCATGGCTCCAGCAAAGCCATTGTCGCCGTACTTGTACGCCACGGCACCACCAATCCTTCCACCAAAAGCTCTATCAACGTTGATGATGTCAGTGGTGATGTCAAACACACCCTCCGTGGAAAGCGCCTGCTGGAAGTCAGGGTTGGCAATGATCTTATCGTCCAAGACTGGGCCGTTGGAGTGGGTCTCCTGGGCAATTCTCTCGGAACTCAATCCACTCTCTCCGCCATACTGGGTCAGGAAGGAGGCATCGAAGCTCTTGGTCTTCTCCAGAGGAGTGTCCTTCTGCTTCAGCAGGTCTCCCCTTCCGATGATCTCGTCCATGGTCTTGTATCCCATGGAGGCCATTTCCTCCCTCACTTCCTCAGCGATGAACAGGAAAAAGTTGACAAGATCAGAGGGAGTTCCAGGGAACTTTTTCCTGAGCTCCTCCCTCTGGCTCGCAACTCCGACTGGGCAGTTGTTGGTGTGGCAAATCCTCGCCATGACGCAGCCAGTGGCAATCATGGCAAGGGTTCCGAATCCATACTCATCAGCACCAAGGAGGGCGCTCATCATGACATCCCTACCGCACCTGAGGCCTCCGTCAGCACGAAGAATAACCCTGTCTCTGAGCTTGTTCTGCGTGAGAGAGATGTGGGCCTCCGCAAGACCAAGCTCCAGCGGTCCACCACAGTGCTTGATCGAACTGACAGGACTCGCTCCCGTGCCTCCGTCGTGGCCAGAAATCTGGATGACATCAGCGTTCGCCTTGGCGACTCCACTAGCAATGGTTCCGATTCCAGCCTGGGCGACCAGCTTGACACTGACCTTGGCCTTCTCGTTAACCTGGTGAAGGTCGTATATGAGCTGGGCAAGATCCTCAATGGAGTAAATGTCATGGTGAGGAGGGGGGGAGATCAATGGGACACCAGGCTTTGAGCGGCGCAGTCCAGCAATGTATGGAGAGACCTTCTTTCCTGGCAGCTGTCCTCCCTCTCCAGGCTTGGCTCCCTGAGCAATCTTGATCTCCAGCTGCTCTGCGTTTGCCAGAAAGTGTGGGGTAACTCCAAACCTTCCGCTGGCGACCTGCTTGATGGCAGACGAAGCAATATCTCCGTTCTGCAATCCCTTCAGGTAGTCAAACGACTCGGACTTTCCGTCCGAGTCAACATCCTCAAGAGCCTTCCAGCGGATAGGATCTTCTCCGCCCTCTCCAGAGTTAGACTTTCCACCAATTCTGTTCATGGCGATGGCGATGACCTCGTGGGTCTCCCTGCTGATAGCGCCCAGGCTCATACCGCCAGTGCAAAACCGCTCCACAATCTTGGTCGCAGGCTCAACCTCATCGATGGAGATTGGGCTGCGGTCGCTCTTGATCTCAAGCATGTCCCTAAGCGTGGTGATTGGCGCCTGATCCATGTGCTCCTGGTAGGCCTTGAAGTTCTCGATGGCTGGGTTCTTGCCCCCGAGCCCGACGGCCTTGTGCAAGAGCTTGGACATGTCAGGGTTGGCAGCGTGGTACTCTCCCTTTGGACGGGAGGTGATGAAGCCAAAGAAGTCAAGCTTGGATGGGGCCTCGGGGAAGGGCTTGCTCCAGAAGCTCATGGTCTCCTTGGAGAGGTCCTCCAGCGTCATACCCCCGATGCGAGACGCGGTTCCCGTGAAGGCAATGTCCACCACGTCGTCAGCGAGACCGTAAATGTCAAAGATCTGAGCTCCCTGATAGGAGTTCAAGAGGGAGAATCCCATCTTGGACAAGATCTTCTTCAGTCCCTTGTTGATGGCGAACCTGAAGTTGTGCTGGCAATCCTCAATGGAGAGCTTGGAGACCCTTCCCTTCTTGATCAGGCTCTCCGTCTTTGGCGACATCCTCCACTGCCTGCAGGCCTCGAGGGCCAAGTACGGGCACACAGCACTGACACCATATCCGATGAGGCAGGCAAAGTGGTGCGTGGAGAAGCACTGAGCGGTCTCGCAGACGATGGACGCCTCCGTACGGAGTCCCGCCTCGATGAGGTGGTGGTTCACGGCTCCCGCAGCGAGCAGGATTGGCATGGCGGGCCTGTCGACGCTGATCCTTCCCTCGGGCTTGTCGCTCAGCACGACGCACTGGCACCCGCCGCGGACAGAGGCCTCGACCTCCTTGCAGAGCTCCTTGATCGCGTCAGAGAGGCTTCCTCCGGCCTGGAAGAAGGTGGAGAACTTCTTGGCCTGCAGGAAGTCCGTGGCCATGACGTCCTCGAGCTCCTCCTCGATGAGCACTGGGGAGGTCAAGTTCACCTGCTGGACGCTGTCGGCCTCAGGCTTGAGGAGGTTTCCCCTCCTCCCGAGCCTGACGGCCAGACTCATGACGATTCCCTCCCTGAGCGGGTCGATGGGCGGGTTGGTGACCTGGGCGAACCTCTGCTTGAAGTAGTCGTACAACAAATGGGGCCTGCCGGAGAGCACGGGGAGCGCAATGGTGTCTCCCATGCAGAAGGTGGCCTCGTTTCCGTCGGTGGCCATGGCCTCGATGATGAGCTGAGAGTCCTCGATGCCGTACCCGAAAGCAGTCTGCATCTCCAGGGCCTCCTCAGCGGACATAGCGCACTCGCTCAAAAAGTTGAACTTCTTGCTGTCGAGGTCCTTGATATTCTTGGTCCACTCGGCATAAGGCTTCTGCGCGGCGGCCCTCTTGGCAATGTCGATGTTCGTGGAGCAGGTTCCCTCCCTCATGTCGACGCAGAACATCTGTCCCGGGCCGAGGCGTCCCTTGGCCACGACATTGGAGGCGCTCTCAAAGACGTCCCCGAGAACTCCCACCTCAGAGGCCATGTAGACGTATCCGTCCGAGGTCTGCCAGAACCTGGCAGGCCTAAGCCCGTTCCTGTCGAGCCTGGCGCCGACCTTGTCTCCGTCGCTGAACACGAGAAGGGCTGGGCCGTCCCATCCCTCCTGCAGGCCCTCGTAATACTTGTAAAAGGACTTGACCTCAGGGTACTTGTTGTCCAAGTCAGGGTGGTTGTCGTAGGCCTCCGGCACGAGGAGCATCATGGTGGGCTCCACGTCGAACTCGGTCTTGGTCAGGAGCTCGGCAACGCGGTCGAGGTTTGCAGAGTCGCTCGCGCCCTTTCCCTTGCAGATGGGGAGGAGGTCCTCCTCGTGTCCCTCCCACAGCGGGTGGTTAAGCAGCTTCTCCCTGCTGTTCATGATGTTCAGGTTGCCCTGCAGCGTGTTGATCTCGCCGTTGTGCCCGAGGAACCTCATGGGCTGGGCGAGGGGCCACTTGGGCACCGTGTTCGTGGAGAATCTCCTGTGGTAGATGCAAAACGCAGTCTCGAAGAGCTCGTTCTGCAGGTCCAAAAAGTAGCTCTGCACCACCGCGGACCTGAGCATTCCCTTGTACACGACAGTCTTTCCGGAGAATGAGCAGATGTAGCACTCGTCCTCCGGGCCGTACATCTCGAAGACCTCCTGCTCGATCTTCTTCCTCAGGATGTACAGCTCCCTATCCAGCTCTTCGTACGACGCAAAGTCTCCCTTGACCACAATCTGCTCCACCTGAGGCTCGGTGTCCTTGGCCATGACTCCCACGACGCTGCTGTCCACTGGGACGTCCCTCCAGCCCACGACCTCGAAGTTCCTCTCGCCGGCGAGCCTGGTGATGAAGTCGCGGCAGGTCTGGGCCTCGCCCTCGTCCTGAGGCAGGAAGATCATGCCCACGCCACACTTTCCCTCCACGACGCCGTCGCCCATCTCCGAGGCGAGGAGCTTCCAAGGGATCTCCGTCATGACGCCCGCGCCGTCACCCGAGTCGTCATCCGCGCTGCACGCTCCCCTGTGCTCCATGCAGCCCAGGCCCAGGATGGCCTTGTCCACGATGTCGTGGTTGCGCTTGCCGTGCATACTGGCGATGAAGCCCACTCCGCAGGCGTCGCGCTCGGAGAAGAGGTCGTCGAACTCCACGGCCCCGGCCTCCACGGGCTCCAGGCAGGGGTTCTGCTGCCTCCTGGTCTGCTGCAGAAGGCGGCCTGAGACCAGAGGGGTGCTCGAGGTCCGGCGGGTAGGCTTTGGCCTCGCGGACTGCTGGCCGGCGCCGCGCGCGCAGCCCGCGACGCACGAGCCGATCACCTCCCTGCGGACGCCCAGGGCGCCCCTGGGTGCCACAGCGAAACAGGACGAAGGCGCCATCGCTATCGTCCCCACACTCGTTGGTCTCTACATGAAAGTCGACGTCAGCCCGTGCAGGCGGTTGCGCGAGCGGGAGCGGGAGCGGGAGGGAGAGAAGAGAGGCGCGGGCGGCGGGGATCGGATCGTCGAGAGAAGCATCCGTTCCACGAGCTCGGTCGGGGTCTCTCACCTGAACAGTCGGTCTCTCTCTGCGCGGTTGCTTGTGTACGTGGCCTTTCGCGGCGGGCGCTACGTTGGGGTGTGGCCGTGTGCCCCCTCCGATCACTGATCGGGTTCTTGAGGTTCAATCCGCATTGCAGCAGCAAACAACGCGAAATCTACAAAACACAAAGGAAAATCTACACCACGTGTCTCGTACACTTTGCCTTTGATGTGAATTGAGAACCACCGCTCGCTCGTAGGCAGATCTCTGCAACCACACAAGGAAATGAAAACGTTTTCGATTTTCTGTTCGAAAACCTTTGCACCAAAAAGCCCCGTGCTCTCTGATCGTGATCTTTGAAATCAATCGGAGTCCCCGATGGACAAATTGTACTTTATGACGTAGCCTGAACACCGTCACCCCGTCAGGACCCCCTCCCACCCCCTGGGGCAGCAACCCTCGACCGCCGCAGCCACCGGTCTCCCGCCCTGTTGCGCCTCCTCGTAGTACTTGTTGTACTTGCCGACCTCGTTCCTGCCGCGCCAGCCCTCGCCGCAGTGTGGGAAGAGCTCCAGCCCAAGGGACATCCACTGCCTCGCGCTCTCGCCCTCCCCGAACCTGTGGAGCTGCACGCCGCGGTTCCACGCCGTGGTGGCGAGCCACTCCACCTCCTCCTCGGGGTACTCACCCGCGGGCAGGCCGCGCAGGACCTCCAGGGCCTGGGAGCACACCCCGAGGCCCTCGCGGTCCGTCTGGCGCAGCTCCACTAGATTCCTCAGGCAGAAGGCCACCCCCTCGTTGTCCGGCGGGCCCGGCGTGCCCTGGAAGCACTTGAGGGCAATCCCCAGGGCGCTGGCCTTGACGGCGGCGGCCTCGGGCCCGCGCAGGAGGTCTGCGCGCGATGCCATCCTGATGAATCGTCCGGGGTCCTCGCTCAGCGTTCGGAGCTCCAGAAGGAGTCGAAGGGCCTCCGCGGCGTCGCCACGCTGGCACGCCAGCTCGTACTGGAGCCAAGGGAGGTGACCTCCGATCTTGCGCGCGAGGACCTCCCCAAGGGATCTCTTGTGCCGCAGGAAGCTCAGGTCGAGGGCCCGGACCAAGCGGCCCAGCCTGGCGCGGAGCTCCGGCTCCTCCGCCGCCTCCTCCCCTTCGCCGCCGTCGCCCTGCGCCCCATCGGGCCCGCCCCGGTCCAGGTGGTCCGCCAGCAGCACCGAGGCGTACAGCAGGGACTCGCAGGCCCTGGGCGCGTGGTCGCCCCCCAGGGTCTCCAGGAAGGTCCCGGAGACCTCAAACATCCTGGACGCCTGCAGGAGGCCCCCGTGCTGGGAGGCCTCGCCGTCCTCCGGCTGGACCGACTCGCAGGACTTCAGTCCGAGGTTCCAAGCCCGGGAGGCGAACCACAGCGCTGAGGCGGGCCCGCCGTCGCCGTCGCCGCCGAGGAAGGCGGCCCCGTCCTCCGAGCAGAGGGCTCTGGCCTCCTCCAGGTGCCCGGCTGCCTCTCCGTCGGCCTCGCCGTCCTCCTCGCACAGGGTGACCAGGCACCTGAGCACGGTGGACTGGGCCACCGTGACCTCTTTGGTCCTCCTCTGGTGCTCGAACAGCTTGTGCAGACACTCGCGCGCCACCCGCTTCTGGCCGGATCCCACGGCCTCCTTGCAGATCTGCAGCAGGTGCGCCGGGTGGAAGCTCGGGTGCTCGGCCAAAGATCGGATCTGGGTCAGGCTCCCGGCGTAGTCGCCCTGCGCGATCGCAAGCAGGATCATCACCCTGTCGTTCAGGATGTTGTGGGGCTCGAGGTCCTTTGCCAGGGCAATGTGCTGCATCGCTTTCTTTGGCTCCTTCTGCTGCAGCAGGACTTGGGACAGGCACCTGAGCACTCTCGTTCTCCTGTTCTCCCCGCCGCTTGCGCCGCCAGCGCCGCCCTCCCCCGGCTCGTTCAGGCTGGCGTACAGGAGGCAGATCTGGAAGAGGTCCCTGGAGCTCTTGAGGTCCTCTGCTTTGAACGCATCCACGGCCTCGTTCCACACCAGCTTGTAGAGCCTGTCGCACTCGCCCCTTTCCTGTTCGAAGAGCGCGGTGATCTGAGGGTCGCCCGCGACGGCAACCACGTCCTCATGCTTTCTTGTTTTCACCTCCTGCGATGCACTTGGGGACAGGAGGAACGCGCAGAAGCCCACAGCCAGGGTAGGGATCTTTGCCTGCGCGCAGAACTTGACGAGGAGGGCCACGATCTGGTCCCTGATGTCCTTGGTCCTACAGCCCTCGTACAGGACCTTGAACTTCTCGAGATGGACGGCGTGAGACGGGTTCTCCGCGCCTAGCGTGGTCGCCTTGAGGATTTCGAGGGCCTCGGAGAACTTCTCCAGGCCAAGCGCGGCCCTGATCGACATCAGGGGGAAGGAGGCGTGCTTGGCCAGCTCCTGCCCGAGCTTGGGGCGCAGGAAGGTGAGGACGGCCTGTGCGGCCGAGAAGTTCTTGGCCTCCAGGTGGGCGTGGGCCAGGTTCTTCGTGATCCTGACCAGAAGGTTCTTCAGGCTTTGAGAGATCTCCGTCCTGGTGCTGTCCTTGGCGAGCTTGCCCAGGTCTCCCAAGACCTCGATCGCGCTGTCGAAGACCGAGACACTTTCGTTGGTCCGGTCGTGAGCCAGAAGATCCTCGCCGAGGAAGTTGAGCTCCTCGGCCAGGGCGCACAGCGTCACCGGGTCAAGGTTGGAGGACAAGGTTTTCGGCATCTCCTTGACCCGGCCTACGATGCTCGACAGGATGATCTCCTTCTCCTGCGCCAGGGTCAGCCGACCCCTGCCGCTCTGGAGTGTGAAGAGCAGCACGAGCACCTCCTCACGCTTGAGCTTTGGCACTGCGTCATCCTCCAGAAAGGCGCCCATGGTGCCAGCGAGGTCGGTGGCGCATGAAAAGCAGTAATCGGCCTTGTCACGCTCTTCCGCGACCATCCAGGACTTGCCCACCTCGAGAAGCCTCCTGAAGACCGAAAGGTGGATCTCGATCTTCTCTCCGAGCGGGGTCCTCTTGCCGCACACCAAGGGGAGAGCCTCCACGGCGATCTTGCAAGACAGGTGGCCCACGTCGTCCGCGCTCTTTGGGCGATCGGTCTGCTTTAAGCACACCGCGAGGTTCCACACGTCGATTCCGAACTTCCACACGTCCGTCGCGCGAAACTCCTCCTTCTTCGCTACGATCGCCTCGACTTGCTGGCGCAAGCTATCGAGCTTCTTGTCGAGGGCGTCCGCGTCCGCTTCGCCCCGCGCGTGGAGGTCGCGCAGGTCGCGCATCGCCTCCCCCGCCTCGATGAGCTGCTTAGCCACACCGATCGCCTGCCGGCCGCGCTTCGGGTTCTCGAAAACCCTTCTCGATCGCGGAGGACCCTCCGCGGCGGGCGAGAGATCGATCGCTTCGTCGCCGGCAGCCTTCCCGGCGCCCTTGTCCTCGCTCGACTTGCTGCTGGTGTGAAACATGAACTTCTCCAGTATGGTGTTCATGACGCTGGCCTGTCCTACCCCAGGCTCCTCTCTTCAAACCCCCTCGCCTCCCTCGTTCTCGCCGTCGTTCGTCTCCCGTCTCGCGCGGGCGTCACAGACCGCCCCGTTTCT
>Ga0160423_10003061_pt1 | contig 13922 bp, 15 predicted proteins | sample CRUFie14St8metaG_FD_108191 | JGI IMG/M metagenome (GOLD analysis project Ga0160423, IMG submission 108191) | Marine microbial communities from the Costa Rica Dome - CRUD Field 142mm St8 metaG | ecosystem: Environmental > Aquatic > Marine > Oceanic > Photic zone | place: Costa Rica: the Eastern...
CTCGCTATCTGTGGCCTTTATCGACAACAGATGGGCCGAAGATATGGCTGAATGGAATACTCGACTGGAGTATTCTGCAACAAGGGGAACAAGCCGTGAGATGCTGGACGCGAACGCTAAAGCAATTGCCGCAGTTCCCGAACTGATTGCTGAGTTGAAAAGATGTTATGACCTAATCGACGCACAGAAAGAGAACATAGAATTCTTTAATGGAGTTGTAGGAGAAATTCATGAAGAAACCTGGGCCGAAAAGGTCGAGGCGTTCACTGAAAAGAACCACCCATCAAAATGGTGTGATTTCACCGGATGCTCCATGTGTGATGAAGAGCGGGGTTACTACGATAACCCACTGGAGTTGTCTCCTGAATTACAGGCCTTCTACGAACGTGGGCCTTCACCGAGACGGACTACCGAAAAGCAGATGGAAGAAGCGCAACGAAAGCGCGAGTACGGGTATTCCCGTCCTTCTGTCGATGACTACGACCCTATGTACGATGACCCAAATTATGAGGGTCCGATGGAGTAGTCAGATAAGCGTGGAAGAAAGCGGAAACGCAGAAGAAAAGGACACCAATGGTGGCCTCGCCCGTAAGGGCAGAATTGACTTGGCTGAGCATGAAAAGCGATTGGATGAAATTTTTGAGTATATGGCTGAAATCGGCTACGATTTTGTCGCTCAAATACACGAGGATGTCGCTAACTCCTATGCGACCTCGATTGCTGAGTTGGAGAAGCAGTACAAGCGAGAAGACGAACTTCTCGAAGCACTGCGAATTATCCGAGATGACTTGGATGACGCACTCAAAGTCTACCCTATCCTAAACCAGGAAGACGTTGAGAAGGTTCGTAATTTTGCGAACATCCTTCTCAAAGTCTATCCTATCCTAAACAAGGAAGACGTTGAGAAGATTCAGAATATGGCGAAGAGAGCCCAACGAAAATTACCCTACCATGAGCAGTGCATTTGCAAACTTGTTGTAAATGAAAAGCCCAGAACGCCCCAAATCCGCAGGCAAGCCAGTCTGTATCCTGGCGTAATTGAGGAAGTCGTGTGCGACACCTGTGGCGCATGGTGGCCAACAGAGATGGAATGGTGATTACCGTGAATGATGAATGGCAATGGGAATTTGCGAATGACGCCTCACAATGAGGCTGATAAGTGAAAAGGAGAGGAGAGCAGAAATGCTCTCCTCTCTTTTTTTTGTTTCATCCTTGGGCACATAGGGCGGCTATCGCTTTGTACCTGGGCAAAACGTGAATCCCCGGCTCGTAGACCCCATAATACGTGTTTGACACGTGTCTGATTTCAACTTCCGTATCTGCCGTCCCCAATGCTTTCCGTTGCATGTCAAAAATGACAGACAATCCGTTCTTCAAATCGTCTGGGCTCGGGACCTCACAGCAGACCATACCCTTCTTTCCATGCAGGGAACCAGGAATGCGGAGAATCCTCGCTTTGTCTGCTGTGACTCTGCGGTCCACAAAAGAAGCGTGTAGATTGCGTGTACGAGCGAGGGAAACCGAGAGTAGCCTTTTGGCATCTGCATCCTTCATCTGTCGAATGTTGCCACCCTTGAGAATTGAGTCTGCGTTTTCCTTGCATGCCTCATAGAAGCCTGTCATCACCTTTTCCGATGGCAGGCTTTTCTTTTTTCCATACTTTGCTTTCTCCTCGTGCCACGGCCAGTGCATGTGAACCATTTTCTTGAAATCGTCATAATTGCTCTTGCTGAGAGCGAGGAAGTAAGAGACAGAGTCATTGAACCTCTTGCCCCACCCAGAGGAATAGGGGCGGAGAGACCACGTGTTTCCAGCATGTGCCATTGCTCTGACCTTGACAAAATCCATGATGTTGAAATTGTAACCGCTCACGTAGGAAACCAGTGCTTTACGGGCCTTCTCCGACAAATGGAGGTATTCTTCGCCCTTGACTCTCACGTGAAAGCCCTTACCCCCAGAGAAAGTAATGAGAATGTCTTCCTGTTCTATGCCGAAGTCATTGGTAAGGAGTTGATAGAGGTTGTAAGTGGAGCGGGCGGCGGCACCAAGTTGTTGAGATGGGCTCATGTCAGCGGTGTTGGGGATGTCGCCATAGTCGATGTCAAAGGCCAGGTCTTGTCCCCTACGGTCTTTCTTGGAGGTGTCTTGAATCTCACACACGATATGACACTCTGGGCAAACCGCTTTGTGAGTTGACCCCTTGAAACGTTCCTCCTCCTTCCAGGAGTGTCCACATTCTTGGCAGTTGAGGCTCCTGTTGGTGTTCTTTGTGTTTCTCGCCGCCGGGTCAAGGTAGAGGGAAAGAGAAGCATAGAGAGCAATGGGGTAAGACTCTGAGGCGCACTTCTTCAATTCGTCAATGGTGTTGAAACCCTGGTGGCGTTTCATGAAACCATCGAAGCCGAGGAGGGCAAATTCTCTCCGTGGAATGTTCTCCACGTCAAGGTCAGCCGTCTTGTAGTAGTCCGAAATGATACCACGGAGGTCGCGTCGGGTGAGCATAGATGACACCTTGCGAATAGGGTCTTAAACAATCCTACTCTTCAAGGTTCAATTCCTTGAGAATGTCAATGATGCTCTTTGCCTCGTTCTTGGAAATCGGAAGAACGTTGTCAGCAAAGGTACCGTCTGCCTGCTTCTTGCCCACTGACTTTCCAATGTGTTCCAGAGGAATGCCTGTCAACTCAGCAAGCCACTCGGAGTCGCCCATTTTGTCATTGTCGCTCATCAACTTCATGATGAAGCCCTTCTGACCAGGCGAAGCGGGGTCGCTACTACCAAACGAGCGGGGCTGAGATGCGGACGCTTCCAAAACCTGTTCAGCGACTTCCACTGCGGCTGGTTTCTTCTCTTCGACCAACTTCTCCACCTTGGCATTCTTGCGCTCCTTCTTACCCGTAGCCTTGCTTTCTTGGGTCTTGTGGTAGAGGTCAAGGCCGATGCCCAGGTGGGTAGCGGCTCGCTTCAATGCGTCAGTAAGTGCGGCCTTCAATGCACCGCCGTACCCGCCTCTGTTGGAAGCGGCACCGACTTCAACGATGCGGCCCATGTCTTCAAGAATCGTAGAGCCGTTCTTGGCCGTGAGAGTAACGGGGTACTCAAGAGACAGAGTGACGATGACTTCGCTTGGGGTTTCCTTGACATCGAGGAGGTCATATCGCCAGTGTGCGCCGAAAACCTTCAGAAGGGTTCTCTTCACGTATTCGCCCGTGACGTAACTCATCTCGAAGCCACCTCCAGGTCGAGAAAGAACGTCTTCCTCTGGGGTGGGGGCGGTCAAAATTTTCAGTTGTGCTTTAGTCAATCCAGTGCTTGTTGCCATGATTTGTACTTACTACCAACGGGTATTAAACATTCCTGAAAGAGGCTCTCAGAAACTGTAAGTGAAGTTTTCACTCAGTTTTCAAACCCATAGCGGCCACCTTGCTTGATGAATCCGCCCCATCGAGAATGACGCTTTCCATTGACAACAAAACCAGTCACTGCACTGCGCACGGAGGGTTCCTTGATGGAGTCAATTTCACCTTGGACATGTGTCACAATGTCTCTCATCGAATAGGAGTCTTCCAGCAACTCAGTATGCATGGCCACCAAACATTGCCAAATTGATTCTTCTATTCCCATCTGCTGGGAGGTCTTCCCACCCTCAGCCGCCGCAGGCGATTCGTCCATCAGGGTACTTCTCATCACATCAATAGCGAATTGTGCGTGTCCCATAGTAACGGTGTCACAGAGGTCCAACTTGGCGGCGGCACACGCGAAGCGACCAATGGAATTGATTCTCCGGTTACTGACTACGTCGCCGTCGAGGGCTTCACTTCGGGCTTTGACCTGGTTCATCGCAATGAATCTCACCACATCCCTGGGCATACGCACCCTCTCGATTTCACGAGCAAGGGCAAAGTAGCATTGGGTGAACCGATGAGGGAGGACGTCGTTCTCTTCCTCTTCATCGCTACCTCCTGTCAGCCTTTCAAGAGCAGACATCGCTCTCTCAATTTCCTTTTCTTCGTTTTGCAAAATGTCTCTCATAATGATGACTGCGTCGATACGGCTCATGGTAGACTCGGCAATTCCCATCTGTGCCGCATAGGTCAAATGGCTGTCAGGGTCGAATTTTGTGTTGTCCCCCTTCTTTGGGTTAGCCGCCAGCAGAACCGGAGTCTTGGTTCTGACCGTCCCTCCACCCATGAGGGCGATTGGGACTTCTTGAGTTTCAAGAGCGGTGTTCAGTTGGGTAGAAATGTCCTGGCCCTTACGGTCAAGGAAGTGTGCTTCGTCAATGACTGCGAGGCCACCGGGGCCAACAGAAGCGAGAACACCTGGTTCAATGACTCGCTTATCACCACTTGAGAACATCTCTTCTTTGTTGGAGATACCACCAATCATACCTGGGATGGTGGCCCTTTCTGCGGAGATGTAGCGGGAGGCAGGAGAGAGGCCATAGGCCCACCGGGCCATTTCCGTTTTACCCGTTCCAGGGTCACCGCCCATGAGAATGTGAATGTCAGAACGGACACCGTCGCGAGCGGAACCACCAACTTGTTGGCAAAGAAGTGCCTTCTTGACATTGTCTCGACCCTTGATGTGCGGGGCAAAGGCAGAAACGAGTGCATCGACCTTCTCCTCAAAGGAACGAGAACCAGCCCAGTCATTCACTGCTTCTCTCTCGCTTTCGCTAACGCTGATGTCTGACTGCACACGGTTGGATTCGATTCCAGTGACCACCATGAAAACTTCACGATTCCTGTCCCTCTTGCCCTGCTTCCCGATGGGTCGGGAACGAACATAACCCACGAGAACAACATCCTCTCCGGGAGAAATCATCTCTGACAACTCTTGACGAAATTCAACCATCATCACAGGGGTGTCGCTGGTCTGAACCAATGGGTCTTGAATCAACGCGCGACGAATGGTAATGACCCTTGACTCAGGTGGGTCGAGAAGTGTCCAGTGAGCATGACCGGGAACCGAACAAGGAAGTGGGTATAGCAACTCGTCGTCGTAAGCGTTCTGTGCGACGTAATTGGTCTCGGGACTTTCACATCGTGCACACTGGAAAGCGGCCTCCAAAAACTGAGTCTTAGAAGGAGACAGCATAGTAATTTGACCGTGAACACGAACGAGTCTGGCCAATTCACGAGAAGTAACGGCTTCGCCCACGGTTCGGTTCCTGTCCTCTGCCACACCGAGGACTTCAATGGAAGGCTGGCGATAGTGGCGATTCATCATTCGAGCATCCCAATCAAAGTCGCTGAACCGCATGTAGTGAGGGAGATGAGTTTCCAGGATGTCGAGGACCAAATCCAAATCGTACACGAGGTAAGAGGCGAAGGTACGGTAGAAGTTACAGTACTCAGCCCAACTGTGGAATGCACAACCGACCTCTCCTTGGAGGTTGTTTTGGAGGTTCCTCAAGAAAACTTCTGGGATTGCCTCGGCCCCTGGTAGATTGTACCCACTGGCAATTGCACCGACATCGAAACGAAGTGGAGTGGGGGTAATGTCAGTCCCGAGTTGGGTCCTAAGAGACTGGGTAGCACTGACACGTGTCTCGTAAGCCGACTCATGTTCCAATTGTCCTTCCTCGTGCATTCGCTGAATCGTAGCCTGTCCGACTTCATCTACACGGTCTTGGTCATAGCCAAACTCTGAGAAGCAACCGGAGTGGAAGAGAAGGAAAGCATGAACAGAGCGAGTGATGTCATGACGACGGGTGGCCACGAGAGCATCGCTATCGTCTGCAATCGTTACTTCCTGTGCCTGGACTTCTATCTCGTCAAACTCTTGCGCCTCAATGTTGTATTCTTCTTCCCCTGGAACATCATCACTCATTCAAACCACCTACCATACTGACGGACACTTTGGCCCCATGAACGTGATAGACTCGGAATTTTGGGTCTTCGTCCTTCTTCTCTGTAAGCATGGGCTTCACTGTCGATTCGAGCCAGTCCCTAATGGTTTCGTCCGAAACATCACGAAACACGGACTCTCCACCAGACTTTGCATTGACGAGGAACATTTCCAACTCACCGTCTTTGATGAATCCCTTCCTCATTCGGTTGGGCTTAGACAGAACCTGTTCGATGAACACTTTCGCACATCTACTGGCGTCAGTAATGAGGCTGAACCCAGGAAGGTGTTGGGTGGAAAACAGAGAGGGGGTAGTACCGGGGCGAGTGTAGACTTTCATCCCAGTGCCACGAGTGTTCGGACCCTTCCAACGCTGACCGTATTCTTCAATGACTCCCTCTTCCAAAAGTGGACGGATGAAACAGCGAAGCCATGTGGCAGAGGCCGTGTTGGCATCAATGAGTTTGTTCTCCTTGGCATGGTGGAGGGTGATGAACCCATGTTGGGCAACGAACGCTCGACAGCCTCCGATTTTGTCTTGATGCTTACGCAACCTCTTCTGTGGGAAGAGGGCAGAGCGAAGGGCGGAACGGAAGGACCGGTCTCGCCCTGACACGTGTACGGACAACCTCTCGAATAGGACAATGAGGTCTTCGTCACTCATCTCTGCCAGAGTGTCCAGCGTTTCCTGATGCTTCATACCCGCCACCTTTTCACACTTGGGTTATGAACATTTACCTTGAAGTGGATGAATTCAAGGTAATTTTTCTCTGCGCACATACCCCCACCCCCAAAATCACCATTTTTTCACTTTACCTTGAAAGAGGTCGAATTCAAGGTATTCAGTACAGCGATTATACCCTTTTCAATGTAAAATTCAATGTAAAATTTTAACCTTGAAGTGCGGACTTCAAGGTAAGTTTTCAATGTAAAACGAAATTGCTCATGCTCGCAGTACAACGAATAGGGGTTCATTTTACCTTGAATTCATTTTACCTTGAACTGAACGGATTCAATGTTAACTGAGTGCTAAACGCTGTACTGAATACCTTGAATTAACGAATTCAACGCAACACCTTGCGCGTGCGGGCGCGCGTAATATCCGCAACAACTTCACTTCTTCTTTTGAAATTCTTCGTAGAGTTCCTTCCCGTCCCCTTCACCGAGATAGAAGAATTCGTACATCTTGTTGACCTTGTAGCGTTTGACACCAAGTTTCTCGAGTTGCTCGTAAATACTTGTCTTCTGTTTCCTGGTGACGTCTTTGGGCAAGAGGTCCAGAGCCTTCATTCGGTAATTCATCACTCCGGTTTCCTCCAGAATATGCGCATACGTCTTCTCGACCCATTCCATCATGGGGTCACTCTCATCCATACCAAAGTCAATCGTTTCTTCGTCAAGGACGATTTCTACATCCTCATCCTCTGGGACTTCCACTACTGGAGGAGGGGCCTTAAAGCCTTTCACGCTGATTACCTCAAATTCTTCCACATTGGCGTCTTCATATTGCGGTGCCTTCAGTGGACGACCGAGCAATTCCTCTGGGCTCATGAGATTGAAAACGTTAGTGAAACGGTCCGTGTTCGCCTGTGCAGTGGTGGTTACTACCTCCAGTTTTTCTCGCAACATTTTGTTTTCATACTCCAATGCGAGCACACGCTTCTCCAATGCCTCGGTGGTACCCAGCAACTCGGTATGAATGTCTGTGAGAAGTTGTTGCAATTCTTCTACCTTAGCGTCATTGGTCCCGCCTTTACCGAGGTTTCCCCAAACGTTCCCCAGGGCACTTTCCAGATTGTCCATGATGAGTGGATGACTTGGGAGAGAGGAAAAACGTTATGCGAGTCAGACCAGTGCGAAGGGTATGGGCGTGAAGGTTTTCGGGGAGCCCGGAGAGGGGGAAACGGAGCAAGTAATTTCTCTCTTAGAAGACGCCAAAATAGAATTTGAATTCATCGACCCAACGGCCTCGATGTACGGGAAGAGAGTCATGTTTTCTGTGACTGGTACCACTCGTACCCCAGTACTCGCTGTTGATGGGGTCGCTTACCGGGGGTTGGGAGATGTACGACGATATTTTGCCCGATGATTGGGACGATTGTCCACTGGGTCTTTCTGACACAGAATGCGGTGCAACCTCCGGTCAGATAATCTACTCTCGTCCTGATTTCATTTGCCGCGTCTGCCGCGTCACAGTGAAGACTGAGTACGACATAGAAGCAGGAGACGACTCTGACTTTCAGCCAGGAGGAGACGATGGGTTGGGCGGTGATGATGACGACGGGGCAGAGGTTCTCGGTGCTCCGGTGAATGAATTGGAACAAGAAAACTCACCGCGTGAAAACATGGTACTGCGAACCTACAATACGCTTAGAGACATGATAGCAGAAATGGAAGAAACTGACGAGCCCACCCTTGCACCGTTCATTGGGTACTTTGTTAGCAACATTGACGCACTCGCCGGATTCTACATGATGTTCACCAAGTACGGTCCTTACGAACGCTATGACCAGCCGCCTTCTCTCAAGCGAGCAATAGCCAATACCACAGTTGCTTACATGATGCTCAATAGCCAAGTTACACGATTTCGACCGCTGGCCTTGTTTCTTTCGGTACCAGAAAGAAGTCTTATTGGTCAAGCAGTGCTCCACATTGAAATTCACAGTGGCGAGGGTTTCAAGAGAATAGAGTACCTACTACAACTCTACTCAGGTAAATTGGAGGTCCCCAGCAACTTCTACACCCCGATGCTTGCAGTGTGGGAATCGCTTACTCACCCGGTTGGCCAGGAGTTGGATAGGGTAATCGGGTTCATGGGCGCTTACTGCGAGAAAACCGATTTCACACTAACAAATACCAAACTTTCTTCGGTTTCCGGCATCTCACGTACAGTTATTTCCAGATTGAGGAAAGAATACCTACGTCGTTTGGAAACTCTGACTTGACAGGAAGCATTATCGTCACTACGAGGTAGTCGTAGTTTCATGGACATGACTTGGAATCAATTCCGACGTGCACACAAGGGGCTACCCCAAAAAGAAATCAGTGAAAAGTGGGAAGCCTACAAAACGGGCGACTACAAGCCAAAGGGAAAGGCCAAGGAAGTCGAAAAGGACTGGTACGAGGACTACAATGAAATGTACAACTACGTTTATGGTGGCTACCCAATCAGTGACGAGGACATGAAAGGCTACAAGAAAAAACTCGATGAGGCACTGGAACACACCAGTCCTTTCTCATTTACCGCTTCGCCAACTGATGGTTGGACACTTTGGTTGGGGCCACAGAATAACGCCATTCTTGAAAATCACTCGCAAAACATTGCCTTCACTATCACACGCCAGTGGTGGCAAATGTTTGGTACAGGTGCTACTCGTGTTGATACTCAAGTGTTCGACGAAAACGAGCAATTGCTTGCTATCAAGGAAAAGTTTTCCCGACGTGGACGTCTATTCAAGAGATACCCCATTCCTGGCAAGGAATTCAAATTCTTCAACAACATTAACGACGCTCCGACTTACACTGTGTGATAGGTATGGACGAAAGCGACCTCATCGCAAGACTAACCGCTCTTGAAAATGCAAACAACGCCAAGGCGGAAGTCGAGTCATTTTGGGTTGTGTTCGACCCGTCATTCGTTAGGGTCTGGTGTCCTAAGAGCGAGTGCCCCAACCTCGGCAGAAAACTGGAAGTAGAGACAGTCACTATCAAGAAGGGCGATGCTACTATTGTTGAGGATGGAAAAATCGTAGAGATTGACGAAGAAGAGCAAGAGGAGGAAGTTGAGTCCCTCATGGTCTTCGACAAGGGGCCAGTTAAGGACAACCACCCCCTGGGTATTATCGCCGCATTCAAAACCGAGCGCGAAGCCACCAAGTGGTGCGAACGCTACTACCGTAGCAACCAGCGTCATTTCTCTGAGATGGACTTCCCACCAGCACTTGAGGTTATGGAAATCCACCTTTCTTAGAAAAGGTCTTCCAGTCCATCGAAGTCGAAGTCACTTTCCGGGGCTTCCTGAATTTCTTCGAGGATTTCCTCCTTTTCATCGTCGTTTTCCACGTAACCCATTGTCTTGAGCATTTCTTGTTCAAGGACATAGCCCTTGTCAATGCTCAACTTAGATGCCTTCAACCGAATTTTCTGGCCAGATAGTTTCGTCATGTAGCGCATCATCATGGCAGTATGCCGATTGTTGCCCATCAACCACCAAGTCATGAAGCGTACGCTGATGTGTACCATCATTGAATAGGTGAGGTTCTCACCGTCTCTGGTGTTGTAAATCGTCATTCCTTTGATTTCTGATTCCATCTGTGCTACTACCTCTCTCGGAATCTCAGAGAACATCCCCATTCTACGCATTCTTTGTAGAAGGTCGAAGTAAGCCATCGTAGTAGCGTTAATTCCTATCGTTTTGTTCTTGTACTCTGTGTAGTCGGGATGTGTTTCAGGAAGTTCACCGTACAAATTGTGGAACACACTCATGAATTCACGAGAACGTTGCTTCTCACGGCTGACATATTCCTTACTTTCTGTTTCATTTTCATGTTCATTTTCGTCTTCTTCATATTCGTCATTGCGAAAACTAACCAGGTTTCTGAATTTTCTTGGTCGTCCCGTGCGCCCACTTTTTCTTTTTGCCATCATTTCTCACCTATCGCTTACGGTACACTGTTTTCAGGTGACGAAAATAAACCTATCACCGAGCACCAGTGGGCCATTTCTTTCTCAGAGCAGGAAATGGAACGCACTTCTTTGTTTTTGACACATGTCAGAAATGCATTGAATGGTCTCGACAATGCACTTTTCCTTTTCTCGCAATCCAACATCCGTACGTATCCAGAATTCAGAATTCATCGGCTCCTTTATCGCCAGGCCGAAACTCTCATTGGTTCATGCAAGCCCTAACGAGCACCGTCGTCGTACGAAACATCGAAGGAAAACCAGAAACCCTTACGGATGTCAATATCCTGATGGGCGACCTTGGTCTGTTCATCAAGGCAGAAGACAAACTCGAGATGTACGTCTGGGAGAATGTCCTCTACTTGGAATGGAAAGACCTCGAAGCGATGAAGTCCGTCTGGGAAGAAGCAATCGCAGAGTTGCTCGCGGACGCATTCGATGATGAGTGGGATGACGAAGAGGACGAAACACCCGCAACCGCACCTGCAAAGTCAGAAGCAGAAGTGTCCAAAGACGACCCAGAAGTAGACCCATTCGGCAATTGAGGTGATTGACTGACCGAAGTTATTGATTCCCACCTTACCGTGGCTCTCGAAGAGAAGCGTGCGGAAGTTGATGAAATCATGAAGGGGCTCATTGGCAACCCCTATCGCGGCGACCACTTCATCAATGAGTTGAGACTCAGCGTTATCAAAGTCGCTAAGACACTGATGGAGCATAACATTCCACTTGCGAAGCCGAAGAATGAGCGCACCCTTACTGACGTACTTCAAGAAGCGGCGGCAGAATCAGCAATGATGCTTGGTTCTAACGCAGTTGCTAAGGGAGTCAATTTTGTCAATAAGGTGAGAACCGATTGGGACAATGCAAAGCAAGGCATCCCAGCAGATGCAGAAGAAATCGAAATTTTTGAAGACCTGGAAACAGGTGAACACTTCTACTATGATGAGGACGGGAGCGAAGTCCTTTGTGATGAAAATGGGTTCCCCCTGGAGGATGACGAGAATGACGACGACTGAAACTGAGAAAATTGAAACGCTACTGAAAGACCTGAAGGTTGGTTACAACAACCAACTGGCACAATTGAAGGGTGGACTTGAGCAAATGCTTGCTCAACGAGAACAACTCAACGAGAACATCCCCCTTCTTCAATCAGAAATTGAGAAGGTTGAGGACAAGTTGGACGAGGTCACCAACCTTCTTCCCGAAGAGGAGGAAGAGTGATGGATGATTTCGACATGGACATGACCGGTAGCGATGGCCCACAATCAGAGTGGGACCGTCTAAGCGGCGATGAGCGCAAGGAATTGCTCCGTAGCGTTTTCGATGATAGCGAGTGGTACGATGGACCACCATACCATGAGGGTGGTCAATTTCACCCGGCACTTGGTGAGATTGCATCCAAACTTGGGTGTAAGGCAGACGACATCAAAATGTACTATGCGGCTTGGTTGAAGGCCAAGGGATTCACTGCCGACCAAATCAAAGGTGCGATTCGTAACACCCCTAAGACCAATGCTTTCTCTGACGTTCCTGCGGTAGTAGCACCACTACCAGAATCCGTACCGGTAGAGCCATCAACAGCGTACCAGAAACAAATGGACAAAATGCAAAACGAGGCATTCTCCGAGCCCGCTTCGGAAGACCTCATGATGACTTCCATGCTGACCAGTAACAACAACAAAGGAGACTCCGTTGCCAACTCGATGGATTCAATGATGAAATTTATGATGATGCAACAGCAGATTTCTGCCAAGCAACAACACCAGCAACAAATGATGATGATGGAGCAACGTCGCCTTGACCAGCAAAGGGAAGAGTCCCTTCGTCGTGAACAGCAGGCAAGGGACCAACAATTTTCCATGCAACAAATGGCCTTTATGCGTGAGATGATGCGGACAAAGGACAATGATGGATTCTTCGATAGCGACATGAAGACGATTTTCAAAACCAAGATGATTGAAAACCTACTTGACGGTGGCGGAGGTGGAGAGTCTGCACTCGAGAGAGTGGCAGGAAAACTGCTACAACCTGAAATCCTTGGTGCAGTAGCCAGTGGTGCAGGTGCCGCATTGAGTAAGCCATCGCCAGCCAGACCAGCAGGTTATGATTCACCTACCTATGACCCCTATGCTACTGCCCAGCCAATTCCTCAGCAGATACCACAAGAGTCCCCTATGCAAGAGGTTCAACCAGTCCCTAACGACATGTTCTTCGGTGAAGAAGAGGTTCCCGAAGAACCCAGTGATAGTGAGCAGTTGATGGAAGTGCAACCCAGTGCTGATGAGTTCAAGAGTGCAATTATGGATTCTTTGAAACAGCAAATGGGTGCGGCACTTGATGACCCCAAGACACTCACCGCTATTCAAGAGCAAGTTACTATCGCGGTAGACACTGTTATGGTTGAGCACCCCGCCTTGGGCGCAGAAGCGAAACTCAACAAAATGACCGAGAAAATTGTCTTGGTGAGAAACCTACGAGACATTGCTCAAGGCCTCCAGCAGGCTACCGAAGAGTTGCAGAAGGGCACCGCACCCGATGCAGTCTACGGCTACATCATTGGGCAGTTGAAGCAAAACGAAGTGTTCTGGGAGATTTTCCGAGGCAACGACTATGACCAACTTCTCGCAATTATCCACCCATTCGTGCAAACTGGAGGAGTGCGCTTTGACTATGGTTTCCTCACCCGTGATGAAGTCCGTGTAGTCTGCACCGAGTTGATTGCTCGCATCCATGCCGCATGAGGTGACTGAATGATAGAAGACTGGGACAAAGAGAAGCAGAAGAGAGAAGACCGGCAGTGGCCTACTTGGTTGTACCTTGCCCTCTTCTTACTTCCAGCCTCACTCACTTTTGCAGTGATGGCCTACGTGTTGAAACTCGACTTGCTCTTCGCCGCAATTACTTCGCTGGCAGTCATGAACGGTTCAATCAATTCTGTAATCGCCTATCTCACCATTCAACTTGACACCAAAAGCAGTGAGTCTCTTCAACACCTGGAGAACATCAACAATGAAATGGACAGGTTAGAAACAGTCCTGGAAGAGGCAAACCAGAAGGTGACTTCGTTCACTACTGACCTCGACGATGCAAAGGGACTGTTCCAGAAAGTAGGAGTAGACCTCAGAGACCTTGACCTTGAGCCGGTAGCAGAAGTCGTTGAGAAACTCAAGGAAAATAAAACAGGTCTCAATTCCGTACTCGATAACATGCGTAGCATAGACGTGGACGAGTACATTCAACAGGCGAAGCGCATTGACTGGAAACAGTTGATGGATGCCGCCGAGGAAATCATGGGTTTCATTCAGCAACGTCAACTATCTGAACCAATGGTCATCAAGCCATCTCTTTCATTTGATGATGTACCAGAAGAGGACGACGACGAC
>Ga0160423_10003062_pt1 | contig 13921 bp, 10 predicted proteins | sample CRUFie14St8metaG_FD_108191 | JGI IMG/M metagenome (GOLD analysis project Ga0160423, IMG submission 108191) | Marine microbial communities from the Costa Rica Dome - CRUD Field 142mm St8 metaG | ecosystem: Environmental > Aquatic > Marine > Oceanic > Photic zone | place: Costa Rica: the Eastern...
CTGTCCACCTCGGCACCTAATATATTCTTCGCCGAATAAAATATCATTTCCAATTGTATTTGACGCATAATTCTATACTCAACCAATTGAAATATAGAAAAAAATTTACTTTTTTATGTCGCATAACGCGCATCTTTTCCTATTGGAATCCCCGCCATAGTCCTAACCAATCGGATTTATATTTCAGTTGAAAATAAAGGATTTTAACGATCTACGCGTCATCGTGCGGACACCACCCATTTTTTTCAAAAATTACAAAATATTCAATTGAAATTTGTATATAATTAACGTATTTTGACGAGTGGCGATGCCGAAAGAAGCAGACAAGTTTCGTTGGTAGCGTTGATGAAGCAGGTTATGGAGGGGCTAACATGGCCGCAGCGTGCGTCTTGACTGCACCCGATCACGCGCTGGCACAGGCCCTGTTGTCCCGTGGAATGTTTGACGGGTTGACGTTTTTCGTGTCGCAAGACAAGCTGGCAACGGTTCAAGAACGATGCGCATTGAAGCAATTCGCCAACCCTACCGCTCTTCAGGGCTACAAAACCGACCCCGGCGACGCGCTGTTTGTGAGTTTCGAAGGCATGCCTTCCCAAATCGATGTGCCCGATGGAGCCAGGCACATGGTGGTTGGTTTTGGAGAAGGAGAGGGAGACCCTGAATTGGGAAGTATCAACGTTCGCATCCACGACATGCTCCCACCCCTATCGAATTCACGAGATTCAACCATGTTTCGCTCTTGGATGGAAACAAGTCTGCGTGGCGAGGTCCCTGAAACCCTTCCCAGCGAACGCTTTTGGTTTGACCTCAACGATGCGGTCGCTGCCCTTATTGAGCTGATAAAAGGCCGACCTGATACCGCAACATACAACCTCGCCGGCAGAAGAGGATGGACACTTGAAGAAACATGGACAGAATTCCATCCCCTTGTGCAGAGGGCCAAGGCCGGTCAGCACGGTACGTTTGCCATTGAACATCTTGTGGCCCGAGGTGTGCCCTCGGTGAGGGTAAAAGAAATCACAGATAGCGGTCATAACCATCGGCCGTCGCTTTCGAGCATCCATGCCTATCTCGAAAAAGCCACTGGTGAGGGGTGGCGGCCAAAAACACCCCTCCGACAGAGCCTGATGCTTGTCATTGCGGATCTGAATCAGGCACCGTAAGGTTCGCAAAACAAATCGGCACCAAGCAGTGGCAACAGAAGACTGGCATCGCCTTCAACGCAAACATGCGGCGCCTCTGGTCGCATTTTTCCCCACGAGATGGCCTCCCGCAGGCGAGCGCCCGAAAGGCTACCGTCGTGCTCTGGTGCCGTTGTGATGTACACGGCGCTGTCAAGGCCGCCCCTGTATTGGTTCCACCATATCACGTGATGTTTGGAAATGCCTCCCCCGATCATCAGGGCGTTTGAGGTCGCCACGTCCCAGGTGATGTCGCTCATGATTTGCTCATCTGCAAGCGTGTCCAGGTGGAAATCACGGTACTTTTGACGGAACATGAAGAGTTGGGCACCGATGGAACCGTCCGTTATGCCAGGGATGCAAACAGGAATGTTGTGTTTGGCAGCCCAATAAATCAACGTGTCAGGGGTGCCTATGCGCTTGCCAAGTTCCCACACAAGGTGAATCGAACCAAAACCTATCCAAGCGTCAGCGCCGGTCTTTCCCGTTTCTTTCAGCCGGTCTTGATAGATGTCCTCCAGCACAGGAAGCACAACGGCCTCCAAAATTTCACCGTAGGAGGCGTTGGGGACGATGACGTTTCCAAGACGCATCAAATGGTGTTCACCGAGTTCAATGTCGTCCAGTTCAAAGGACCCGTGATAGTAGTGTTTGAACGCCCGGGCGATGTCATGGTCAAGGGTTCCGCAGGTGGTTGAAACCACGTTGAACATCTTCCGTTTGATGGCCTCGACAAAGAAGCCACGGGTTCCTGTAGCGCAGAGGCAGGCTGGAAACGAAAGCCAATTGGTCACTTTGTCAGGGTTGGCGTTTACCGCCTCCGATTGGGCCCTCATGTCGGCGAGAATGGTTCGCGCTTCTGCAAATTTCGTGGCTGTAAAACCGCCCGCTTTGGCCATCTGATCGATAAGAGCGCCGGGCGTTGCTGCCTTGGTAAAATCGTAGTCCTCAACGGGAACATCGAACGCTTCGGGGTCCACTGCCATGCCCCGACCTCGCGGCCGTGCTTCATGAAGGTCGCCCTCGGAAGTTGTCGGTCACTCCGTCCAGTGTTCAAGCTCGTGGATTCGATCCCGGAGGCGCGCAGCGTGCTCGAAATCGAGCTCTTTAGCCGCCTCGTTCATCGCTTCACGCATTTCTTCAATCAATGTCCTGCGCTCTTCAGGCGTGAGGTTGGCCACGACGTCGTCCGGCCCTTCATAAATCAATTCAGAATTTGAATTTCCAATTGGATTTTCTTCTTTTCCAGTTGCCCCCCAAGCACCGGCGCCGAGACGTAGGCGTTGCGCCCAATCGCCGTCCTTCCTCCCGCCCTTTTTGGCGATGAGGCGCCGCTTGCCGTCCGCTGAAGTTGTCGTGCCGCTAATGGTGGCGTTTTCTGTCTCGCCCATCACGGGCAGCGCTTTGACGATGGTCTTGGGCGTGATGCCCAGCGCTTCGTTGTTGGCTTCCTGACGTTGTCGACGCTCCAATGTTTGCCGAATAGCGGCTTCCATCGCTGGTGAAAAACCGTCGGCGTAAAGCAACACTTTGCCGTCTTCGTTGCGGGCCGCTCGGCCGATGGTCTGGAGAAGGCTGCGCTCGTTTCGAAGGAAGCCTTGCCGATCGGCGTCGAAGATGGCCACTAAACTGACTTCAGGGATGTCGAGACCCTCTCGAAGCAGGTTGATGCCCACGATGACATCGATGTGTCCCAGTCGCAGAGCGTTGATGATTTCCGTCCGTTCGATGGTGTCAATTTCGGAGTGCAGATGGTGGGCCTTTACACCCATTCTGTTGAGATAAGCAGCGACTTCTTCTGCGAATTTTATGGTCATCACCGTAACGAGGCATCGCTGTTTTTGCTCGATGCGTTTGTTGATTTCCGTTAGCAAATCGTTGACCTGCCCTGCCGTTGGTCGCACTTCAATCTCCGGGTCCAACAGCCCTGTCGGCCGAAGTTCCATTTTCGCAATGCCCCCAATGCTCTGGAGCATATCGTACATCGATTCAGCTTCTGGATGTTTCTTGCGCAAATCGGGCTCACCCGCACCACCCCCGGACGGGGAATGCAGCAAACCGTTGGGAACGGTTTGGCCAGTGACCTCGCACAAATGGCGCAGTTCACGCTCCCCTGGCGTGGCCGAAACGTAGACCATTTGCGGCACCAGGCTCTGAAACTCCGGGAGTTTCAACGGACGGTTATCTGCAGCCGTAGGCAAGCGAAAACCGTGCGTGATGAGGCTCTCCTTTCGGGACCTGTCGCCGTGGTACATGCCACCCACCTGAGGCAGGCTGACATGGGATTCGTCCATGATGACAAGGTAGCGTTTCGGGTCGCCGTGGAATTGATTCGCACACGCCGCAAAGAAGTCGAGCAAGCAATAAGGCCGTTGCCCCGGTTCTCGCCCATCAAAGTGCAACGAGTAGTTTTCAACCGACTGGCAATGACCGATTTCTCGAAGCATTTCAAGATCGTATTCCGTCTTTTGCTCGAGGCGATACCGTTCAAGTTCCTTCCCTTGTTGGGCGAACCACTTGCTTCGCTCGTTGAGTTCCTCCTCAATGGACTCCAACGCAGCTTCGAACCTTTCAGGGCTCGTCATGAAGAATTCTTTTGGGTGAATCCATGCTTCTTCCAGTGTATCGAGTGCTTCCCAAGACACCGGATCGCAAATTTGAATGCTCTTGATACCGTCAAAATCAAACACGATTCTGAGCGGATCGTCCCTGCTCGGCATCCAGATATCCACCACTTCACCACGAACCCTGCACTCCCCGCGATTCAAATCCGATGTCGTACGACGGTACTGCAATTCAATCAGTTCTCGAAGCAAATCGCTTGTCTCGATGTTCTGACCGACATGACACCGGAGGTGGTACTCAAGGAAGGTCTCGGGAGGATTAAGGCCGTAGATGCAGGAAACCGATGAAACAACCACGCAATCCGGCCTCGAGACGAGGGAGGCTACCGCAGCAAAGCGCTCTTGTTCAATGCGTTCGTTGATGCTCAACTCCTTGTCGATATAGAGGTCTCTTTTGGCGAGATAGGCTTCAGGTTGGTAGTAATCGTAGTGCGAAACGAAGTATTCCACAGCGTTGTCGGGAAAATAACCCACCATTTCTTGATGAAGTTGGCGGGCGAGCGTTTTGTTGTGACTCATGATGAGGGTGGGGATGTTCAGCCGCTGAATGATGTGCGCCATGGCAAACGTCTTGCCACTACCGGTGACGCCCAACAAGACGCATCGCTCTTGCCCATTTTCTAATTGAGAAATCAATTTTTCAATTGCTTTTGGTTGGTCGCCGGCAGGTTGGAATTCAGCGTCCAAGCGAAACCGCTTGATGGACGGGTTGAGTTCATCCATCGCTGCGCCGTCGAGCGCTTTTGAAAGGTCGAACGGGTTTCGTTGCGTCAAATCAACATCGCTGAGCGGCTCATCGGCGAGCGATTCAAACGAACCTTCGTCGTCCCAATCGTCCACCATAGCATCACCGACGTCAGTGGTTGAACTAGGGGAGATAAAGTCCCCCGTTTACGTGAAGGATAGCTCCGGTGATGTACGAAGAGTCTGGGCCAACAAGAAACGAGACCGTAGCGGCCATGTCCTCTGGAGACCCGACGCGTTGGAGGGGGACCTCCATCTCGCGCTGTTGGCGTTTCTCAGCGCTGTCGCCGGCGAGGATGTCGGTATCCACGTAGCCAGGCGCCAGAATGTTCACCCGTTTGCCTTCCGGCCCCACAGACTGCGCTAGCGAACGCGCCCATGTTGACAACGCAGCCTTTGAGGCGGCGTAGTCGGCACCGTGAGGGGACCCTCTCGTGCCCAATTGCGAGCCAACCACCACCATTCTGGCATGGGCTGTGAGGTGCGGCTGAACGGCTTTCCAAACCGCCACGGCCCCTTCAAAATTCGTCCTCATGGTCGCTGCCAAATCGTCCATGGTCATCTCGTGACCTTGCACGCGATTGTAGATGCCGTGGTTGAGAACGAGCACGTCAATGCCTCGCTCCATCCAAGGGTGGCCGGCCAGAAGGCCCACTTCGCCCAGGTCAGCGCAGTCAACCTTGACGGCAAGGGCGTCATCGCCACGCTCGCGTATGGCATCGACGATCATCTCGGCTGGTTTTGACGATTGATTGTACGTGAGAAGGACATCGTAGCCGTCAGAAGCCAGCCGGTCGGATATAGCGGCACCTATGCCCCGGCCGCCCCCTGTCACCAGCGCTACTGGACGGCTCATGCGGAAGGCTCACCCTCATTGTTCATGAAACCATGTGAATCGCTCATTGGTCCGAGGACGGCAAAAATTGAGGCAAGTTGGGTGGTTGCCAACCCTCGGGTTTGAGCACTTTCCCGTCCTCTCGACGGATGACCTTACCGTCCACCAACTTGGCCATGTTGGACCGATGAACCTCATTGAAAGCGTCGTCGTAAATATTCTGCATGCCGTGATTGATGATGGTCCCGGCGAGGATGTAGCCAATATCGGCCAGTGCATCCAAAACTTCCACCAAGTCGCCTGCACGGGCAGCCTCGGCGTACTCTTGCACTTCTTCGGTTAGCAGTTTAATTCGAAGCTCAATCAGTTCGTCAGGACCGAGGCCCGGTGAATCAAGTTGGGGGATATCAAAGGCCTGATTGAATTCAAGGAGAGAAGCGACGATGGGGTTCATAGAACCTGTTTCTCAAGCCGGCTCAAGAACCTTCACCACGTCAACCTCGAGACGAGGAACTGGAGGCGTCAACCGGGGGCAAGGCTCGCTGGTTCAACGGCGAAACCGTAGACCAATGCGACCAGCAGCACCCAGCCCGTAAGCATGGAAACCCGAAACAGCACCGTTTGAAAATCGGCGAACCTGTTCATCCGAAGCACGACAAAGATGTTGGCCAGCGCCATGCCTGCGGCGGCCGCAAGAAACCAGATGCCGTCCATCGGGTCGGCAACCGCAAAGCAAGCGAACCAAAGGAGGGAAAGTTGGACGGTCGTGCGCGTGGTGGCCGCCTCACCGAACGCAGACGGGAAGGAATGGATACCTTGTTCTTGATCGCTTTCCACGTCCATCCGTGCGTAGTTGATATCAAAAGCCGCAATCCACAGCGCTACGCCAGTGGAAATCGGGAGGATGGTTGGCGCCCAGAGAAACTCGTTACCTGTTGAGAGGTTTCCCGTCAAAGCACCCCAGCCGTGAACATCGGCAGCAATGGCCACCCAAGCACCGGCTGGAGCAAGACCAAGGCAGAGCCCGAGCCAGAAATGGCACCCCCACGTGAAGCGCTTCATGTACGGGTAAATCACGAAAGTGAGAACGGGCAGCCAAGCCATCATCAAGGCCACCCTGTTCAACAGGCCGGCGCTGATGAGGAGCATCGCTAGGAACACGGCTGCGAGGGTCCAAGCCGCCTGCATGCTCATGGCCCCCGAGGCGAGGTGGCGCCCTTGCGTGCGGGGATTGGCGGCGTCAACTTCTCGGTCAATGATTCGGTTCAGGGCCATTGCCAAGCCACGTGCCCCGACCGCAGCCAGCAAAATCCACAGAAGATCCATTCCTGGATCAAGACGAAACTGTCTCAACGCGATGAAATAGCCCATCAGCACGAACGGAAGCGAAAACAGGGTGTGTTCAATTTTGATAAAAGACAAGACTTGCTTGACGTCCATCACTCGGGGCCCCCAAAGGAAAGATGGGGGGGCCATTCGTATTTACTGAGTTCGGGGTGGGCGGCGACTTTTGCCAAGGTTTCCTCGTCGTGCAACGTGACGGCGGGCCATCGGCGAACACCGTGTTCCTCGGAGGGTATGGGTGTCGTGGCATCCCAGCAAAGGCGATTGCGGCCCTCGTCAAAGGTGAGGCCTCGCCCAACATCAAAGCGAGATGTCAGTTGCCAAAGCAAACGTCGACGAGCTTTTTCATGCGTCATGTCGAGGTCATCGTTGGTGATGAACAGCCAGCGAAGGTTCCGCTCGGCATCAAGCGCCCAAATGGCGTCCCGTAGCCGGAGAATGTTTTCGATTCGCTCGCTTTCCATGGCGTCGTCACCTTCGTGCTGACCAGTGCGCGGGCTGGGCGTTCCCTCAATGCTGGTTGACACCACCAACATGTTGTTCCGCAGCATTCTCGCTTGGCGAACGCCTGCCATGGCCTCAACATCCTGAACCTTTTCGAACGGAGCAGAGGCCGAACCCTGTTGGCGCCAGGTTGGTGTGGGCTGGTTGTAAGACCCCTCAAGCGGTTCATCGGGAGAGCGCGGGTCGGTAGCGACAATGGAGGTTGCGTCAATGAGCAGTTTGTCGTGCACGTTTTCAAACGGCGAGGCGGCTTCGAGAGCATCGGCCACCATCCCTGGCAGAACAATGACGTCCTGACCGATCTCCACCTTGTCGTTGAGGGCGTCGAGGAAAGCCTCGAGATCCTTTGGGTTTTGATCGGGGTCCACAGCAGCGATGATTTTCAAAAACATCATCTGGCCGGCACCCAACAATCCCAAGGCGGTTTTCCGACCTTGCCGAGGGTAGCGTTGTTTGGAAGAGACAATGGCCAGGTTGTGGAAGCCCGTTTCGAGCGGGAGGTGAACGCTTCTCACATCTCGATGTTGAAACTGAAGAACGGGCGAAAATTGGCGCCCGATGGCCTCGCCGAGGTACCCGTCTTCCATCGGCGGCAGACCGACAATGGTTGCAGGAAGGATGGCGTCGGAACGGCACGTGATGGCGGTGACGTGGAGCACGGGGTACTGTCCCGTGAGGGAGTAAAAGCCGTAGTGGTCACCGAAAGGCCCCTCGAGTTTGGTTTCGGTAGGATCGCAGTAGCCCTCGATGATGATGTCGGCCTCAGCCGGCACCCAGAGGTCTTGCGTGAGGGCTTTGGTGATGGGCAAGGACTTCCGGCCGAGGATGCCTGCGAATTGGTATTCGGAGAGGTTGTCCGGCAGCGGTGAAATTGCCGAGAAGATGAGTTCGGGCGGCCCACCAATGCAAACAGCGACCGGCATGCGCTCGCCTTTGGCAGCGTGGTCTGCGGCGTGTTTGTGAATCTGCCAGTGTAACCCCAACTCCGTCTCGTTGTGAACCTGCGCCCGATACATGCCCAAGTTGTGCTCGCCGTCCCCGTCTTTGGTGACAACAAGCGGTAGGGTGATGAAATGGCCACCGTCCATCGGCCATGTTTTTGGAATGGGGAGTTTGGTCAGGTCGTTGGGCAATCGAACCCGCTGTCCTTTCCCCTTTCGCACCTTCTTTGGTGGCATGGCCAAAGCGTCTCGAAGCAGCGGCAAGCCCTTCCAAGGCTTTCGCATGTAGAGTCCAATGTCCGGCTTCATCATGGCCACCATGCGGTCGCCAATCTCGGTTTCATGGCTGGCGCCAAGGGCGCGAAGGGTTCGGTCGTGACTGCCAAAGGCGTTCATCAAAAGCGGTATGGGCGAGATCGTGCCGTCGGCCAGCCTCGGCTGTTCAAACAGCACGGCAGGTCCGTCGTTCTTGACCAACAAATCAGCAATCGCACCCGCCTCGTATTCAACATCTACGGGGCGATCGATTCGGAGAAGTTCATCCCGCTGGTCGAGATGGTTCACCCAACGCCTCAAGGTCCTCCATGCCACGGCTTGCCCTGTGGCTTCTTGGATTTGAACCTCCGTATGATGGCCACCTTCAGCCAAGCCGCTCAAAAGGCATCACCGTTGCCTTCATGGGCTTCCATCGCTTCCTGTGTAGCGGAGGCGGCGAAAGTGTACGATGTTGTGGTTATCGGTGCCGGACCTGGAGGGGGTTCAGCAGCGCTCCATGCCGCCCGCGCGGGACTTCGTACACTCATCCTCGAGGCAGACCCCGAAATCGGCACACCCGTCCACTGCGGCGAATGCCTGTCGGAACTCGCCGTGCAAAACCTTGATCTTGAGATACCCGATCACGTGAAAGCCTTGGACGTCAAAGGCATTCGCGTGATTTTCCCGGACGGCACCGAAAAGCTGCTCACCGAAGAGGGCTACGTCCTTGAAAAGCATCTCTTCGAGCGCTGGTTGGCCGATGAAGCGGTTCAGAAAGGAGCAGAACTGATGCTCGGCCATCGCGTCCGAGGCATGGAACGAATTTACAATAGCGAAAATCGATTTAGCAATTGGAAAATAGAGGGTCGTGGAGAGGGTTTTCCCATCGAGTGCCGCGCCGTGATCGATGCCTCGGGTGTATCGGGAGCGGCAGCAAAATTCCTCGACATGGGTGGCGACATCGAGGTCATTGCCGGCTTTCAATACGAACTTAACGATGTCCCCAACGACGGCTATCTGGACTTTTACATCTGGCCAAAGTACTCGCCTCACGGCTATGTATGGATGATTCCGAAAGAAGGCGGGCGAGCCAATGTTGGGCTTGTCACGACCGAGAAAAAAGGGGCGCTAAAACACCTCGAAGACTTCATCGAAGACACGTACCTCAACGACAAACCCACCGTCAACCCCCCGTGGCGAACAAAGGGCGGCAAAGTGAGGCCGTTTGGTGGTACCATACCGATTTCAGGCCCGAGGACGACCACTGTGGGCGATGGTATACTCCTCGTTGGTGATGCCGCAGGCTTCACCTCACCCCTCTTTGAAGGTGGCACTCACCTTGCCCTGTGGTCGGGAAGAGAAGCCGCCGTCACGCTGGCCGCTGCCATGAAAGACGGCGATTTGTCAGGCGCTCGACTAAGCGCTTACGAAAAGGCGTGGAAAAAACGGTTCCCACCGTACCACAAAATCCTGAAAGGCAAAACGGCGCTTTACGAGTTGACCGATGAAGAAATGTCGGCGATGGCGCGTTGCCTTCCCAACGAGCTTGGGAACATGAGCCCGCTGGACAAGGCGTTTATTGGGCTCAAAATACTCGTCCGCAGGCCCTTGCTGTTCACCAAACGCGTGATTTCTGTCCTCCTTTCGTTCGGGTATTCCAGAGCGAAATTCTTCGGCTGGTAGGCAAAACTGCCCCTGTGGCGAATGAGCAAAGCCCATGAGGGTCGGCCGGCTGCAATTGACCATGTGGGGGGTCACGATGTGGATGGCCCTGGGCGCCATCTGTTGGCTGTTGGTGAACCCCCGACTGCACGAAACCAAGCCGTGGTTGTCGGCTGGCCTACATCTCGCCATGGTGTTGCCCTTTGTCTCGCTTGTTCGCCTTTTCTTGGTCGATGACACCTCGGTTTTCCACGTCGCCACTTTCGGTGGCGCCGACCTTCCGCTGAAGTACCGTTTTGCAGCGACATGGGCGGCCCGCGAAGGCCCCTTGCTGATGTGGATCGGCTGGATGTCCCTCGTCGCATGGGTTTGGCGACGCCCGCTGCCAGGCGAGCGTTTCGGAACGGTGGACGCCCACGCTTGGCGACTGAGAATCTTGCACGTCATGAGCCTGACCCTCCTGCTCGTGTCCTTTTCCCTTGACCCGTTCAAACCGAGCCCCGAATTCTTCCAGCGAGTCGGCCTCAACCCGCTCCTGCAGACCAACCTGATGATCATTCACCCACCGCTTATTTTCCTCACCTATGCGTTGTGCTTGCACCTCACCGCCATCGCTCTTGCAGCGGCCTACACCAACGAAAAGGCCAACCTCGGGGAACGCATGCTCCACCTCGCTCGACCAGGATTGTTGGTGGCCACCCTCGGCATTGGCCTTGGCGGCCTGTGGGCGTACCTGATTCTTGATTGGGGCGGGTATTGGGCTTGGGACCCGGTTGAGACGGGGTCGTTTCTTCCTTGGCTCGCCTTGGTGATGATTGTCCACCTCCGGACAAGACCGGGCGTGGTTCGGCCTGAAATTTGGATTGGCGGCGGCTTAGCCACCGGCGTCCTGGCCCTTTTCGCCACCACCGTTACGCGAGCCGGCGGGGTTTGGGCATCATCGGTCCACACGTTTGTCACCAACGAAAGCAGCACACCACCGAGCGATGTCTTTGGACGCTTGATGATCCTCAGGGATGATGCGGCGGCTACCGAGATCATGACCTATGTAACGTGGATGTTCATGCTCATCGGTTGTTGGTTGGCCGTTCAACGCGCTGCTGCCGTGCGAAAGCCGCTCTCCACCCAAACCGTTTGGGTCTCGTGCATTCCCGCCGGTGTCGCTCTCCTGGGTTGCATCGTGTTCACTGGCAGTGACGGCATGGGTCTTTCATGGAACGCTGTGCCGGCATTTACCTTCATCGGCGTTCTCTTCATCCCAATGGCGCTTGTTGCGAAGGGTGAACCACGCCCACAGCAAGACAAAGATGCCCCGTGGACGTACCATTCGCTCACACCGCTCCCCCTCGACGTTGCTTTTGCCGTTCTGCTCTATGCACTCACCGGGGACCTCTGGATCACCACCGCCAGCACCGTGCTTTTCGTCCCCCTGTACCGGTCGCAGGACGCGCTTCAAGCGTGGCCATGGGCGGCTGCCGGCGTCATGCTGGGCCTTTCTTTGGCGTGGTCTCAGGCCATGAGCATCCCTGTTGCGGGCTTGATGTTGCTCGCCTATGTCCTGCCGTGGCTGCTGGCGCCGCAAAACGAAGATTCGCCTGGAATCGCTCTCGACGCTCGCACAGGCCAACAACGCATCGTGCGTTGGGGCAGCGTCTTGCTGGTCGGTTTGTACCTCATTTTGACATGGGTCTTGTTGCTCACGAGCATTGATGCCGTGAATTTTGAGGCTCACGAACTGTACGGTGCGCCGTTTCTCGCGGCTTTAGGGGCGGGGTTGTTTGTGTACAACCGAAGGGATGACAACCCCAAAACAACACTTGGACTGCTAGGAGGAGGCCTTGCGTTATCGGTGGCTGGCATGATTTGGGCTCCCGACGCCTTCGGAAGGGACGCGGCAACCATGGTCTCGGACAACCTGACTCGCGGGCACATCGTGTGGATGTCGCTCCCCATGCTGGTGCTGGCGCTCGCTCCGGTCTCTCGAGAGGTCATGTTGCACCTGAAATCCACCGGAGAGAAAGGCTGGTTGAAGCGCGTGCCCGTAGGGGCCCACATCGTTCATTTCGGCTTGCTCTTGCTCTTGCTCGGGCACCTTTCCACCACCGTGCTGGTCGATCGCGGCGACGCAAGCCATCGGTTGTCCTTGGTCAAAGACGAAACCATCGTCTACGAAGACATGGGTTTTGAATTCACAGGGCTGGAAAACCAGACCACTGGGCTTGAGGTCGGCGACGGTTTCATCGGCGCCAACATCAACGTCTACGAAATGGAAGACGGCGATCAACGAACGCTCATCGGCGAGGTGACGCCCGGAACGCTTCGCTTTGACAGCCAAGGCTTCCCGAGGTCCGAAGTGGCGACGCTAACCAGATGGACAGGGGATGTGGTGTTCATCTTTGATGGAAGTCAAGCAGGGACGCTCATGACCGCTGCTGGCGATGGTGGTCTGGAAAGCATTGAACTTGTGCGGGTGACCATTTACGACCTACCGCATTCGCACGCCGTGTGGATCGGTTGGTGCACGATGATGCTGGGCATGGCGCTCATCGTTGTTGCGGGAGCGGAAAAAGGAGCGGCCTCCAACGAGGAAGAGGGAAAATGGGGTGTTGAGGAAGAATGACCACTTCCAATGGAATTATGAAGGGGGGGCTGGTCGCCGAATCATCACCTTGGAGGCTAAACCATGGAAGAAGGAACAATTGTTCACGTTGACTACGAACTCTACAACGGCGAAAGCGGCGATTTGATCGAGACCACTCGTGAAGAGGTTGCGAAAGAACATGAGACCCATCAGGAGGGGCGCTCCTACACGCCCATGGTGTGCGTCGTTGGCGCTGGCAACCTCATCCCCGGATTTGATGCCGCCCTCTCCGACGCCAAAGCCAACAAGGAAACAGAAGTGGTCATCCAGCCCGCAGACGCCTACGGGGAGAAGGACCCGCAACAAATTGAAACCATCAGCATTGACAAACTCATCCGTGCCGTAAAGGATCCAAACGCCCTCTACATCGGGGCTCCAGTCAACATCGGCAACCGCCAGGGCTACCTCTCCTACCTCGCTGCTGGACGCGCTCGCATCGACTACAACCACCCAATGGCAGGAAAGACGCTGAAGTATTCTTTCAAGGTCGTCAAGGTCGTCGAAGGCAAGGAAGAACAGGTGATGGCTCTGCTTGAGTCCAACACCGGACACAGTGACTTCGGCGTGGCCTTTGACGGTGACGACCTCAACATCACCATTCCACAAACCATGCTGTTTGACACCAACGCTGCCATGATGAAATTCCGCTTGGTGACCATCATTCGAGACGCCGTTGAGTGCGGCAAGGTGTCGTTCATTGAAGTTCACGAACCCCGAGGCTTCGGTCTTGACGACGATGACGAAGAGGACGCTTCAACCGATGGAGAAGACCTCTCCAAGCTCTCCGTTGCGGAACTCAAGGAACGACTGAAAGCTGCAGGCCTTCCCGTCAGCGGCAAGAAGGCAGACCTCATCGCTCGTCTTTCTCAGGAAGAAGAGTGAACGTCGGAAACCCGATAGCCAAGGTTTGGTTGGGGAGTCTTGCTGAGGCGGGATGACGATGTCCGAAAACGATGCTGTCGCACAGTTTTCTCCGCCTCTTCCGTCCGGCGAATACTCTCCTTTGGAAAAAATCGTCATATGGACAGCCATCGGTCTTTTCATTGCCGTTCTCTCAGGCCTGGTTCTCGCTTTCGATACCGTTTGGACCGACACCCTGAAACCGATCATTTGGGACCCTGTTGTCGAAGACGCCGGCGTCGCTGGCGATGCTGGGTACACCCCACAGAACACCACGATATACACCTTGA
>Ga0160423_10003063_pt1 | contig 13918 bp, 10 predicted proteins | sample CRUFie14St8metaG_FD_108191 | JGI IMG/M metagenome (GOLD analysis project Ga0160423, IMG submission 108191) | Marine microbial communities from the Costa Rica Dome - CRUD Field 142mm St8 metaG | ecosystem: Environmental > Aquatic > Marine > Oceanic > Photic zone | place: Costa Rica: the Eastern...
CGGGGTTGGAAAGTTTGGCGGATTACAAAAAATAGATAATAACGGCACCATACAGGAGGCTATCAAACTCGTCTACCGCGGCAATGACATCTTGTACGTGAGCATCCACTCGCTCCACAAGATCAGCAAGTACAACGGGAAGGATGGGTCGGCACCTGTTTTAAACAAATTGGGTAGTCCGCAGTGGCAGAACCTCAAGAAAAAAACCAAGGCACGCGTCAAGCAAATTGCCTTTGACCTCATCCAGCTCTATGCCAAGCGCCGCGAAGCGTTGGGATTCCAGTGCGCACCAGATGGCTATTTGCAACACGAACTCGAGGCAAGCTTCTTGTATGAAGATACCCCGGACCAATTAACCGCAACAGAAGCCGTCAAAAAAGATATGGAGGGCACCATTCCTATGGACCGCTTGATCTGTGGTGATGTGGGCTTTGGAAAAACGGAAATAGCCATTCGTGCCGCCTTCAAGGCAGTTGCCAATGGTAAGCAGGTTGCCATATTAGTCCCAACTACCGTCCTTGCGTTTCAACACTTTAAAACCTTCAGCAAGCGCCTCGAAGGATTCCCAGTCACTGTAGATTACATCAACAGATTCCGTACAACCAAGCAACAGCGAGATACCCTATCCGGCCTAAAATCCGGAAAGATTGATATCGTCATCGGCACACACAAGCTCGTCAGTACCCAAGTAGAATACAAAGACCTCGGCCTGCTGATAGTCGATGAGGAACAGAAGTTTGGTGTGGCTATCAAGGATAAGATCAAAACGCTGAAGATCAACATCGACACCCTAACCCTCACCGCAACTCCCATCCCGAGAACACTTCAATTCTCCCTAATGGCAGCGCGTGACCTCAGCATCATGACCACCCCTCCACCCAACCGTCAGCCCATCGAAACGGAAATAATTGGATTCAATGAGGAAACAATCCGCGATGCAATTAGCTACGAGATTCAACGCGGAGGCCAAGTATTTTTCATCAACAACCGAGTCAGTAACATCCAAGAGGTTGCTGGTATGGTACAACGTCTAGTGCCTGATGCCCATATCGCAATAGGTCACGGGCAGATGGACGGTAAGAAACTCGAGAAAGTCATGCTGGACTTTATGGACGGCAAGTTCGATGTCCTTGTAGCCACCTCCATCATTGAAAGCGGGCTAGACGTTCCCAACGCCAACACCATCATCATCAACAACGCCAACCACTTCGGGATGTCCGACCTCCACCAAATGCGCGGGCGTGTGGGCCGTTCCAATAAGAAAGCGTTCTGTAAACTCATTAGCCCGCCGCTGCACTCTTTGACCGACGAGGCCCGTAAGCGACTTCAGGCACTGGAGCAGTTCACTGACCTGGGGAGCGGCTTCAAGATTGCCATGAAAGACCTTGAAATTCGTGGTGCCGGAGATTTATTGGGCGGAGAACAAAGCGGATTCATCTCAGAGATGGGCTTTGATACGTATCAGAAGATTTTAGCGGAGGCCGTGAAAGAATTGAAGGAGAACGAATTCAAGGAACTATACGACAACCCAGATAAAAACAAAGGCTCGGACTTTGTGGACGAGGTGCAGATCGATACTGATATGGCCGTCCATATACCGGATAATTACGTCAATAATATTGAGGAAAGACTCAAGCTCTACCAGCGCTTGGGTGCCATTGCAACGGAGGAGGAGTTACAGTTCTTTGAATTAGAACTAGAGGATAGATTTGGGCCGCTGCCTCGCCAGGTGAAGGACCTATTGTATTCGGTCCGCATTAAATGGCTCGCCAAGCACATCGGATTTACCAAACTCATCATCAAGATGGACAAGCTGATTGGACATTTTGCAGCGGAGAACAACAGCGAATACTACCAACTACCCATTTTCTCAGCCGTTCTCGCCTACTTACAGCGCAACCCGCGTAAGGTCCAGGTCAAACAAAAAGCAGAAAAACTAAACTTCGTTGCACAAAACATTAGCAGTCTCGAAGACGTTCATCATATGCTCAGCAGCATCGTGAACAGGGAAAAAAGAGCGGAAGCATGACCACAGCACAGTATATAGAGAAGCGTTTGGGGGAATTGGCCCAGCATAAACTATATTTTGAGCGCCTGTTTTACTTTTTAGAGGAAGAGGAACTATTCTTCATGCCGGACGGCGAGCAGTGGTCGGCAATCGAATGCATAGAACACATCAACAATGTAAATGAGGTGTATTTGGCCCAATTAACCAAAGTTTGCCAACTCGACCAAGCCTCGCAAAGCCAAGTCCTTCCTCTAAGCTGGTTTCAGCGTAAGGCCTACCAATGGATGTCGCCGTTGAGCAAATCTGGAGCCACCAAGGTTCACGCGCCCAAGGCCCTTAAGCCGCGTCGTTTGCGCGATCCCAAACTTAAGATCAGCGCCCAAAAGGTCATGGAGAACTTCATTTCAGACCTAGGTCAAATCGAACGACTCCTGCACATTATTCCCGAGAGTCCGGAACTGCGCAACGTTAAGGTCATCAGTGCCCTCCCTCCTTTTCGAATCAAGGCCTTGACGGCACTCCAGCTCATTGTTCCACACATCGGGCGTCACCTCGAACAGGCGGAACGAATTTTAAAAGGTGGCCGATTACTCAAGGAATCCCAAGAAAACAATCCTGACCTCATTTACCCCACTAAGGATGCATAAAAAACCCGAGCCTCTGCGAGGCTCGGGTTTTTTATGAGTCAGTCTATCAGATTATTTGATAACCTTTATCCAAAGACTTCCATTATACTGTCCATTAAATTTAGTCAACTGTGCTTCATGAGCTGAGTCATAATCAGGGAATTTCAAAATAAACACATAATACATCATGTTATCTTGATCCTGGAAAATATCAACGGCAATTCCGTCTGCCAATAATTTACTTTCCAACTTATGGGCATTTTCTTCTTGACCATATACACCAGCTGTGACATAATACCCCGGTGAACCTGGCTTGACTTGTCCAGCATATTGTTCAGTCGAATATCCTTTGATACGACTATTAATTTCCGCCTTAGCCTCATCTAACTGACTTTGCAATTCTGCTTTTTCTTGTTCAAATAATTCATTTTGCTTGGACGAAACCTCATCATTGAACTCGTCTAAACGATCATTTAAAAAATCTTCAAGCTCTTCTGAAGAGCGACGCTGACGATCCTTAAGCTTTTTGATTTCGTTTTCGAGTCGTTTATCTTTTTTACTTTCTCCAAAGGTGTAACGCAACATGAATTCATGTGAATTACCAAGCGCAAATCCATAGGTATTCAGCGAAAAGTCATAGGCATAACCCAAGGTGATTTTCTCTGTTAAGTGCAAACCAGTGTTGGCAGTAACCGCATAAGAAGAACGATACGCAGCACCTACATAGAAATATTCTTTGTGGTTGAACATCAAACCTGCATCCACTTGTGGATTGGTCACCTCATTTGCACGTACCGTAATGAACGGGCTCAACGTCATCAATCCTTTTTGAAGGTTAACATCGTACTGAGTACTTACAACATAGTGGCGCATGTAATGGTATTGCATCGGACCGAGGTAGTTATCCGAGAAATCCACCTTGGGCGCCAACAAGTTTGGTACGGCAGCACCAAAACTGAAATCACCAAACTGAAGGTTAAATCCAAAGTTCAGGTCAAACTTTCCTGTGTTCAGGGCACTGAAAAGAACTGGGTCCAATTCGTCTGGTACACGAATACCCGCGACATTGATATTATTGTTTACATAGCCAGCACCCAAACCTAAGCTTAGACTATTGCGATCTGTAAACTTCACGTGCCAGGCGTAAGATCCATAGAATCCAGAACGTGCCACGATATCTGTTTGGTCATTGAACGCATAGCCGCTATATCCAAATTTCAGATCATCGCGGTTGCCGTTGAACGCCATGAATTGGGTTTCAGGAGCACCCTGAATATCTGTCCACTGGCGACGGTTCAAAACTGAGATCTCTGTCTTACCCTCAATACCGCTATAAGCAGGATTGAAGAGGTAAGCTGTATTCAAATAGTTAGAAATAAGTGGGAGTTGTTGTGCTTGTGCTGTCCAACAACCCAATACTACTGCGCTAAGTAAAAATAACTTTTTCATAATTAGATGTTGTTTAAGACAGTCACTGCCGATTTAACTCTGATTTCATTGTTGTGTGTCAATATGAAGTAGTATGTTCCATCTTCGAGCTGAGCACCACCGTCAGTAGTTCCGCCCCAAGCATTGTTATATACTTCTTGGTTGTAGACCGGAGTACCCCAGCGGGTGTAAACGGTGAACTCACATGGATCGCCATTTGTAATACCGCTTAGGTCAAGTATATCGTTCATGCCATCTCCATTGGGAGTGATAACGTTCTGAATGTTGCCATAAGTGTTGGCATAGATTATCGTCGAATCTTGTTCGCTAACAAAAACCTGAACACTTGCTGTATCTGTACATCCGTTTAAATCTTGTACTTGAATATAGTATGTCGTCGTATCCTTAGAAGGTGTTGCCAAAGTTGTTGCACTTTGTTGGTTGCTGTAGTAAGAAGGTGAATCGGCAAACCAGTAATATGATGTCCCTCCAGTAGCAGAAAGCGTAGTATTATCTCCAGGGTTTATGATCTGTGGCGATGCCGTTGCTGTTGCCACTACCGCGTAGTTGTAAATATCCAATGTGTCGTAGGTCTTACAAGCATTAATACCTGAAGCTTCGATGACGTATTGTCCAGGTTGAGAAAGATAATTTTGGCCTCCTACCCATAGTCCACCGTTCCAAGAGTAGGACAAGGCATTGCTCACCACACTTACCAAAATACTGTCGTACACACAAATACCCAATGAATCCCCAGGCTGAATGGCCAAGGTCGGGAAGTTTACGAACTCAATGGTCGTTTCATTGGAGGTGTATGAGCAGGTTTCGTTCGTCAGTACCAAACGGTAATCAGCAGTATCTGCCACGATTGAAGTATCCACGGTCAACCACGGCATCGTGTCGTTTGCCAAGTTCAACCAGCTACCGCTACCTGAAGGATAAGCCACTTGCCATTGGTATTCCCAAGTCGAGTTTAAAACAGTATCCGTGGCAGTAAGGCGTGTTGAATCTGTCAAACACAATGTGGCCGTTGGCGACACTTGCCAAGCCCATGCTTGAACAATAATACTGGTCGCTGGGACAGTATCCACAATTACAGTGAATGCATCCGAGGTATCAATACAACCTCCGGGATCAGATGTTACAGTTAAATACCAAGTACCTGTACTATCCACATCTATGGTTGGTAATGTATCACCCTCGAGCGCATACATTACAGGGTTACCGGAAACATCAAGACTGTCGTCTTTAAACCACTGGTATTTGTATCCGTTGATACCCGGTGAAGGGAACGCGAAGTGCTCCAATGTTGCCATTGTACCTTCACACATACGGATGCTATCCATACCTACATAGCTCACACCAGCACCACCGTTGGCGAAGAGCTCAGCGCCCGGTGAATAGGTATTGGCGATAGTATCATTGGATGTCGCATCACATAAGTTTGAGCTTACTTCGATACCGTAAGATCCACTGGCGATGACTAATAGAGAATCATCTGTTTCACCTGCCATTGGCGCACCACCTTGTAACCACTGGTAGGTATAGCTCTGACCTGCAGGAGGGGCGTTTGCCACCAAAATAGCCGTATCTCCCTCACAAAAAGTGATTTCGCCGTTCTTGTCGAACCAATTGTAGGCAACGATACCGGTATTTGGATTTGCACCGATTATTACGTCTGAGATAGTATCTGAAATTCGAACTGGATTTGAGCTCACCAAACGAAAGCTATAAACGCCCTGTGTGGTATTATCCGGGACCAATACATCGATATCATTACTGGTACTGATTCCGTAGGCCAAGAGTGGAGATATGCTTACGAAATTACCGGCAAAAGCACCGCTAGAATTACTCATTTCCACTGAGAAGCTGTTCCCTACATTGTAAGGTGAGGTAATATCAAATGAGAATACGAGAGTATCTTCTTGACAAGCCTGAAGGCTGAGTGAAGCATTCGCTGTGCTTTGAGCGAAAGAATTCACGGCAAAGAGTAACGAAGCAAATGAGAGTAAAAATTTTCTCATGTTAATGTTTTGATTTAAACGATAGTGCGCTTAAGTAGCGCATAGTTGCTAATTTCGCCAATGCACTGCAATTACCATGCTACGTTTACTAATTAATACTGAGATTCTATCAACAATACTCCTATATGACGCAAAAGCAGGCCCAAAATTTGCTGAAGAAGCTGCATAACCTAGATAATTTAAGTGGTAAAGCCTTGCAGGAGGCTGTGGTACAGCTATTGGATCAAGAGGTGGCATATTTCAACTGGACGGGATTTTATTTCATGAATGATGCGGCAAAGCAATTGGAAATAGGACCTTATGTGGGAGCGTCTACGGATCATACGGTTATTCCCTATGGAAGCGGTATTTGTGGACAAGTCGCTGTGAGCGGTATGACCTTCGAAGTACCAGATGTGAACGCACAGGATAACTATTTGGCCTGCAGTCTAGAAACCAAGAGCGAAATCGTGGTGCCCATGTATAAGGGTGAGGTTTTGGTGGGCCAATTAGATATTGATTCGCACAAAATCAATCCGTTCACCGCGGAGGACCACGAAGTGTTGAATAAGGTCGTGGAGTTTGTGGCGGCTAGACTAGATTAAATGCAGCCAATTTTATGCTTGCATGCGAATGGCGTCGACCGGGTTTAATCGGGCCGCCATCCAAGCAGGAATCAATCCCGAAACCAAGCCAATGCCTGCGCTCATCAGTAATCCTAGCACGATATTTCCGAGACTTAAAAAGATTTCAAAGTCAAAGACTGTGGCTGAAATGTAGGCTCCCAGTGCCACGAGCATAAGACCGGTAACTCCTCCGAGCAAACAAAGAACCACAGATTCCGTCAGGAATTGGCTTAGAATAATAAAGTCCTTCGCTCCTAAAGCTTTTTGAATCCCTATTTCATTCGTTCGTTCTCGAACTGAGACGAACATAATGTTGGCGATACCGAAGCCACCTACAAGGATGGAGAACATTCCGATGATAGTTCCCATGATTCCCAGGGCACGGAATAAACTGTCGAGTTGATTGGAGATGAGCGAGGGGTCATTCAGTGCAAAATTATCGTCTGCACCCGGGCGTAATCTGCGAATGGATCGCATGATGCCAGTTAGCTCGTCTTTCAGCTGGGCAATCGTTATCCCCTGTTTTGCGCTGGCCATGATTACATTACTTTCGTTGCGGTCGGTATTCACGACCATGCGCACTTTCTTAAAGGGTACCACCACCATATTGTCGTAGCTCTGACCGACCAAACTTTCACCAACTTTTTGAAAAATACCGATTACCGTGAGTTTAACCCCGCTAATGCTAATCCGCTGACCTATAATTTCTTCACCGGGCAAAAACAAGCCTTCAGCAATAGATGCTCCTATTATACACATTGGCCGCCCAGCATTCATTTCAGATTCTGTGAAATAACGCCCTTGAGCCAACTCAAAACTCCATATCTCATTATACTCGAACGTAGTGCCAAGCACATCCACACCCGTGGCATTATAAGCATCTCTCTTTACAGTAGCACCACCGAGTGAACTGCCGAATGCGATGTGTTCAGCATATTGACTTCGGCGCTTGAGCAAATCAGCTTCGTTACTCAGCGGGACGGGACGATTCAAATACTTCCACCAAGCGAAATCCGCTCCTCCACCCCACGGCCATTTCTGAACGTAAACGACATTGTCACCGAATTGGCTTACGCTATCTCGAATACTCTTTTCAAGACTGTCTACAATACTATAAACTAAAATTATCGCAAAAATTCCTATGGTAATTCCCAGCAAGGATAACAAGGTGCGCAGTTTGTTTGTAGCCAATGAAATAAAGGCGAAAACGAAGCTCTCTTTTAACAATCTGAAGTAGGTGCGCACAGGGGATCGGATTTCCCTCAAAATTAGCGTATTTCATAGAGATTCTGCGGAGCGAAAACCTTACTTTTGTCCTTTCTCAAATTTTCCACTTAAAACCCGCTGCTTCATGCGTATCAAAAACGCCTTGATTTCTGTTTTTCACAAGGACGGATTAGGTCCTATCGTCGATGCCCTTAATGCCATGGGAACAACCATTTATTCTACCGGTGGAACACAGGCTTTTATTGAAGACCGCGGCATTTCGGTGGAACGCGTCGAGGATCTTACCTCTTATCCTTCTATCCTTGGAGGACGAGTGAAAACCCTTCATCCCAAAGTCTTTGGAGGCATTTTAGCAAGAAGAGATCACGAAGGCGATCAAGCGCAAATGGGCGAATACGATATCCCATACATGGATTTGGTCATTGTGGACCTATATCCATTTGAAGCTACCGTTGCTTCTGGAGCATCAGAAAAGGATATTATTGAGAAAATCGATATCGGCGGTATTTCGTTGATTCGTGCGGCAGCAAAAAACTTTAAAGACTGCTGGATTATTTCCAACATGGGGCAATATGAAGATGCTCTTCAAGTGTTACAGTGTGACGAAGGTGCGACACTTGAAGTCCGTCGCAGATATGCACTCGAGGCCTTTGACGAGAGTTCAAATTATGATACGGCCATCTACCGTTACTTCGCCGGGGACCGCCTCGATCTCAAAATCAGCGGACGCCAAAAGCAAATCCTTCGCTACGGTGAAAACCCTCATCAGGAAGCAGCGTACTATGGAAATCTTGATGACGCACTGGAACAAATTCACGGCAAGGCATTAAGCTACAACAACCTACTTGATATTGATGCTACTGTGAACCTCATCCGGGAATTCAGCGAAACCACTATTGCGATTATCAAGCATAACAATGCTTGCGGGTTGGCCACACGCCCTACGCTAGCACAGGCTTGGCACGACGCCCTAGCAGGTGATCCGGTAAGCGCCTTCGGTGGAGTTATTGCTGCAAACCGCGTTGTAGATAAAGCGACGGCCGAAAAGATGAATACCTTGTTCTTTGAAGTATTGATGGCACCTGGATATGATGAGGATGCTCTCGAGATCTTGAAGAGCAAAAAGAATAGAGTGCTACTAATCCTCAAGGATTATACAATCCCTGCATTCAATGTCCGTACAGTACTCAACGGCACCTTGGTTCAAGCCGGAGATACAAAGACGGAAACGAAAGCGAACATGGAAACGGTGACTAAAGTAGCGCCAACAGAAGAGCAGCTAGAAGACCTCGTATTCGCTGCAAAGATTTGTAAGCATACGAAGTCTAATACCATTGTGCTTGCCAAAGACGGTCAATTGCTAGGCTCAGGAACGGGCCAAACCTCACGTGTTGATGCTTTGAACCAAGCGATAGAGAAAGCGCAGCGCTTTGGTTTTAGGCTTAAAGGAGCCGCTATGGCTTCTGATGCCTTCTTCCCATTTCCTGACTGTGTGGAGATCGCCGATAATGCTGGAATAACCTGTGTGATTCAGCCCGGAGGATCTATTCGCGACAAGGAAAGCATCGACTATTGTGATGCACACGGCATGACGATGGTTACTACAGGAATCCGTCATTTCAAACACTAATTTTTCTTACCTTGTTCTCCTATGGGTTGGTTTAATTTCATGACAGAGGATATAGCTATTGACCTTGGTACGGCCAATACACTGATCACATACCAAGATAAGGTAGTAGTGGACTCCCCCTCTATTGTTGCTCAAGACCGTCGAACCGGTAAGGTTATTGCTGTCGGGCAAGAAGCTCGTCAAATGCACGGTAAAACGCACGAAAACATCAAAACTATCCGTCCGTTGAAAGATGGGGTGATTGCGGATTTCGAGGCATCCGAATTCATGATTCGTGAATTGATTAAGGGAATACCAGAATTCAAAAAACGTCTTTTTCCTCCTAGCTTGCGTATGGTAATATGTATCCCTTCAGGTATTACCGAAGTTGAAAAGCGAGCGGTAAGAGATAGCGCAGAACGGGCTAATGCCAAGGAAGTCTACCTCATACATGAACCTATGGCTGCAGCTATCGGTATTGGGGTAAATGTACTTGAACCAAAGGGAAATATGATTATCGATATCGGCGGTGGTACTACCGAGATCGCAGTAATGGCCATGGGAGGTATCGTTTGTGATAAGAGTGTTAAGGTAGCCGGAGATGTCTTTACCAATGATATTGCACTCTACATGCGTTCACAGCACAACTTGTACGTGGGTGAAAGAACTGCAGAAAACATCAAGATCGCTGTTGGTGCCGCCATAGAAGATTTAGAAGATGCGCCTGAACCATATTCTGTTCAAGGACGTGATTTGCTTACAGGTAAGCCGAAACAAGTCCAAGTAGGTCACGAGGAGGTTAGTCGTGCCTTAGAGAAGAGTATTACCAGAGTGGAAGATGCGGTAATGGAAGCATTGAGTAATACGCCGCCAGAATTGGCTGCGGATATATATAACTCTGGTATCTATCTAGCGGGTGGAGGCTCCATGCTGCGCGGACTAGACAAGCGTATTTCTACAAAAACCGACCTTCCTGTATACGTTGCCGAAGATCCACTTCGTGCGGTAGTACGTGGAACGGGTATTGTATTGAAAAATCTCGAGCATTTCAAGACCATCTTACAGAGCTAATAGAATACGATGAGGCAACTGATACTTTTTCTTTCGAAGTATCGAAACACTTTGCTGCTCATTGTGTTGATTGGTCTTTCATTATTCAGGCACACCAAAAAAAATCCTGTAGCAGAGCATCGAATTAATTCCATGGGCTTTGGAACCATTGCTGGCATTCAAAATTCTTTGAATAGCTGGAAAGGATATTGGGCACTTAAATCTGTAAATGAAGAATTGGCAAGAGAAAATGCTGCACTTCGTGCAAGCATATATGGAGGTAATAAGCCAGCCTTTCAAACGAACGAGGCCTATGATTACATTCCAGCTCAGGTCATAGAATACAGCTACAACAAGCGTAATAACTACATGCTACTAAATGTTGGATCATTCGAAGGCATAAAGCCTGGTATGGGTGTCATTTCTGCACAAGGCTGGATTGGTACTGTAGTGGAGACCAGCAAAAACTTTAGCTCTATCATCCCTTTACTCCATTCCAAGGGAAGCATTGGCGCTCGGATTCCAGGTAAAGGATTGGGTGAACTTTATTGGGAAGGTAGTGATTACCGCAGCGCGGAACTTTTTGATGTGCAACGCGAACATCCCCCAATGTCTGGGGACACTGTATATAGCTTTACTCGGGCTAGTGTTGCTCCACCAGTGGTAGCAGGTTTAGTAGAAAGTGCTACGCAAAATCCCGAAGACCTCACCTGGATTGCTAAGGTGAACTTGAGTCATGACTTTGCAAATATGACTTGGGTTTATGTGTGTAGACTGCACCAGCAAGAATCCCTAGACTCACTAAACCATCCAACGTTATGAATTCATTGAGACTCTTGTTGGCCTCCATCGGCGTAGTGCTTTTTCAGTGGGCGTTCTTGCAAGGATTGCCTCTGAGTCAATACGGCAACCCTTATATATACATTTGGGTACTGATGTTATTACCTCAACCCATGAGCCGCCAACGCCAATTCCTTATTGCCTTCCTTTTAGGCAGTATTATGGATAGCTTCGAACAGAGTGGTGGTGCTCACAGTCTAGCTTGTCTCATGCTCATTTTGGCAAAACCTTCTCTAGAAAATGCCCTTCTTGGTTTTAGAAAACCTGAAGAAGATGAAGGATTAGCCTCTCTCCCATTGGGTGCATTCTTAACTACTGCCGGAATACTGGTGGTTTTGCACCATCTGTTTCTCTTTATCATGGAGAATTATGGCCTGCAGCATTTGGATACCGTGCTCATTCGTACCTTGGTCTCCTCCCTTATTACCCTGCTCCTACTCGTCATACTTCACGGCTTAACCGCGAGACGATATGCGAAAAAATAATGTCTTCTACCTTGGATTAATCCTGATTTTGTTGGTCTTCTTGGTCCGATTATTCCAAGTACAAATCCTTAATGACGATTATGCCGCGCGAGCTGAGCGTAATGCCACTGCTGCCGAGAAACTCTACGCTCCAAGAGGCTATATTTATGACCGCAATGGGAAGTTGATGGTCGGGAACTCGCCCGCCTACGATTTGATGGTCAGTCCATATTTGATAGAAGAATTGGACACATTTGCACTATCCAATCTTCTGGGACTTGAGGACGCAGAAATCAAGGAGCGCCTGCTTGCAGCCAAGCGCTATAGCCATTTCCGCAGCAGCATGTTCATGAAAATGCTTTCCAAGAAGGAATATACTAAAATCAATAGCGAGCTCAAAAGGTTCGCCGGTTTCCACGTGCAAAAACGCATACTTCGCTATTACCCGAAAAAGGGCGGCGCCAACGTTGTCGGCTTCATCGGCGAGGTGAATACAGATTACATCCGATCCTATCCAGAATACAGCATGGGAGATTTGGTCGGTAAAAGCGGCATCGACAAGAGCTATGAGCAGGCCTTGAAGGGCACACAAGGCAAACGATTTTATACTGTGGACCACCGCAATAGAAAATTGGGCAACTGGAAAGATGGCGCCTTTGACGAACTCCCAACTCCTGGCGTCGACCTAGTCAGCAGCATCGACCTTGACCTGCAGCTCTATGGAGAAAAACTAATGCATGGCAAGCGCGGCTCCATCGTTGCCATCGAGCCAGAGAGCGGTGAGATTTTGGCTATGATTACCTCACCTAACTATGATCCCAACGATCTCGTAGGGCGCATTCGTAGTCAAAACTACACGGCCCTTTATTACGACTCCATCAACAAACCATTGTTTGATCGAGGAATCTTGGCAGAATACCCTCCCGGCTCTCCCTTCAAACTTATCGGGGCCTTGGTAGGCCTGCAAGAAGGTGTAATTACTCCCCGCACAACCATGACCTGCTACGATGGCTTTCACTATGACGAACTCCATGTGACCTGCCACTGTAAAGGAGGATCGCTGGATTTAAAAAAGGCCATTTCGGAAAGCTGTAACAACTACTTCTGTTCTGTCTACCAACGCACCGTAGATAAAGGCGGTAATTCCCGAGAAGGACTTGAGCGCTGGAGCGAGCATGTGAAAAGCTTTGGATTAGGAAAATTCTTGGGAAATGACCTACCTACAGGTCGTCGCGGTAATATCCCTGATACCGCCTATTACGACAGATTCCTTGGCTATAAAGGTTGGAAAGGTGTAACCTCCGTGAGTAATGGTATAGGGCAAGGAGAATTGGTCGCGACTCCCATTCAAATGGCCAACATGGTTGCCGCCATTGCCAATCGCGGATATTACTACACCCCACATATCATCAAGCGTATTGGCGATGAAAGATCCATAGATAGCAACTTCAACGTTCGTCGCCACACCACGGTTGATTCAATTCACTTCCCAGTAGTTGTAGACGGGATGTTCGAAGTATTCGAATATGGAACCGCAAGAGGCGCACGCATACCTCATATTACACAATGTGGTAAGACGGGAACAGCTCAAAATCCACACGGACAGGACCACAGTATTTTCGTGAGCTTTGCGCCGAAGGACAATCCTAAGATCGCACTAGCGGTCATCATCGAAAATGGGTATTGGGGATCGCGTTGGGCTGCACCTATTGCAAGTCTAATGACAGAAAAGTACCTCACTGATACCATTACGCGTCCTACCCTCGAACTTCGCATGATTGAAGGAAATCTTCATGACGAGTACAAGGCGCAACACAAAGCCATTTATGGCGAAGACTCCACCTACATTCCAAATTTCTAATGGCAAGAACACGAAGTCGAAATAGAATTAAAGTGGATTGGGTCGTCGTACTAACCTATGCAGTACTGGTCTTTTGGGGGTGGATCTCCATCTACGCTGCCGTTTTCAACGAAGAGGCTGGAAACATTGTTAATCTCACACAGGAATATGGGAAGCAAGGCATGTTTATGGCCACA
>Ga0160423_10003064_pt1 | contig 13917 bp, 10 predicted proteins | sample CRUFie14St8metaG_FD_108191 | JGI IMG/M metagenome (GOLD analysis project Ga0160423, IMG submission 108191) | Marine microbial communities from the Costa Rica Dome - CRUD Field 142mm St8 metaG | ecosystem: Environmental > Aquatic > Marine > Oceanic > Photic zone | place: Costa Rica: the Eastern...
CACGAGATTCGATAACAACGCCCTCTTCGTCTCGTAAAATCACCTGCACATAGCGGTCTATTTCTTCACGCTCCGGCCAGGCAACGCCGAGCCACAACACAACGCCTTGCTGGAGATACCTCGGCACCCAGTCCAGGGCATCGTCCTCTCCCTCTGCGTTCAGGCTGACCGATTTCCGAGGTGGAGGGCATGCTTGAAGTTCAAATCGATGATCCCTCGCAAACGGTTCGCCGCCCGGGCAAACGACCTCGATTCTCGCCACGGCGTGGTCAAAGGTTTGGTTGTTCAAGGCGATGAACAAATGGCCTGTCCCATCACCGCATTCAGGGTCCAAAGCCACGTCCATGCGCCATGGCGAGCGAAGCATGCTTGGGGTTCCCGAAAGAAGGTCCAACTGAAGGCGTTCAAGCAGGCGGAACGCACTCGGTTGCCAAACGCGCGCATGAGCCAACAGGCGCTGCAGCGATCGCCAATTGAACTTCCTCTCTTCATCGAGAAGAATGTCCTTGAGAGCATCGGGTCGGATGAACTCCCGGAGTTCGTTGGCCGCCGTATCGTCGCTCAAATCACCTTTCGCATGGAGGTGAAGAATATACAAGACCCGTTCCCATGCCTGTTCTTTGTCGTACCCTGGGAGAATGCTGTTGTGAAAATCGTTCAGCCAGGTGCGCCAGTCAAGGTAGAGGTCAGGATCCAAATGCAGCACGATGAGTTCCCCTAGGATTGAGCCCAATTGAGTAGGATGGTGCGTTGGCGCGTGGTGGACGAGGCAGGGCATCCTGTCGCCCTGTTGTCGCACAACATCGGATGTAAAGAAGGAGTGAAAGGAATGGGCGAAGCCCAGGGTCATCGAGATTAAGAATGAAAGGTTCCAAACGAGTGAATCCTCGCGGATGACCGTGCCGAGACCAAGAAGGAAGACGGTGCTTGCGGCCAAGAGACTGTTGACGGTGTTGTGCCTTCGAACGTCCGTTAAACCCTCAAGAATTCTATCCATCCCCGGCTGAGAGCGCAGCGAAAGTTTGCCGCCGGACGCGTCATCGTTTGTCTCACGCAAGGAAATACGTGCCTGTATGGATTGCCACATCGACTCTCCGGCAAGAAGTGACGGGAGTGTGGCAAGCACAAAGGGGATGGCCCAGAACAAGATGACAATGCCTGGGTGCGCGGGTGCAAGCGATGGGCGAATGACCGAAAGAAGGGCCACAATGGCAACACTGGCGCCGAAGAGAAGCCGCACCCACATCGTTGCTGGGTGACGAGCTACCCTCCCAAATCGCATGCGGAGGAGCTCCTGCTGTTGCCATTTCTCAATCGTGCGCTCCAGTGGGTTTTCGTTGCGAGCAAAACCATGCCCGTAAGGATCGGGGAGCAAGTTCGCTGCATCCGAAGGGTCTTCCGCCATGGTCTCCCCGCTCCTCGTATGGGTGATTCGGTTAAGGCTCTTATTCAAAACTTGGCGGGCGTGGCAGGATTCGAACCCGCGATCTCCGGCTTAGGAGGCCGGTGCATTATCCAGCTGTGCTACACGCCCAACATTCGCTGGTGTGCAACCTTTCATGACGGTTGCGATGGTGCAGAAGAGAAATGCTGTTGCCCAATTTCAGCAATTCGGTGAAGAAGTTCCTCCAGTTGTATCCGTTGTTGAGCCGAGCGTTGGAGGCGCATGTCGCACGCTGAGACGACGTCCAACAAGCTAGCAAGCAATGGCTCTGGATAATGCGTTCTGCCGGCAACGAGAAAGTGGTGGAGACGATCGACGACCCCTCTGCCATCCAACTCATGCGTGCGCATCATCTGGTCCAAAGCCCCCATAGCGCCCTTCAGAACCCGCGTGTTCTTCTCACCATGGCGTTCCCATTTCCAATCGTGAATTCGCCCGCGTAGCGCTTCCTCAAGAATCAGTTGGGCCTCCCTTCGGCTGCTGTTGGTCATGAGCAGTTGAACGTTCTTTCGATCGCCGAGAAGGCGGCGCTGTGCAAGAAGTTGAAGCGTGAAGATGGCTTTTCTCAGGTTACCGTTCGCCACGTGCGCAACGTCTCCAAGAACGCCAATCGTGGGCTGAAGATTTTCTTGCTCACTGATGGATTCCAACCGTTGCTCGATCATTAAACGATTCAACGAAGGCATGCGAACATGCTGCGTCCGACTTCGAAGCGCCTCTATGATTCTTGAGGGGGTGTGTGTTGTAAACACAAAACGAGCGCTGCGGCTGCTTTCCTCCATCATCCGACGCAAGTACGACTGGCGCGCATGACCCAAATAATCGGCGTCTTCAATCACGATGATTCTTGAGACCGGTGCAAACGTGCCGTCTTCTGGGCGTGCGGATTCTTCTCCGGCAGGAGGAGGAGAAGTTTCTGAGTTCAGGCTGATGTTATGGTCGAACGCATCAAGACTCGTTCTGCCAGCCAACGTGTCTTCAGACCCCGACCCCTCAGGCCGAAGAAAGGCTTCGAATTTGGCCATCGCTCCTGATGTTTTGCTCAGGTCCCTCGCCTGGAGTACGTGGGTTGTTGAACGCCAAGACGGCCCCAGAACCTGACGGCAGACCAGATGTATTGCGGCGGTTTTGCCGCAGCCGACAGCACCTGACAGAAGAAGATGTGGTGGGTTGGCTTGGACCGAGACGTTGGTCAGCGCTTCTTTGACATGCGTCGATGTTAGAAGATCGGCGAAAAAAACAGGCTTGTGTTTCTCAAGCCAGACCGTCATGAACCGATAGACCGGACCATGGTCTTTGAACTCTGCGAGCGGTTTGCTTACTCAGCGTTCAAACGCTTCGTTCCGTGCCGGCGGAGCTTCATGAAGATGCGAGAGCCGCAGGCTTTGCAGCTGATTCCGTTTCGTTCTCTGTGGAAGGATTCGAGGCTTCCACACACAGCGCATTTGTAGTCAACAAGTTCAACCATAACGCTCTCTCCGCTCAACGCGACCTCGCATCCTGTTTTGAACCTTTCATTGGTTCTCTCGAGAGACCTGGATTCAAACCGGAGGATGCCGGTTCACCAACAGGCTAGCCACGATGGTGCTCATCAGCAGTGGCCGCCCACAAGACCGGGCATCAGGCGAACACGGCTTCCTGCAGCGAGGTTCATCTCAGCAATGTCGCTGGTGCTCACAAGCTGGTCGTTCACGAACACCCAAGAGCCTTGGGTTTGGCTCACCCTGTCTGCAAGTTCACGCTGCGTCATCTGGACCGTTGAGTGTCCGGAAGCGTCGGCAATTTCAACTTCGAAGGTCGTGTCTTCTTTTCCACCCACAAGACCGGGCATCAGGCGAACACGGCTTCCTGCAGCGAGGTTCATCTCAGCAATGTCGCTGGTGCTCACAAGCTGGTCGTTCACGAACACCCAAGAGCCTTGGGTTTGGCTCGCCTTTTCAGCGATTTCACGTTGGGACATCTGGACCGTTGAGTGTCCGGAAGCATCGGCAATTTCTACATCAAACATCGTTTCGTTGGTCATAATTTTCCACCTTTTGGGGTATGAGCGGATGAGAGTATATCAAGTAATCAAGAAAACAAGGGTCTACGCAAAATGGGAGACCTGCCAAAGCCGGCCTTGTAAGGTGCTCAAATCCAATAGCCTAGGCATTCTAGGGTATTTGACCTCGTCAAATCTTCAGGTTCGCCTGCCGTGAAAGAAGGTGGATTTGCATGCTGTGCTCGAGCATAGCGGCGTTAGCCCATGCCTGGTCGAAGTCAGCGCCAACCGCATAGGCGCCGTTTCCGCGCACAACCACGCAACGCATGCCACCTTGGCTCAAGGCTTCAGCAACCTGACGTAGGTAGTCTTCCGGGTTATCCAGGTCCGGGTCAACAACAATGATCTTGCCGATGTGCTGCTTACCGATTTCATCCAGTGGTGTCAGTAAAATCAGATCTTTCTCGCAACTCGCAGCCGTTGTGTGTGGGCCATGCATGTGGATAACGGCCGCAGGTCCACCAGTTACCACCGAAACGGAGGCCAGCACGACTTCCAGAACGTGCCAGTCGGCCGGGGCATGCCGGGGAGCGGGGGAGCCCAATTGGGAGGCGCAGAGGCTACCCTCGTTGAGGCGCGGCAACGTGACCATGTGTTTTGTTGAAATCATGATGTCGGGTTGCTCAGGGTGAATCATGGCAAGCGAGCCCATGGTGGCTCGCACCAAATGTTCTCGGTCAAGTTGCCGACCAAGTCGCACGAAATCAGAAACAACATAGGAGGGTATGACGAAGTTGTCCTCCACAAGGGGTGGCATCGGAGGCTCCTCCATCGCCTCGATGACTTCGGTAGCGCCAACAACCGATTGTCGCAGTCGGGCGTTTTCCATGTGAAGACGTTCGAGTTCGGCCTCTTTTTCCGCCAGCAAATCAAGGGTTGCCTGATCTGTTGTTGCGGATGGCGGCGATGCGTCGCCCTCATCCTCCACCGTTGGAGAGGTTTTGTCGCCCTCTGGTCGGTCTGTCGGTGCTTCTTCATCAGGAGATTCGGCCTGGGGTTGGTCCTTGGCTGATTCTTCATCAGCCGACGTCTCTGCTTCTGAGGTTTCTTCTGTTTCGATTTCAGGCGTGCTGTCAGAAAGGTCCGCAGTCTCGGCTTGCTCGCCTTCTTCAGCGGTCGTTTCCTCGGCGTCCTCAGGTGCGTCGTCCGATGGCTCTTCGACAGGTGGAGAGGGAGGTGGTCCGGTTGGAGGACCGCCAGGTGGGCCCGTGGGTGGACCGGTTGGAGGACCGCCAGGTGGGCCCGTGGGTGGACCGGTTGGAGGACCGCCTGGTGGGCCCGTGGGTGGACCGGTTGGAGGACCGCCAGGTGGGCCCGTGGGTGGACCGGTTGGAGGGCCGCCAGGTGGACCAGTGGGTGGACCGGTTGGAGGGGTTTCTGTTGGTTCGTTTGACGGTTCTTCAGGTGTTGGCTCCGGTGGTTCTGCATCTACCGGTTCGTTCTGTTCATCAACCGACTCTTGGGGGGGTTGCTCAAGAGAGCCGATATCGCCAAAGGCGTCGCCCAACATGTCGTCGAGTTGGGACTGTTCTTCCTCATCGCGGGCTTTTTCTGCTGAGGTTTTTCGTTTGGCCATGGTGGCACCCATTTCACCCACATGGCGCGGCTTAAATAGCGGTTGCGTCCCCGGCAAGTTGCTACAGCCCGCTTGGTGTAGAGGTTATCATGCAGGATTGTCATTCCTGCGACCCGGGTTCAATTCCCGGAGTGGGCGCCACCCTATTCCTACCGCTTTCGCCGCGACCTCAGGACGAAACCCAGCAACTTCTTGCGCCCAGGTCATTGGCTGGGGCCCTTCCCAAGGATTTCAAGAAAGAAATCACATTCGCCATCGAAAACGAAAATTTTCTTCTTTCCATCGTACACGTAGGTCGTGGAAACCGTTTTTTCCCCCGAATTGCTCGGACCCATTTCATCATTCGTTGACATTGTCAAGGTTTTCTTTTTTACGCGGTAGGATAAATCCTCAACGCCAATCTCTCTTCTCGCATAGATGAAATAGGGAGATATTTGTTTCCAAAATTGGACTTTATCCTCATCTGCTTTCTTCACGAAAACGGCCTTGTGCTGGTACGACAACAACGCGACCACCAAGACCGCAAGAAAGGGAACGTATGAGCCTTCGATCCCAAAATGAACAGCGAGTGAAGTGTTCGGCGGGGTTTCCCACTCAAGAACAGAGACAAGAACGATGGCCCCGAGAAGGTATTTTGTCAACTCCATGAGGACACCGATGATCCTGTTGCCTGGGAACGATTGCTTAACTTCCTGCATTCTCACCACCCTCAATGAATTGGTTGCCATCGGCGTCAAGCTTTATTTTTTCATCAACGGACGGCGTGCGGGCCTTTGGTCGCTCCATGGCCGGCATCAGAAACCACATGACCGGCAACACCAGCAGGCTGTCCAAATTCTTGCCGAGGCCGATGTTGAAGGTTGATTGAAACGCAATGAAGGATTCGTTTTCTTCGCTGCCGTTTTCGGGGACGTTGGCGGCGACATCAGCTCTTTTTTCAGGTTCAACCAACCCGAGGTCGTAGCCCGAGAAAGCAGCGTTGAGCTCAACACCAAGCCACTTGAAACGGGTCTCGGACGAAGAATTGGTGTGAACGAACGAGACGGTTTCGATGTTGGCTCCCGGCGTGTTGGTCGCCGTGGTGTCTTCATCATCACCATCACCATCATCACCATCGCCGGCCAATTCCAGCATGTAGGACGCAGGGAACAACACCGAAAAGGCGAGAACGGTCATCAGGAACACAACGGTGCGTACATGATGACGCCAGCGGAACGATGACAGCATCAACAATTCGCTGAGGACGAGCAACACCAGAGAGACTTTTACGGAATTCCGTCCCCATTCCAACCAATCCCTTGGTTCGGTAGAGGTTTGTTCACCCGATGATGTCGCTTTCTCTTCTTCCTGCGAGCCGTTTGACTCGTCCGGTGGTTCGGTCGCGTTGTCGGCCGGTTCGGGGCTCACCGGGACGCTGGCCCCTCCGTCTCGAGCCAAAACATACAAGAGAAGCCTTGTTGAATTTCTAACTTCGACGTCAACAAAGGTTTGATCCTTGTCAATGGCCACGATGGAATGGACTTCTGCCGGCGATGGTTTGCCTTCGGTGTAAGTGCCCTGGACGGTGGCAACAAGCCAGGCGGACACGAAGACATGGACGGCAAGAAACACCGTGACGCCGATACGAACCACGGCGAAGAGCGGATGAGGTTTTGGCCGCACCAACACGGCCATGCGTCCTCACCGTTCCCTTTTGATGTCACTCTTCGGTGCGCCGTCGGTTGCCTGCAATCGCAGCGAGGCCAATCATGGCCATCACGGTCAACGGGGATACGAAGGGCAGGAGGCCCGAGTCCTCAGCAACTTCTTCAGCCGTTGGGGGGGTGGTCTCTTCCTCTTCATCGGTTGTTTCGCTGGTATCGCTGGTGCCGTCTGTTAGACCAAGCCCGTCGGTGTTGGCTCCGGCGTCTTCGAGAACTTGCTCAAGTTCAGCGAGGTCGTGCTGGTCCACGTCAACGATGTCTTCCAGGTCGTCAAATTCGGCCATCTCGGTTTGCGCCTCTTGTGCAGAAACACCCGTCACGTATCGAAGGCTAAGGAAGGTCATCGGTCGGTCTTCGCTGTAGCCCGTGGTTGTTGGTCCTGCGAGAATGTAGTCGTTTCCGTCTTTGTCCGATGCGTACAATCCGACACCGACAATGGTGGCGTGCTCGGTGCTCCAGAGTGGCGCCCACATGCCGTCAACGTACGGGAATTCGGGGGCTTCGTTCTCGGCTATCGATTCAAAGGTTGAGCCGAGGTTCTCACCGAAAGCCTCGAACACATCGCCGATACTGGATTCGCCAAAGGCTTCTGCAATGGTGTTGATCTTGTCGCTTGGTTCCTGTTGCTCCTCAATCGTGATGCAATCGCTGTACGTATCGTAAGGGTCGTCTTCACCGGTTTGCGTCAAGTAAACGTGCAGGCAGTATTCGCCCGGGTTTGAGATGTCGACGACACGGTCAAATTCAACCGAACTTTCATCGTCGAACGCAACGCTGTCGGTGGCGACGACGACGGACCCAGCATCGGTCATCTCGTGCACCTCGTACATGACAGTCACATCGTTGTAGCTGTTGTCATAGTCTTCGGCCGTGATGTGGAGAGCGAGAGAATTGTCGCCGTTGTCATTCATGTAGGTGCCATAATGCTCGATGGCTGGTCCGCCCATCCAAACCGAATTGCAGGATTCTTCAATGTTGGTCAGCACGGAGCCGTCGGCGTCGTAAATCGTGGCACCAATGCACATGTTCACGTGGCCGTAGACCGACGGTGCCGGAACCTCAGATTCGTGATGCACAAAGCCGCTGTCAACGGACATACTGATGTCGCAGCTCCAACTTGCGCACAGCATGAGGTCTTCGACTGAAGCAAGCACGTTGCCCTCGTCATCGCTGACGTAGAAGTCCATGAGTTGGAAGATCGCCTCGCCTTCGTCGGCACCGTCTCCACAGTCGACTGTACCGTCGTTGACCAGAGTGAAGTTCAAACTCGTGTCGTATTCATCGCAGTGGAAATCGCCTGACTGACGAGTGTTGTGTTCGTCATCGCCTTCCGAGCAGTGTGGCGTACCGTCGTTGACGTACTGGAACGGAATGCGGTCGTAGTTGTCACAGAGGAACCATTGACCGATGTTGTCAACGGGTTCGTCTGAACCATCGGCACAGTCAGCGCTCCCATCATTGACCAATTCGAACGCAACTTCCGTGCCGTCTTCGCACATGTACGAGTCGGGAGCGTCTGCATTTGCGTTCTCGTCCTCTCCAAAGTAGCAATCGTCCCATCCGTCGTTAACCTGGTCAAGCGAGAAGCTGTCGCCATCGTAGCAGGTAAACTCTCTGTCCTCTTGATAGCCGAGTTGGGTCGCATCAAAACTGCCTTGGAAACCGACCACAACATCCTCGACGTCGTAGTTGTACGTCGTGATGCTGTTGAGGAAGAAGTCATCCTCATCCGAGCCGTCCGAGCAGTGGTCGTAGCCGTCGTTGACACCGCTGGCGTGAATGGCTTCACCGTTGTCGCAGTAGAAAGGTTCCTCGTCATCGTAGTAGTCGTCATCGCCGCCATCACCGCCGCCAAAGATGTTTTCGAATATCTCGCCCACGGAATCCTCAAGCGCATCCTCAAAGTCTTCCGCAACGGCTTCACCAAACGCTGTGCTGGCGTGGCCAAGGACGTTGCCCATCATCACGAACATGACCGGGTTGCCGGGCGGGCACGAAGTGCAAGGCGTGACGTCGAGCATCTCGCCGTCGCCAAGGTCGACCTCGAGGGTTTCGTCGGCGCTGAGGTCGAACCGGACACCGTCCATTTCCGCATCCTCTTCGTAGTCGCCCTCACTGGAAAAAGCGTCCGTGACGGTGATGTCAAATTGGCCTTCGTCGAAGCCAAATTCTTCCATCGGCAAACCGGTGAAGTAGACGTTGTAATCAGCAGAGCCGATGTATGTGCCGTCAACGGTGCCGCAGTGGTCATCGACGTAGGTTTCGCCCCACTCTTCGAAAACATCGGCTTCAGAGGCTGACTCGACGCAGTGCCACGAGGTTTCTTCGTTTTGCGAGGCCTCCACGTAAATTGGACTGGGGTTGCCAAGACGCCACTCGGCGTCGGACGAAATTGAATAGGTAAAGTCCATGCCCGTGTCAAAGTCGACATCGAGCCGCTCACCGCCACCTTCCAGAACAACATCGACGCCGAGGTTCATGTCGTGGCCGACCATCATGTCGATGTCCATATCGGCGCCAATGAGGTGGTAGTCGTTGTTGAGGTATTCAGTGTAGAGAATGTCAACGGTGACCACGTTTTCGGCCTCGATGAGGACATCGGTGTCGAAGGAGGTGGGTTCGCTGCCGAAGGTCGTTTCTGACCAGTCCGTCATCAGGACATCGTTGGAAAGCACGCCGTGGCGAACCACAACATCGCTGGTGCGGCTCCAAACCTGTACATCGTCGCCGTTGATGTCTTGGATGGTCTGAACGGACACGTCCTCGGTCTGGTGCACGTAGATGTTGGTGGCACCGGTGATTAGCTGGCCGATGTCAAGGTTGAAGCCAGCCTCATCAGCGTCTGCCATGATCTCCGTAAAGAGGTCTTGAATGTCCAATCCGGTGACGTTCTGGACGTCGCTGTCGAGGCTGCTCCAGTCGTATTCCACTCCGTAGTAATACTCGGAGGGTTCGGTTGGAACGGCTTGCACCATGGCGATGGGTGAAAGCGCCGTCAGCAAGAGAAGGGATACAAGCAGGCCAGAGGGGGTGCGTCGTGCAGCAGACATCACTTCTTTGGTGAAAACCATGCCCTATAAGGGTATTTGAGATGTTTTTCTAGGGCATTAATCTGCATTTCTGGTAAGACGCGTTGAATATTCTTCGCGCCAATTTGTAGTCGAGACGGCGTCTTCTAATGCCGTTTTTTGTGTTCCCCATGAAGGCGGTCAGGAACACATCGTGCGTGGCGGACCTGTACGCCTCTATGCTTTGGTTGGCCTCCAAAATGACCTTGTCGAGCATATCTTCGTCCATATCAACCTCGATGTAGGTAAGATGGCGACTGCTCACCTTGATCTTGTCCCGAGCGTACCCAAGCGAATCGCCCCTGCAAAATTTGATCCTCATGGAATTGTCCGTTTTCGTGCCGTCAACGGCCCTGTAGCCGAGAACCCCTTCCGGGACGTTGAAGCGCATCGCTATCGCGTTGTTCGCCGTGTTGGCTGTTTGGTCATGAAGGGCTCGTATCTGACCGTATGTCCCCAAAACCGTATCGTTTTTCCATACCTGTTGAATCGGGTTTGAGGTTGAGAAAATCATGACGCAAACTGGGTGCTCTGTGTCAGAAAAAGGATTGTCCTCCAGGATGGTTATCGAATGCAGTTTTTCTCGCCAGTGCGGGAGTTCATTCAAGTCCTGAATTACGGATTCCGGCACAATCCAGACCGATTCATGATAGGTTTGAATGGTCTGTTCAATCGCCAGTTTGAACAGGTCGTCCAGAACACGAAACAAGCCCTCTGAAATTTCCGGGAAACGGTTTGTGTCGAAATAGTGCCTCGCCGCCGAACCGAGACGTTTGGCTGAGTTTTTCGCCATGTAGGGTGGATTGGTCAAGACGACGGCGTTGGCATGATGCACCACGTTGAGGAGGGAATCGTTCGGGACCCCCCAGCCGTTGCTTTGGCATATTTGTGGGTCAATGTCGTGGCCGTGAATTTCAAATCCCATTTCGTCGGCTAGTGCAAGCAGATGCCCGTCTCCAGCAAAGGGATCGACGCATACTGAGTGACTCCCCAACAACGATTCAAGATGGCGCTTGATGTGAGGCCGTAGCCAAACATTGTGGCGAGTAAAGAATTGCCCGAGGCGGCGTTTGGTCGTGTCCACCGTGGGCACTACCTTTCTCGATGAGCGCGACAAACCGCTACAAAATTCTCGAACATTTCTTTGCCAAATTCCGAGTCATTCACTTCGGGATGGAACTGGAGCCCGAACCTGTCGCCGGCCTCGTTTTCCATGCCCTGTACCCTGCACGACGGGCTGCCAGCGGTGATGAAGAAGCCTTCTGGGACCACATGGACCTCATCGTTGTGCGACTCCCAAACCGTTTGGTTTGCGTTCGTTCCAGCAAAGATGGTCCCGCCGCCCTCAACAAGTTCGATTTCCATAGCACCAAATTCGGGTTCGGGTGATTCGCGGGCGTCGCCGCCGTAGTGCCGAGCCATGAACTGATGGCCGGCACAGATGCCCAAAATGGGGATGTCCAGCGCAAGATAAGCCGCGCAATTCCCCAGTTCTCCGGTCAGACCAACGCGTGCTGCGCCCCCGGAAAGAATCAGGCCGTCCAGCTCGCGAAGTTCGGAAACTGGCGTGGTGTTATCGATGATCTGCGTGTCCACCTTGAGGTAGCGAAGCATGCGCCACTCGCGGTGCGTCCACTGGCCCCCGTTGTCGACGACATCAATGACCAACGGTTTGTCCGACATGCCCTCACTCCCTTGCAGGTGGTAGAGGAACGAACTTCAACATGCCGATGAATTCCATCGTGGCAAAACTGGCCCCGTGTGTTCAGCGGTGGTGAACGGTGATGGTGCCGCAAACTCGACACCACACCTTGATGCCGTCTTTTCGTGGAGGGATGCCTGCGATGTTGATGTTTGTCCCGCAGGTACACTTCACGATGTTCTCCATGCGGCACCCTAAACATAGGTGCTTCATCAAATCAACGCCTTATTGCCATCTGAAAAGGGTTTGAAACATCGCAAAACATCTCGTTGTGGAAAAGCCTTTGACTTCTGAAATTTCTGTTTCCAGCGGTTCGCCACCCGCCTCTCGGACCAAGCGTTCCAGTCGTTCCTTTTGCCGGGGTAACTCGTCCCTCTCAACGATGGTCCAGCCGCGAAGCAACGACTCGCCTTCCTGACAAAACAGCGAGAACATGGCGGGCAGGTGTTCAAAGCTGTCATGCGGTAGATTCACCAAGACGGCGTGCGCCCTTCCGGAAAGGCGTTCATCGTTTGACCAAAGCCGCGCGTCCTCGCAAACGACGGTCGACGGGGCGAAGGAGCGCCCTGCTCTCTTAACCCATCGGTCCACGTTCGTCTCGAGCAATTCAACGGCTTTGGGGTTCAGGTCCCCGACCAGGAACCCTTCAATGAGGTCAGGCTCCGCCAGCAGCAAAGGGAGGGCAGGGCCAACCCCGGCGTAGGGATCGGCCAAAACAATCGGGTGCCCAAGTCGTTGTTTGAACGCTTGAAGGCGTTGGAGGGTTTGTTGACGCTGGTTTGAGAGGCGTGCGGAAAAGTACACTTCTCCAGGGTCCACCTGTATCTCAAAGCCGTGTTCTCGAACCGTGGTTGTCGTGTGGATGGTGCCGTCACGGCTGGAAAGCGGTTCGAGACTGCGAACGCGGAAATCACCGTCCACGCCGTTGTCCGCGCATACAACACGGATGCTCGGCATGTGGTTGAGCATGGCCACTGCCATCGCTTTCCCGTGAGAACGGACTTCCGGCTCAAGCTTCACGAGGAGAACATCGCCCTGAGTCTCGAACGCCGAGGGCCAGAAGGATGCTGGCTTTGACTGGAGCTCAGCGGGAAGGCGTTCTGTCCAGTGTTTAGGCGATGGGTCCTTGGGCTCGATATCAACGATGGCGTGTCCCTCCCAGAAAGCATCGTTTTGCCCTGGTGCCTCGCCCGTCAATGGGACGGCCCGATGGGTTTCGTTGTAGGGAACGACGCCTGTTTTTTCGAGCCATCCGTTGGCTTTGCAGCGTTCCAACCAAACCTGTGTTTGGTCTCTCGGCACGCTCAAATGACGCATGGCCCTCGCCCTGCCCAAGCGTCTCGGTGGTTTGAGCATGGCGGCGGAAAATTCCCAGAAAAAAAAACTGCCCAACACCGGGCTGCTCTTGGTGGGCATGGGGATGGGCCACGTAAACGGCATGACCGTTGAAGCGCTTGATGCGGCGGCGGCCGCTGACCACCGACGCTACGAGGCCTACACGGCGTTGTGGCCAGAGGAGGATTTGGCCCTTCTTGAGCAACGCATTGGCGCCATTGAACGCGTCATGCGACCGGAAGTGGAGGAGCCTGCCGAACTGTTCAAACTCGCTGAAACGTCGCTGGTCGCCCTTCTTGTGGTGGGCGATCCACTTCAGGCAACGACCCACGTCGACCTGCAACTGCGCGCCCGCAGCGCTGGCATCGAATGCCGTGTCTTCCACGGCGTCTCCATCACGTCACTCGTGACGGGCGCTGTTGGCCTGTCGAATTACAAGTTTGGACGGCAGACGACGTTCACCTACCCCTACGGAACATGGGTGGCGACCTCCCCGCTTGAGGTGCTGGCGAACAATTGGGGGCAGGGGTTGCACACGCTTGCCCTGCTAGACCTTGACCCCACGGGCCAAGGAACGGGAAACCAGCGCCCTATGACGCCAAAAGACGCTGCTGAAGCCATGCGATTGATGTGGACAAAGGCTACCGAGGCCATGGAAGAACGCCGGTTGGAGCCTGCGCCCCAGCAAACCATGAACCCGTTCCTCGACCCGTACCTTGAGCAAGATTTGGAAGGCGTTCCCGTTGTGCTGTGCGCCGACATGGGCACATCAGAACAATCCATCGTTGCCACCACGGTCGGGGCTTTGGAGGACGAAATAGGGGGGCGTCTGAACTGCCTTGTGTTTCCCGCAAGTACGGGTGAAATTGAAGAGCAGGCCCTCGCTCGTTGGAAAAGGGGTGCGTGAGGATGAATTGGTTGTCGGACACGGAGATTCTCATTTTTTCCTTCCTGTTGTTCATGGGCATCTTTGCGGGCGTCGGCCTTGCTTCAATCTGGGTTAAGAAGGACACCACCGATGATTACCTGGTCGCTGGACGAGGCATGC
>Ga0160423_10003065_pt1 | contig 13916 bp, 5 predicted proteins | sample CRUFie14St8metaG_FD_108191 | JGI IMG/M metagenome (GOLD analysis project Ga0160423, IMG submission 108191) | Marine microbial communities from the Costa Rica Dome - CRUD Field 142mm St8 metaG | ecosystem: Environmental > Aquatic > Marine > Oceanic > Photic zone | place: Costa Rica: the Eastern...
GTTCACGCCGCCAGACGATTTCACACCGGGCATGGGCGGTGAGTTTGATTACTTTGGTCCAGTTCCCTTTCATGCTGGTGGTCTAGCTGCTTTGAAATATCAAGAAGGCGGCGCAATGCCAGAAGTAAATGATAAAGAGCTTATCAATAACGCAGTAAATGCCATAGAAGGCCGCACAGAGTCGCCAGAAATAGCATTGGCTGCATTTGTGGCAAGATATGGAGAAGAGGCTCTTAGAGACCTTGTAGACCGCGTACGAAGAGGTGACTTTGCAGAAAACGCAATGGTTGATGAGGGCATGGTAAGGGGCGTAGGTGACGGCATGGACGACATGATCCCTGCAACTTTGGAAGGGGAGCAGGATGTTGTTCTTTCAGATGGTGAGTTTATTGTGCCTGCTGATGTGGTCAGTGGGCTTGGCAACGGTTCTTCTGACGCTGGCTCTAAGGCTTTGCATGAAATGATGGATAGGGTTAGAAAGCTAAGAACAGGCAAAGATTCACAGCCTGATCAAGTCCCACAGGAGAAAATGTTACCAGTATGATTATAACGGCAGTACCCAGAGAGGCTCTGGATGTTGTCTGGGCAGACGTTTCTAGATTGATGAACAGGAGCGTAGAGACATCTAAAGGAAAGTTCCATATAGATGATCTATATCATGGTATAAAAAACGAATTATATGCTTTATGGCTTATATTGGACGAAGACAAAACTGTAGCTGCAATAACAACTAGAATAATTATTTATCCGGGGAAAAAAGCTATGGCTATGGATTGGATAGGCGGTACTAGAATGAAAGATTGGCTCCCAATGGCTGTAGAAACACTCTCAGAATACGCGGTAAAAAACAATTGCACTCACTTAGAGGGTTATGGACGTAAGGCATGGGGTCGATGGCTAGAGAAGTATGGCTGGGAACCTGAGTATATTGCTTATAGAATGGAGCTAGGAAATGGGTAAGGGCGGCGGATCACCACAACCAACGTCTCAAAACGTTGTTCAAACCAATTTACCTGAATATGTAAGGCCTTACTTTGAGCGTTTGCTAAAGCGCACAGAAGCCGCTTCTAAGGAAGACTACATTCCTTATGAGGGTGATCGTCTGGCAGGTTTTAGCGAAGATCAGCTTGCGTCTCAAGATATGATGAGGCAGATCGCTGGGTCTGGGATTGCTGGCCTTGATCAAGCACAAAGCGCTACTGGCTCTGGAATAGATAGAGCGCTTCAGGGCATGGGCTATAGATCCGAAGATTTTGATGCCGCTCAAGCTCAAAAATATATGGACCCCTACATGCAACAGGTAGTGGATGTCCAAAAAGAAAGAGCAATTCTTGATGCTCAAAGACAAGGTGCAGATCGTGCGGCTCAAGCAGTGCAACAAGGCGCTTTTGGGGGAAGCAGAGCGGCGGTCCAAGAAGGGCTTGCTGGCGAAGCTCTTTCGCGTCAGTTAGCAGAAATACAGGCATCTGGTCAGCAACAAGCCTTTTCACAGGCTCAAGAACAGTTTGAAAGAGACAGGGCTTCCAGAGAGTCAGCAGAAAGATTGGGTCTTAGTGCCGCTGGAATGGCTAGTGATCAAGCGGCTCAGTTGGCTCAGTTAGGTAAGTTGGCTCGTGAGGGCGATATACAGGCGGCGTCTCTACTTAAATCAATAGGTCAGGATCAACAGCGTTTAGATCAAGCTGGTCTAGATATCGCTTATCAAGACTTTGTACGTCAACGCGATTATCCAAAAGAAATGCTCAACTTCTATTCATCTATTCTTAGAGGGGTGCCTGTTTCTCCCTCTACAGAGAGTACCCAGTTCCAAGCGTACAATCCGACTCAACAGTTACTTGGGGCAGGACTTAGTGCCGCAAGCTTGTATAAGGCCTTTCAGTAATGAATATTATTGACGTACAAGATCAGCTAAAGAACTTCTCTGAAGATCAATTAATCAATGAGATGCAGATGCCTTCTGGTAATGCGCCTCAGTTTCTTGTTCTAAGCGAAATACAGCGCCGCAAACGCATGAGAGATGACTTTGCAAAGCGCGAGGCCGCACAACAACAAACAGTAGCTGAAGAGGCGATAGCCGCCGCTGGTGTGCCTGTTTCTGGAATAGCTGGTATGTCAGAGGCTATGGCTCCACAAAGCGCGGCATCAGGCGGTATTGGCTCAGTGATGCCGCAGTCTATGAGACAGGCCGCGCCACAGTCACTTCCCTCTCCTACAGATGACCCTATTGAAATGCGTTCTGGCGGTTTGATGGCGTATGGTCGGGAGCTTTCACAAAGACTTGCTCAAAAGAAGCAAGGAAAGGTTAATAGATTTCTTGATAATGTAGAGCAACAGGCTGTTTCTGAGTTTGGCTTCGAAGCGGCACCTGAAACAGGTGGTCAAGAGAATGAATTAAAGCCAGCGGTTATGGATGAAACTCTTGATTTTGATATGTTCTCTGACCTTTTTGCTCCAAGCAATAAAGGCGGCGGCATTACCCCAAGGCCTGCTGTGATGCCTAATCAGTATGGATCTCCATATGCCAGACCTATTTCATACTATTCTGAAGGTGGTGTAATAAAGGCTCAGGACGGTGTGCCTTTGGGGCTTCGCCAAAGAAACCCCGGAAACATACGCCCCGGTGCTGGATTCATAGGAGAGTCAGGCGCAGAAAGTGGGTATTCAGTATTTGACTCAGATGACGAGGGCATGAGAGCAATACAGAAACTACTGATGACCTATGGAGATCAATATGGGATCAACACCCTCAGAGGTTTTGCCAAAAGATACGCGCCACCATCAGACAACAATCCGACTGACAACTACATAGATCATCTTGCAAATAAAACAGGCATAGATCCTGATGCTGAGATTAATCTTGCCGAACAAGGTTCCGTGATAATTCCAGCCGTAATTGAGTTTGAGCAAGGGCAACAGCCGTTCTCTCAGGCGCAGATAGACAGAGCCATAAAAGCCGCAGGAACAGATGACGAAGATCAAGTTAAGGAAATATTCTCACAACCCTTATCAAGCGATATTCTTAATCAGCAATTGAACCAAAAACCAGATATGCTTTCTAGCATAATGGGCGCTAGGGCTGATGATGGCTCTATGCTAAATGACGATCCAGAGGTTGATTCTGGAAGACGCTCTCCTGCAAGTATCGCACTTGAGAGACAAAGACGCCTTGCTGAAATAACTAATAAAAAGAAACAGGGCATAGAAACAATAGGTGCTGATAAACCAGCAGGTAATTTAACAGATTTGCCCGAAGCTCCAAGCTTCTTTGCCAATAAACCAGAGGAATCTAGGATATCGGCAGAGCAAAAAATGATCGCCGGAGGTCCATCATCGTTTGAAGTTGAGGCAATGGCTCAAAGAGATGCCTCGCCGTCAGTTCCTGATGTTCAAAAGGGAAGTGTATCTAGAGTGGATGATTCTGCTGTAACCGATAAAAAGGAAGATGAATCATCACAAGACTCTTCTAAAAAGCGTCTTACTTTAGAAGAAGAGATATTGAAGCTACAAGATAAAATGGATAAAAGCAGGGAGCAGGATAAATATCTGGCTTTGGCCCAAGCTGGTTTAGCTTTGATGTCCTCCAAAGAGCCAACCCTTCTAGGGGCTGTTGGAGAGGCAGGAATATCAGGCCTAAAGGCCATGAGAGAAGCGCAACAGCGTTACGATGAGGGTGTTATAGATTTGATAAACGCTAGATCTAAACTAGCCAAATCTAGCGATACAAACATATTAAGCAAAGATGTTCTTCTCAGAGAGGCTATAAATCTAGAGACAGAAGCCGCCAAGCCAGAAAACCTTGACTCTAAAGATTCCTTATTATCAAGAGCGGCGCAATTAAGAGGTATGGCAGGAGTGCCAGCTATCAATGTAGCAGACGTAAGTTGAGGTATGGCCTATGCCTATAATACAAGCAAAAGCGCCAAACTCAGGTCAATACTATAACTTTGAAATCGCAGGGGTAGAGCCAACTCCCGCAGAACTACAAAGAATCAATGAAAATATAGCTAGACTTGACGGTCAGCCCACAGAAGATCTTGTGGAAACTGACGAAAGTAGAGGCTTCTTTGGTGCGCTTGGCGGCGGTATAGACACATTGCAGTTAGGACTCGGCTCTGCTGTTGAGGGTCTTGGTAAAAGCACAGGCGTAGAATGGCTTGAAGAAGTCGGCGAAGGTATAGTCGAGACTCAGAAAGAAGACCTCAAAAAATCTGGTGCAAACGCCACAAGACTTGACGATGTGCAAGACATCGGAAGTGCGTTTGACTTCTTCAAAGAAACACTTGGTGAACAGGTTCCACAACTTGCGTCTACGATAGGCGCTAGTGCGGCTGGTGGCGCTATAGGATCTGCTATTCTTCCGGGCGTGGGAACAGTGGTTGGAACTATAGCTGGTGGTCTAGCGGCAAACCTACCTTTCTTCTATGGCATGAACCGTGAGGCGCAGAAAGAAGAAGTAGAGGCTGGTCGAAAAATAGAAGTAGATGAAGGTGTTGCCGCTCTCACAGCCATACCTCAGTCCATGCTAGATTTAATAGCAGATAGAATTTTGATAGGAAGGGTTATAAACCCCAAGTTTCTTGGGGGAGGCGGTATATTCTCAAGAGGTATAAAAGGTGTAGGCATAGGTGCCGCCGCAGAAGTGCCTACAGAAGTCGGCCAACAACTCCTTGAGCGTATGCAAGCTGGGAAAGATTTAACCAGTCAAGAGGCTATAGATGAATACGTAGAGGTGGCTGTTGCCGCTGGCCTTGTTGGTGGAACTGTTAGAGGCACAACCAACATTGTTGGTGGCGATCAAAACAAAAAAGAAATAGCTGAGGCACAAAGACAATTACAAGAAGACGCGGCTGAAGAGGGTGATCGGGCAGAGGCTAGAATCAGGTCTGGTAAAGTTGGCTTTGATTTGCGTCAGCCCTTAGAAGAAGAAACTGTAGAGACGCCTGAAGCCGAAATCCAAGACGTTAATTTAACAGATGAACAGAAGACACAAAGTCTCGCCAGAGCAGCAAAACAAGCTGTTAGGCCATTCATGCCTGTTCCACTTACTTCATTAAGCCCAGAAAACGTAAGTAAAATACAAAGCTCAAGAGAAGGCACAGGCATAACACCTGATGCTGATGTAACAAAAGAAGAGCTAACAAAAGTATTTGGAGCAGATGTCGCAGATCAGTTTGATGCTTTGCAAAGGCCTGACATATCGCAAAAGCCTTTGGCTCCAATATTTTCTGTAAAACAGAAAGAAGATGCCAAAAAAGAAATAGAAAGACGTGGCAGAGTACACAAAGGCCAAATAAAAAGAGCGATTAAAACTGACTCTACAGAGGTTGTAGATGAGATACTTAGAGATCTTGAGTCTGAGGGTCTTGTTGTACACAAAGAAAGAGGCAGATATGCCTTGCCTGATGACCCAAGGTTAGACCCTCTCTATCAGCAAAAGAAGCAAAGAGATGAAGCGCGGGCCGCTATAGAAAAGATAGAGGCACCTAAACAGGTTGCCATAGAACTCAGAGATAAAGCTCTGGAAGAAAATAACCCAGTGGCAGTGGAGACCGCCAATCAACAAATAGAGGCTATAGAGAGGGATGTAGAGGGGCCTAAAAGATTACTCGCTGAGGCCGAATCTGATATCAAGGATATTGAAGACAGAGAAAAAGCCCTTGTTGCTGAAGAGAAAGCAAAAACAGAAAGAGAAGAAGCGGAAGAGGCAAAGAAAGTTGCTCAAGAAGCAGAAACTGCAAAGTTTCGTGATGAGTATCAGCTAAAGCGCAAAAGGGTTGCCAGAAGACTGCGTGAATACATGCGTAGCCTTGGCCTTGGTGACGTTGCCCTCAAGATAGATGACTACATAGAGCGAGAGTCAGGCGTAAAAGACCCTAATATTGAAGGGGTTTTTGATCCTAGCAAAAGATCAATATCTCTTGCCATGTCAATATATGACCCAACTCTGACAGATGACGAGTTTGTCTCCTCTATGAGGAACGTGTTGGATCATGAAATCATACATTCCCTCAAAGAGCTTGGTCTTTTTAGTGATGCAGAGTATCAAACTCTTGTTAAAGCTGCTCGCAACACAAAGTACGTTGCCATAAAACAGGGGAAAGGGGAGAAAAGAGCTTACACATTCTTTGATCGCGCACAGCTATTAAACCCGACAGATCCAAATCTTAACGAAGATCAGATGCAAAGCCTTCTGGAAGAAGAGGCGATTGCTGAGATGTTCCGCGCTTATGCTGACGGCAGACTGAAGATTGCGGGCAAGCCAAAGAATCTTTTAGACAGAATCATAAAGTTCTTCAAAGCGATTGCAGGAGCGCATAACGATGAGGGCTTCGACTCTGCCGCATCAATATTTGAGAACATAAAAACAGAGGATAGCACCAAACAAATAGGCTCTAGAAAGAGGATAGTTACTCAACCTGTAAACGGTCCAAATAAATACTCAACATCATCAAGTTCAATAGAGCCATTCAAGGCAACGCCTGAAAGAGTAAAATCAAATGTTGCCAAGTCACAGCTGGGCATAAGTGAAAAGCTGGCGCAAGCATCTGTGTTGCATAGGATTGATGAAAATAGCAACTTCATCGACACTAGAGTTTTTAATGAAAAGGGTAATGTTGTAAGGCCAAGAGTTGCCACCTCTCTCAGAATACTCCAAGAGGAGCGGGGCAACATAACTCTAGATCCTCAAGATCCCAAAGACTTCAAGAAAATAGTCATGATCATGGCGGCAGAGGCAGAGACGGCTCTACGCGGTGATAAGAATGCAATCGGTTGGTACGAAGATAAAGTGGCAACCATGTTTGAGTTCATGGGGAAAATTGAGGGCGGCAATCAACAGATACTGAATGACCCAGAAGCTAGGGCAGCATTCACATTTGCTATGGCTGTCACATCAAATGGACTCTCTGTAAATCAGAACTTTGTAAGTGCCATGGAAGAGTACAAAGTCTGGAAGGAGACTGGTCTTTTCAAGGGTGATGGTTACGGTGACAAAGGCGCGGCGGCAATGCGTAAGGCATTTGCATTTTACAACGTGCTAAAAAGCAAAAAAGGAATGAGTGATGTAGACATACAGAACTATCTTACTCAAGAAACAACGGTAAGAGAGCTAAAGAATAATCCCCTTATAAAAGAGCTTGGCATAACGGTGCCAAGTGGGGAGCTACAAGACACAAAAGTTAAGATTGCTCACATACTTGGAGCCAAGATAGGCAACGGTTTCTACATGAACCTAAATGGTGAGTTCGATGCTCTCACTATGGATATGTGGTGGATGCGTATGTGGAACCGAATCATCGGTAAGCCGTTCAAAGAACCCACAGATGCCACCAATGCTAAAAACAGATCAAGAATACAGGATCTACTTGAAGGTGATCTGACTGATTTTGAGCAAACTCTTGTAGATGATGTGATGCTTGATGAGGGTTTGGATTCAGTAGAGGGTCAGAATGTAGATCAATTTGCGGTTGCCCTGAACAAAAAATTTCAAAGAGTATTCACTAAGTTTACAGCCGCTCAAGCAGATCAAAGGCCAGACAAGACCCCTTTGTTCCAAGCGGCAGACACACATGCACAAAATTTAAGTGGCAAGTTCGAGCAGGCAACTCCAAGAAACGGCACAGAACGCAATATCATGCGGCTTGCCGCAGAAAGTTCTAGGGAACTTTTGAAAGAGAAGACTGGCATAGATATCAACAATGCCGATTTTCAAGCACTCATGTGGTATCACGAAAAAAGGCTTCTCGCCTCTATGGGTACACAAAGCACAGGTGCAGATAATGACTATGTTGATGGAGCTATAGAGTACGCTAGAAGAGAAGGATTTACAGATGAGCAAATTGCAGAAGCACTTCCCCCTACAGACAGAGACAGAATCTATCCTGACTCAGATACCGGAAGAGAGGATGGAGGAATTAGCAGACAGTCTGCTGAAGTCGATACCGCCTCAAATCTCAAGTACAGCGTCAGCGCGGCAAAAGCTGCGACCATCGCCGTCAGGATTGGTGCAGGGGATAATGGACGAGTATGGCGTAGACAGAGATCAAGCCGAAGAGTGGGCGAATATGATGTAGCTGTCGAATACAAAATAGCTCCATATGCCGCAACTTTATTCAACGAACAGGGCGTAAAGACGCCAGCCATATTTGAGTTAGCTCAGACTATGAGGTCTGCACAGCAGTTTGCAGAGGCAATAGACAGAGCAAAGATAGCTCAAGGGCCAATAGGCTCTTCTGTTTATGTGTATCCAGTGGAGACAACCTCAGACGAAACTGGATACGCAGATATGCGTCTCTTTCTTACCAGAGATGGTAAGGCTGGATTTGCAATAAAAGAAGGTGAGATCAGTGGAATAAACGACATAGTTTCTGTGTTCAATACCCCTAATTCATATCAGGGATTTGGATACTCCGCTATTAGGCTGGCTGTTGATGAGGGCGGCAACAAACTAGATGCATTTGACACCTTCCTTCCCGGTGCCTACAGCGCCAATGGTTTTACAATCAGGTCAAGGACATCTTGGAATGACGATTTTGCCCCAGAGGGATGGGATAAAGAAAAGTATTCTGCCTTCAACAACGGAGAGCCTGATGTCGTCTTTATGTATTACAACCCAAAAAGAAGGTTTACATACAAGAATGGAGACAACGAGGGTGAGCGTTTCCTAGATTACGATGACGCTGTTGATGCACAAAATGGTGCGGCTCTTAATCCTAACTCAGTAAACAGACAGTTGGATACCAGCAGAGCGGAGGTCATACAGCTTTTTGAAAACGATGAGCCGACTCTTGGAGATCTAAACGAAGAACAGCTTCAGGATCTTGATAAAATACAGTCAATGCTGGAGTCGCTGCCACGCTCAACAAAGAAATTTTCTACATCTCCATCAAACGCTTTCGCAACAATACCGGCACCAAAGAAGTTCCCTAAGTTTGAGAAATACAACTCTTTGTTTGGAGTCATCAAAGATGGCAACAATCCTGTGCCAGTGCTGTTGTTCGCAGGTAATCACGGAGAGGATGCCGCTGGTAGACCTTTTGGATTTGGCAAGTATCACATCCAAGAAAGAGGTCATGAAAAAGAGATAACAGAAAACTCAAAATTTCCAGATGCAGAGACTGCCATACAGCAGTTGATGTTTGCGTGGCACTCACAGGGTCACAAAGACGGTCAGAATGTTATCTCGTTTCCTGATGGCGGAAGAAGTAATAAAGACATTAGGTTGGAATGGATTCGCCCTACACATAAATCATCTAAGATCATCCTTTCATTGCAGTATGGAACGGTTTCAGACCCTTCTGTACTCTCTGAGTTTGGGTTCAAAAGACCACAGCCTGTATATTCTGTAAGAACCGTTTATCCAGATCTGAAAGCCAAGAAGTTAAGTAGATCGTTCTCTAGGCCAAAATATGCCCCAATAGATACAGAAGCTACGAGCTTTGTGGCAAATGAGAGCAACAATCACATAAGCTACTCTTCTGCGTACAACACGATAGCAAAGATCGTTGGTCTGCGTGGTCTAGTCAGCGAAGAAAAAGCAAGAGACATATCTCAAGGATTTATAACAAAGTTCCAAGATGCCTTCCTGCCTGTAGGTATCATGATAGACAAGCTCAAAGAACAGGGCATGACCATCGCAGATGGCATGGATACATATCTTCAAGAGACATTATTTCATGGCAAAACAGGGGATATAATAAATTCAAAACAAAAAGATATGTACGAGCCTATAGCCAGACTCGTAAGTAACATAAACATATCTGATGATGTTTTTGAAAGATTGCAGGGGCGTAGCTTCAATAATCAGTTCGATAAGGGTAGTTATGCCGCCCAGTCACTCAAAGAAACTGGAAGTAAAAGAATGGCTGTGGTTGACGCATTCCTTTACGCCTTACATGCCAAGGAAAGAAACGCATACATAAGCTCTATCAACAATGATCTAGATAATGGCTCCGGCATGACGGACGCCGAAGCAGATTACATCCTGTCGTGGGTAGATTCGCTAGACCCAAGCAACAGAGATCTGTTGTCTAGAATAAGAGAAAATGTGCGTAATGTGGTAGATGACACAAACGCCATAAGAGTTGCATCAGGCCTAACACCTGACTTTAACAGCAACGAGCCTATTATTCTTGAAAGTGGCGAGGTAAAGCAACCTCCTCAGTACGATAACTATGTGCCTCTTAGGGGCATATTCGATTCAGATGGAGAGGCATCTGAAGACGGATACTACACGGGTAACGTAACCAACAAAGGCTATTCAGTTAGAGGGAGAGAGGACAGAAAAGCTCTTGGCAGACAAGAGTATGCCACCAATATTCTAGCCGCAACATTCCTGCAAAATCAGAACGCAGTTATCAGGTCAGAGCGTAACAAGGTTGGATTGTCATTCTTGAAGTTACTACGAGCAGACAAGCAATTAACCAGTCAATTTGCACAAGAGTTGGATAGCGTCCCCCTCACAAGAGGCCTTGTTAAAGGTTCTGTTAGAACCATAGTTGACAGAAACGCTATGAATGATCCAAACATTGTTGCCGTAAAAGAGAATGGCAAGCATGTTTACATAGAGGTCAGGGATCAACGACTGGCAAATGCCCTGAAGGGTAGTACAGGCATTTCTTCACAAACATCTAACGCCGTTGTCAGGGGTCTTGGCAAGATAAACAGATATCTTTCCAACATTAATACATCCTTGAACCCTGAGTTTTTTATCACAAACATGATACGAGACATACAGACAGCAGGAGTCAACGTAAATCAGTACGAAATAAAAGGCCTGACAGCAGAAGTTAGACGTAACTTTTTGGAGTCATTTAAATCTGTAAAACAAGTTGTTAGAGAAGATCAGAATTTCCAAGATGATCCAAACATTCCTGTATCAGAACTTACAGGCGCAGCTTTGTTCAGAAGATTCCAGAGAGCTGGTGGTCAGAATGCCACAAACCAAATCAGTGATCTCAGCGATCAAGTGGCAAACATCAAAAAGTTGACAGATGATATCGCGGAACAGGGTGCAAGGGGTCAGTGGAACGCCGTTAAAAATAGTTTCATAGGTCAGAAGACCGGGAGCATGTTAAAGTTCCTAGAGGATTATAACACTGTTGCTGAGAATGCCATCCGTGTTGCCACCTTCAAGGCTCTTGCCCCAAGAATAGGTGAGCAGAGAGCCGCCTTTGCCGCTCGTAATGTGACAGTGGATTTTGCTAAGGGTGGTGAATACAAAACCCTCATGAACTCCATGTATCTGTTCTACAATGCTTCTCTCCAAGGCACTTTTGCCATGTTGAATGCCGCAACAAGATCTGGAAAGGTTCGCAAGATATGGGTTGGCCTCATGGTGGCTGGGTTACTACAAGATCAGTTAAACGCCGCTTTATCAGATGAGGATGAAGATGGTCAGTTGGTTTATGATAAGGTTCCAGACTACATATTGGAACATAATCTTATATTCCCAGATCCGTTTGGCACTACAGACAGATCTCACATAGCTATACCAATGCCTTATGGTTTGAACATGGCTGTAAATATCGGGCGTTCACTTAGCAGAATGGTAAGAGGTGGATACTCTCCAGCAGAAGCCGCAGACTCAGCACTGATGACAATGATTGACACAATAAATCCACTTGGGGGAACAGAAAGCTTTGCTAATTTTGTAGCCCCAACTGTGGCAGATCCTTTCATTGATTTGGTTGAAAATGAAGATTTTGCTGAAAAGCCAATATATAAAGAGACCTCTCCGTTTGATCCTACGCCGCCACCAAATAGTCAGTTGTACTGGTCAACAACTTCACCCTCAGCGAAATGGGTAGCGAACTGGCTCAATAGTCTTGATGGATCTACGGTAGAAAAAGGAACGCTTGATGTATCCCCTGATGTGCTTGAGTTTTGGGTGGGTTACCTTACAGGCGGCATAGGAAGATTTGTGCAGAGGACAGGTGATTTCGCCGCTGTCACATTGCCGGAAGCTTTGCAAGAGGGCTTTTCAGATGAAATGATTAGGCAGATACCTTTCGGAAGAAAGATTGTTTACTCAGTTTCTGACAGAGAGGATCTAGGCACATACATAGAAAAGAGAGATAGAGTCCTACAGGCAAGAGAAGTTCTAATGGACGGCCTAGAAAGAGGCGATAGAGCCTTAATTGATAGAGCGAGAGAAAAATATGCAGACGAGCTGCGTATTGCAGGAATTATAAAATCTATCAACAACGCTCGGAACAGACTCCTTCGGAAGATGGCTCAGATTAAGGACAACCCAAGGATACCAGAAGAGCAGAAGAAAAAGATAATAGAGAGAATGAGTGAGCAGGTAGAGCAAGTAGTGAAACGAGGGAATATCCTCATGAAAGATCTGTAAAGTTACCTATAACTTTTTTGTATCTGAGATATCTAGTATTGCAAGCATCAGAACAGTACATGGTATCTGACCTTTTTGAGATAAAGGTTTTATTACATGCCTTGCATTGATGTTGATGAAAGTTAGGGATCAGATCGACCCCTAACTTTTCTAGGTTTTGTATAATATCAAACTTCTGTGCCAGAGGCATATCAACACAATCAAGACTTATGAAGCAATGATATCCAAGCCTTTTATGCGGCTTCTTCTTTGTCATCACGCAATACCTTGATTATCTCTTCAATTGTATCCATGTCTAAGCCGATATTCTCAGCGCATCCACGATACCTGTTGAGCCATGAGGCTAGTGCTATACCAGCCTGTTTGCGTAACTCCGACTGTGATATCTCATCATCTGGATTGAAAGGCACATAGCCGCCGCCTTCCCTTCTAGTGGAGCGAGGAGATATGAAGGCAGGATATTCAGTCACCTTGATAGCCCTGACCTCACTTTCTATGATCTCAGTCTTTACAGTTATGCGAAGCCCACTGGCAAAGCGCCTAGCAAGATCAATACGATAGTTGTTTGCGGCCTCTTCATCATCCATGCCATGAAATAAATCATAAGCCTCATGATCCGGCTGTGGCTTCAGCCAAGCAACAAACTCTTCTGGAACGTACAAATTTCTGCCAGTTTTATTAAGATAATCATCAATTATCTTTTGTTTTGTATCTTTACTAAATCTACTCATTTCTCGTCCTTTCGTAATTAACTAGACCGACACGACAAGACCCGCCGAACCGGAAAGTACCTTTTCACACCGCGACACAACCGCCAAGACCAACCTCGTCTAACCCTGCCAGACCTGACCATACCGAAACCGCCAGAACATAACTCATCAAACCGCGTCTCTCCCAAACATGACCGTCTAAACTTACCGCAACTAATCGGAACTCATCAAAACATGCCGAAACCCGACCGCCTTACCAGAACTCACCATGACCCGCCGTAACAGACCCCGCCAGAACATGACGTACCCTACCTTAACCGCCTTGACTAACCGGAACTCGCCAGTTCATACCTGAACATACCTCAACCGCCCCGCCGTAACTGGCCCCGCCGTACCTAACCCGAACTTAGGTTGACAAACCACAACCGCCTTGACCGTTTGAAGAGGGCGGCTTTCACCGCCCCCATCACTTTTTTACGCCGCGCGGCGTACCCTTTCTTCTTGCAAATTCTGCATCTGATCTGCTGTATCTTGATCGAAACAGATAGGTTGTTGCATAGCCATCTCTTGGACATCACGACCTTCTTTTGTGATTTCATCCCAGATGTCTTGAAACTCACCCATTTCATCAGCGCCACACACTGTCCATGTGCCATAACCACCTTTGCCTTTTTCTTGGCGAAAGTCACCTATGCCACAAATGATCCCAGCGTTAGCTAAAAGGGTCATTATAGATACTGCGCTAAGTGTCGGAACGACATAGCGTATCTCGACCTCTGCACACCACTCAGGCAGAAACGCCCTCGTCCGTACATCAGGTGTTTTGTTCATGTCAGCAGAACGAACAACATCCA
>Ga0160423_10003066_pt1 | contig 13916 bp, 13 predicted proteins | sample CRUFie14St8metaG_FD_108191 | JGI IMG/M metagenome (GOLD analysis project Ga0160423, IMG submission 108191) | Marine microbial communities from the Costa Rica Dome - CRUD Field 142mm St8 metaG | ecosystem: Environmental > Aquatic > Marine > Oceanic > Photic zone | place: Costa Rica: the Eastern...
TCGAACTCAGCTGAAAACGCGTGATGCGCTTTAGCTGGCTGCTTAACCGCCACTACACCTACTGCGGTTACTGCGGCAAGAGCGAGTAGTTTTGCTTTCATAGATTTCCCCTTTTGACTATGGCTACGAATAACAATATCTACCGTAACCGCTAAATACAACTTTTTGAATAACGTTCATCGCGCTCGAGGGACATTCTAACGGATCATCGATTTAGATTCCAAACTAGACAATTTGCCAATTTCAAATCGAACGTGCGCGATTGGGTTTAGTTAGCCTGAGCTTCTTCCAACATCTCCTGACGCAACCTCTGTTCAAACTCTCCACCCTTTCTGTACTGCCCGTACATTAGCTCTTCGACGAACTCAACGCACTTGAATTGTGGCAATTCGTAGCCTTCTTCCAAACGGCGATAGATCGGCATGCTGATCGTCCAGGGCCGCTCGAATATTTCAGGGTCCTCCATGGTCGCTGAGTACATAATAACGTTTTCACTTACCAGATCGTACCGCTCTGTCACTTTAAGCTGGTAAGTGTGGTAGTTTCCAGCTCTGTCAAACCATGTCCGATCGTCAAGACCCGTGACTTCAACCACCCAAGTGTCTCCGTCCCAATATCCATAAGATTGGCCCATCCAGGAATCCAGAGGCGCCGGGCCCGGATCCTCCAAGAAAACGTTGCGCACAGCGCCGGCAAAAGAGTAGGCGATAAAAAACGCGCTCTCACTCTGAAAAATCTGGAACGGGTGGGGAATATATGTGGCCCTTGGCACACCTGGCATGTAGCACTTCACTTCAGGGTCACGCTCCAACCAATTAGCCGCATTATCGTCGCGGCGAGCCAGTGCTTCAGCCTTATATGGAATCGTACCGCCCTCTACCACACCGAAACTTGCGGGTACCGCACTAGCTGCTCCCATGGCCACGATGTCAGGATGAGGCACTGGAACAAAGTCGCCCGGAACTAGCTGATAGGCTGCTTTAGGCGCTGCGGGTTCAAGGTTATCGTTCGCATTCATCATAACTTGCCAGATTCCGTTGAAATCGGGCTTGCCACTTGGGGTACGAGGAATAGCGTTCGCGGGGGAGGATGCAGCTTGGGCCGCCGTGGGACTTGGCGGAGGTCCTGAGGGCGAGCAACTTAACACTAGCACAGCCAGCAATGCAGGCAGCCATTTAATCTTCATAATTAGACCTTGAGTTATTATTAATTCTAGTGATCATGAAAGAATATAAGCACCCGCAGTTTTGGGTGTCAAGCTAAAGACAGCGCATTCAAAGGGCTCAGAGGGATCTTTTCTAAACTCTCTTGTTGACTGGTACTTCGTCAATAGAGCTTGTGGCACTCATCTCACATGCTTGCCTTGCAACTGCCTGCGCACTGCTCCCGTTAGTCGAGCAACCACTGCGTGATCATGCCCGCAAACTGTCAAATCATCTACTGGACTATTGCTCAGCGAAGGCCCTCTCGATAGTGTAGTGGGCCTGAATTCCATGCCGCGATTGCTCAAAACCTTTCTCTTCCAATATTAGACACAACTGCTTCAACATACTTGGGCCGCCACAAATCATGAACCTATCTCTCTCGACGGAAGCGTCACCTAATCCAAGATCACGAAGTAACCTACCACTGGCTAGTAAATCTGAAACCCTACCTTCGTTTGTAAAAGGTTCTCGGGTCACTGTTGGGTAATAGCGAAATTGTTTTTTGATCTCTTCACCGAAATACTCGTTCTTTTGAATCTCCCTTTCCAAGAAATCTCTATAAGCTAACTCAGACACGTACCGTACCCCATGGATCAAGTAAACATTTTCGAAACGCTCATATATGTCTGGATCTCGAATAATGCTCAAGAACGGAGCCAGCCCTGTGCCTGTAGCAAGCAGAAAGAGGTTTTTACCGGGGATTAAGAGATCGGCTACCAGCGTTCCGGTTGGCTTTTTGCTCACCAAGAGCTCGTCACCAACGTTAAGGTTTTGCAGCACAGAAGTCAGGGCACCATCCGGTACCTTTATACTGAGGAATTCAAGCTCTGGCGCATAGTTCGGGCTTACGATGCTGTAAGCTCTCATCAATGGCTTACCATCTATCTCCAGACCTATCATCACAAAGTGTCCATTTTCGAACTTCAGAGATGCGTCCCTCGTGGAAGTGAAACTAAATAAGGTGTCGTTCCAATGTCTGACAGAAGTTATCTTTTCTTTGGTAATACTGCCCATCTCTTCCCCAAGCATCTATGTGGGTGCTTATCGATTGCGAATCGTGATCAGCGGAGTTCTATGTTTTAGTACGGTGTGCTTTGAAATTGAATGCTCTCGGAACAGACCGCAAAGGGCCTTCGCTGCGTTTCGAGCTCTACTTCCTCACGAATTTACGTATTATTTCGCCGTTTCCGCCTTGGCCGCCAGTTACTTCACTGGTATAGACATTGCCATCTAAGTCCACGACAACACCTTCAGGCTCTGAGCCTTCGATAAAGCCCAGCACCTCACCGCTCTCCGCGTTACCGTAGGTGACCCCTCGCATTTTCTCATAGTCTGCGACATACAAAACGTCACTATGATCAATAAACATGCCACTAGGTCGACCAAATTGGTCCCATTCGGTGAGGTATTCGCCCTCTTGAGTAAACAACTGAATTCTTTCATTTGATCGATCTCCTACAAAAACTCGGCCTCTTCGATCAATTAAGATGGTGTGAGGCAGGTTGAACTCACTAGGTCCGCTTCCTTTGCCACCCCATTCCAAGAGATACCTGCCTTCCTTGTCGAATTTAACCACTCGATTGTTCCAATGCCCATCAGCAACGAAGAAACTTCCATCGTCAGCCTGCGCAACGTCCGCAGGCCCGTTAAACGTATTCGGGCCGACACCTGCAAACCCACGAGCTCCCAGACGCAGCAAGATATTGCCACTGGTATCTATCTTCGTAATCGTATGACCTGATTGACGGTGATAGTCGGTAGCCCAAATGTCGCCGTCAGGTGTCAGACGAAAGCCATGAGGACGGACCACCCATTGTGAGCTTCCGAAAGAATCAACCAAGTTACCATCCTTGTCGAACTTGAGCACCGGCGGATCCGAGCGGTGGAAAGCATAGATAAAACCTTCCTTGTCGATTGTAATGTTGGGCACTTGGCCCCACTCTATCCCCTCCGGCAATGGCTTCGGCCAATTAGGGTCCATGACATATTCTTGAGCATGCAGCGAGAGAGTGAGTAGCGCAGCGCTCACCAAACCAATCACCTTTGTACCTTGCCGCTTACTGTTGATTAAGCTCATTGTGATTTCTGTTTTCCGATGAAATGTGTGAATAGCTTACACTTTCAACAGTAGTAATCAATCATTCCTACTCCCTTTGTGAAGCGTTTTCCATCCAGTCTAGTATGAACAAACTATTTTTGCTCTTGGCGAAGCGGCAGAGTCTGGACTAAAGTGTGGGATTTTCCTCATTGCAACCTGATGCTACAGAACCGCCTTCCTCGAATTCTGTGTTTTTAACAAATAGCTTGCGGCTGTCCTTTTCATAAAGAAAGACAAAATAGCAAGAGCATTGAGGTGCACCCGCAAACGTGATTGAGAGAACACAAGATGTCAAAAACTTTTCGACCAGCTCCGGGAAAGTACCGCCATTACAAGGGCAACGACTATGAAGTGCTTCATGTAGCACGCCACAGCGAGACCGAAGAACTGGTGGTAGTTTACCGCCCACTTTACGGGGATTCAGGTATCTGGGTGAGGCCGCTGAAGATGTTTACTGAACATGTTCAGGTCGAAGGCACGCCGGTACCCCGATTCCGCCGGATAAGCGACTGATCCGCAGCCTTCTGGTCTCTGAGCGAACTGCAACCGTACCACTTTACCGGGACTTTTGTCTGGTTCACTTGTCGGTCAATCCTCAAAGTTTCTTCGATGTGTCAAACGCGACGCGCAGCCCGCGTTCTTCTCGACGAACAGGCGTCACCGAAGCTGAACGCGCTTGACCCCGTTACTGGACTGGGAATCCGAATCCCGGTTACCCTTTTCCGATAGATTCTCTGGAAACTATCAGATCGACCCTATGACCGTTCCCCGCTATTACCGAATCTTCCACAGCATCGGACTAGCCGCTGCGTTAAGTGGTTGCAGCGAGCAGCCAACCACCGGGACTGATCAGAGCGCCAACAAACTTCGTGAGCTGACCATTCTATATACCAACGACGAACATGGCTGGATGGAGGGAATGGAACCCCATCAGTCCGCAGCGCATCTCTTTCAGCTGTGGCGGGAGCAAGAAGGATATTCTGAAGAAGGTCCGTTTTTAATTCTGAGCGGAGGCGACAACTGGACTGGACCTGCGATTTCGACCTGGAGTGAAGGCCGAAGCATGGTCGAGGTGATGAACGCGATGCAGTACGATGCCAGCGCCGTCGGCAATCACGAATTCGATTTCGGACTGGATGCCATCAAAGCCAGAGCAGAAGAAGCCCGCTTTCCTTATCTCAGCGCAAATACCCGGTGGCGATCGAGCGGACTGACCCCGACCGAACTTGGCATCTTGCCCTATACTGTGACCACCGTGAACGACGTCAGAGTCGGGATTGTTGGTCTGACCACGCTCGATACACCCACGACAACCAATCCAGATAATGTGCGCGAGCTGAATTTCCTGAGTTACGAGCGAGCCCTGCGAGAGACATTGCCCGCTCTCGAGGAGGAAGACACTGACATTAACCTGGTGATAGCCCATGTTTGCCAGGACCCGCTCGAGCAGCTGATATACCGTACACAGGATCTGGATATTGCCCTGTTCGGCGCCGGACACTGCAATGAGCTTATAGCGCGTCAGGTACAGGACACCGTTTTGCTCGGCGGTGGATTTCACTTCACAGCCTATGCTACCGCGACATTTTCAATAAATCCGATAACATCAGAGATCAGAAATCTCTCCCACAGCGTTCGCAGCAACGCGCAATCAACCCCCGACCGGTCAGTCGCCTCCATCGTGTCAAGCTGGGCAGAACAGACCGAAGCCATACTCTCAGAAGAAATTGCGTTTAGCGCTCGCACCCTGTCCCGGCAAGAGCCTGAACTGGGACAAATCATTGTCAACAGCTGGTTGCTGGCTGATTCCAGCGCAGATGTCGCCATCACCAACGCCGGAGGCATTCGCACGGATCTGCCTGCAGGCAAAATCGATGTGGGCACACTCGTCTCCATGATGCCGTTTGATAATTCCATCATTACCCTGAGTCTGGAAGGGCACACCATTCGCCGAGCACTCGAAACAGGCGCTCGCCCGATCGTTGGCGGCTTGCATCGCGCAGGGTCTGACTGGATATTGACCCGGCGCGGTGAACCACTCGACGATGGTCAAATCTATCGAGTCCTAGTGAACAGTTTCATGTACGCCGGCGGCGATGACTATGACATGATTGCCGAAGCGGACCCCGATGGTTTTGACACCGGCATTAACTATCGACAGCCGTTTCAGGACTGGCTGGAATCGCAGGAATCCAGCAACGACAATCCTCTGTTGAATAAACCCTGAGAAGATCGACAGCGCCCGGAGAGCAACAGGCAAAGGGCGCAATCGGCAAACTAAGGAACGGCCGGCCAAAAGACCCCAACCGAACAATCGACTCTGGCAATCTTGAAACTCAATTCAAAGACAAACAGCCCATTACTTCCAAGCCCGAGCCAGTCTTCAGTGCTTGAGCTTGGCCTCAGCCACGGCGCGATAGCAGAGTGGCTGGCGATTAATGATGATCTGCCGATTTATCATGCCCACAAATTGCAGCAGATTGGCTCTCATCCAAGCGAAGTAATTGCTGCCCTGCCTGAATCCGACTCGGCTCAGAGTGAGTTCGGTAGACTGTTATTGACCCATCTTACTGAACATCATGGTCAGCGCTACACGACCGATCGCCATTACCTCTCAACCAGAGATGGCAGAATGCAATGGCCTCTGCCTGCCACTGATCTTCAAAGCTCCAGCCTCTGGATTCAGGAGGACATCTGTTTGCTGCAGGCACTGAACGACGAGTACATCCTGACTGCGGCGAGTGTCTGCTCGCCAAGCAACTGGCGCTTGCCTGACAAGGTCGGCAAGGCACTCGGCGCGATCCATGGCCCGGTGCCCGGCTACCGGGATACCCTGAACAGCAGAACAAACAGATTACTGAACAAACTCAGCAAGGATAAGGTAATTATCCGTTACAACTGGTCGGTGCAAGCTGGCAACGAACTGTGCTGGCGGCCGGACCTGTATCCAATCCAAGAGTCGGCAGAGCTCTACTGGAGAGTTGAACGACAGACCCTCAGACGACTGCCGGAAACAGGCGCCATCGTTTTTGGAATCCGAATCTTTCTGGAGAGTTTCACCCGGCTGGAGTCAAGACAACCCGGTTTCACGGCCACTCTGAGAGAGACTATTGAGCATCTGCCAGGGGCACAGCGACGCTACAAAGGACTGGACAGCCTAATGGAAAGACCTGAGTTCAACGCTTTGAAATTCTGAGGAACTCCACCTGAGCGGCTCTCTGATGGCTTTTGGTGTTTCACCTTTTTTCTAGTTTGCCTTGTTCTTTAGCCTTCTTCTAGAGATTGCAAGCTGAACAGCAGGCTCACCGCATCAGTCAGCAGAAACACCAGATTGCGGTAGGCAATCCGACCGCCAATTTCGAGTCCGGGGATCAGCAGCTGCCCGGTGGCCTCGTCAAAAGTCGCAAAGTCTTCTGCTCTCTCATCAAGTGTGGTGACACTCTCCGGTAGCACTCTGATAATTACCTGGGGCGACTGACTTTCCACCGAGAAAGCGACTTGAACGAAACCGGAAGAGCCAGCGTCAATTTTAAGCACCAGCTGCTCCGTGGCTTCATCAAATCGATTGCTGGCAGGCGCAGGCTCGGCCGCGCCAAGCGCCATATCCACTAGGACAAGATTCTCTCGCGTCACGGAACCGCTGAAATTAACAACGGGCAGTTCGTTAAGCGAAGCGGCCAATGCCACGCGCGGTAACTGGTTGATGGCGTCAACAACCTGCATACCGTCAGCAAGGACGCGACCGAAAACAGTAAACCCGCCATTTTGGCTGTCTAGGCTCGTGTTATCGGCGACGTTGATGAACCACTGACTGGTGGCACTGTCTGGATCACCCGCAACCTTTGCCATGGCGATCGTTCCTCTGAGATTGGACTGATTGAACTCATTGGCAATCATGCCATCAATCGCAATCTGGCTGAGCTGGGTGGTCCCCGCCGGGATCACATATTGCCCACCCTGGATGACAAAATTTGGGACAGATCGGTGAACGACTGACTCATTAAAACGCCCACTCGTCACGTAATTAAGAAAGTTGGCCACCGTACCGGGCGCCGCAGTATCAAACAGCTCCAGCGTGAACTCTCCGAGCGTAGTGCTAACTTTAACTTGAGTCTGAGCCTGCCCAATTGGAATGGATGCCAGCGAGATGAGAATCAGGCCTAGCAGCACGTAGTTCTTGATGTTCATCCCATAACCTCATTATGTGGATATCGCTGCTCAGTGTGATCGCTATCATACAGCTGCAGCCTCGCTCTCCGTACCAATCCAGTATCCTGTTCTTCTTTTTATCCGGGCACAAAAAAGGCGAAGCGATCACGCCCCGCCTTTTCGGACCGCTTACAACGCTAGGGAATGAGACGCGGGACAAACCGGGTCATGCCCTGGATAGGACCCACTTCACCGGCATAGACGTTACCGGCACTGTCAACCGTCACCCCTTCGCCCATGGATCCCACGCCACCCATGCCTGATGAGCGCTCAGGGGAGACATGCTCGGGCACGAAGTACCAGACTTCTCCAGTCTTGGCGCTTCCTACGCGCAAACCTTTTCGCCAACCACCGGGGTTGTAGTTCGGATCCGACTCGGAATCGATGGCGTAGAGCCAGTCATTACTCCTGTCAATCCAGATACCGCTGTTCCGGCTGAACTGGTACCAGGTATCGATGTGCTCGCCGTCCGGGGTAAAAATCTGAATGCGATTATTACCGCGGTCCGCGACAAAAAGTCTTCCCTGCGAGTCCATTGCCAGAGAATGAGGCGCCCGGAACTGTCCATCTTCCTGACCCCACTCACCAAACGAACCCACATAAGTGCCATCTGCTTCCCAGATGGTGATTCGACTCTTTGAATTCGGGCCGGGCTCATCCTGAAACTGAGCGGCATGCGTTTCGCCGATATAAATCCGGCCATTTGGAGCGACCAGTACGTCATTTGGCTCAGTCAGGTGTGTCGGCGGATCGCCCATCTCACCCGGCGTACCGATGACCATAAGCAGCTCTCCTTCAGGGCTGAATTTCAGTACCGAGCTACCGTGATTGCGTGCAGCTGGGTTTGCCTGCAGTTCACGCTCATTAGCCAGACGCGCATCAGCAACCCAGATATTGCCTTCAGCATCAACATCCATGCCATGCGGCCAGATAATCTGACCCGCTCCGAGGGAGGCAACGACGCGGCCGCTCGGATCCAGTTTTACAATAGGATCGACGTCGCTGGTCGCGCAGGAATTGGTGCCACATCGATCACCTGCCCAAACATGAACACCATCTATGTCGACATTCACAGCACTGACCGAACCCCATCGGCGTCCATCAGGCAGCGTGCCAAAATCGCGCTGAGTTTCATAGGGATTGGGTAAATTGTTGATTGGCTCCTGACCCGCATGGGCTGCTGGGGAGATTGCCCCGCGCTGGGCGAAAGCCGTGACTGAAGTGATCATCAGCAGACCTGTTAGGCCTGCCTTCCACGCTCCCTTGCCGGTGTTTCGGAGGCTCGTTTTTAACATGCTCTTCTCCTACTTCGTGATGCTGCTTTTTAGTGTGGGTTTTGTTCGCCCGAGTGCTAAGACGGAGTCTGAAAATGGACTTTCCTGAGCGGCTTGTCAAGACAGAGAAAGCTCCCGGAGCAGTTCAGCTCTCACCCTGCAGACACGTTTTCCTAGACTCTGCCGTGCCCCCTGTTTATGCTCTGCCCGCAACTGGGCCTCCGCCTGATCGTTTCGGGACGAGACTGAAACCATGACTAAACATGTAATTTATTGGATCTTCGCTGTCTGCTTGTCCATGGGCCAGCTTCTGCTAATGATCGGCCTGGCAGACAGTGTGCCGAATGCGGGTGGCCAGCCACACCCTGAATATCCCGGCATGGTCATCGGGGCTGACGGGGTAGCGCGACTGGCTCATATCGGCTCACTGGCCTTTCTGTTCAACAGCCTGCTACTGACCCTTGTTGTTGGTCTGTGCATTCTCGGGGTAAGCGAGCGCCACCGGAGCCGAAAATTTCTGGCAGGCATGGGAGGCTCATGGCTGTTTATGCTGGCGGTCTGGTGGATGATGTTCAGCACACATCAGGAATTTCTGATGACGGGCGAGACCGGTTACTTCATGGGGTTTCCCGTGCCAACGGCCTGGCAGATGTACGGAACTTGGCTCGGAGCTATCCCAATTATTGTGATGTACAGCTATGGCTTCAGAACATTCATCTACACGTATGAAGATGAAGCCGAATTCGACGCACTTCTCGAGCAAGCCACGCGTAACAGCCAGCAGGATTAAGCCATGGAAGCCTACCGTCAGGAAATCATCGTCGGCTCCGTGGTCATCTACATGCTGTTCTGTGTTGCAACCGGCTTGTGGGCTATGCGCCGGACGCACGACAGCAGCGACTTTTTTGTTGCTGGTCGAGGCCTTGGCCCCATTGTGGTAGCCCTGGCGCTTTTTTCGAGCACACTGAGCGGATTCGGCTTTGTGGGCGGCCCCGGCTTGGTTTACTCAATCGGGGTCAGCTCTTTCTGGATGGTAGTGATTTCCTCAACGGGATATGCAGTCGGCTTTTATCTGGTCGCCAAGCGCATTCGAATGATTGCCGAACTGCGGGACTGCCTCTCACTGCCCGATGTCGTAGCCGCGCGCTACGGTAGCGATGCCGTCAGATTTCTGATCGCGCTGACCATCGTTCTGGGCGTCATGGGCTATCTGGCTACACAGATCCTAGCGATGGCGGTCGTGATGCAAGCCATCCTGTCGGGCACGGAAACCTTTGCCAACATCGGGCTGGTGAGTTGCGTGGTCATTTCCTCTGCGGTGCTGATCTTTTACTGCGTCACCGGCGGCATTATCGCGAGCGTGTATACCGACGTCGTGCAGGGGTTCATCATGATGATTGCCGGCAGCCTGATACTGATGACGGCGGTTTCTGTCTTTGATGGCGGCATGCAGGAAGCCACTGCCATTATTCTGACCGACGACTCAGAGGCCATCATGCCGTTCGGGTCTGCCGGCGTCATGGCCTCTCTGGGATGGTTCTTTGTGTTTGGCCTGGGGCTTGCCGGCCAACCGCACCTTATTACGAAAATGATGATGAACAAAAAAATGTCTGACAACCGCAGCATTCTGCCCATGTCGCTGTTCGGTTATGTCATGGCTGCTTTACTCTGGATTTCAATCGGTATCGTGATGCGCGCGGCAGTCATCGAAGGCGTTGTGGAACCCCTCGCTCTGCCAGACGATGCCGCCTCAACTTTCCTGTCGATATTCGCAAATCCGCTGCTTGCAGGCGTCGTCTTCGCCGGCTTATTCGCTGCAATCATGTCAACCTCGGACGCTTTTCTCAACATCGGAACCGCAGCCATCATCCATGACATCCCCAAAGCACTGCGAGGACGCAGCGTCGACAACGAGTTATTCTGGGCACGGGTCGTGACGGTTCTACTTGCTATCGTCGCAGCCGGCTTCGCGCTCTATTCCCACTACGCCGATGCCACACTGGTAGCACTGCTCGGCGCATTCGGCTGGGGCACGTTCGCAGCATCAATATTTCCGGTCGTGGCAGTGGGACTGAATTGGCAAGGCGCGACAGTTGCCGGCGCTGTGACGGCAATCAGCGCCGCACTGCTGATCAATTTTGTTGTCCAGCTCGCCGGGATTGTGCTGCCCTATGGCATCAGCGGACCACTGGTGGCGTTTGTCACTTCAATGATCCTGTTCATCGGCGTCTCGCTGCTCACCAAAAAGCCGGAACTCGCGCCGGACATTGAAAAAGTCCTGCGTATCTGAGCAGGCCCGGCCAACGTGCCTGCGTATTGATCTTTCAATCAGTCATTCACAGCTTCATAATCGCAAGAAACGATAACAGGTGAGGACAATATGTTTCTGCAACAGCGGCACCGGAGCGGTGAGGCAATCCGTCACGTCATACAGCTCAGTTTTGTCAGTTTAATCGGCACGCTGATTTTGAGTGCTATTGCTCCGCATCAACTGGAGGCCCAAAGCGACCAGCCCGGACAGTGGCCGCAGTACCGCGGCAATTTCAGCGGTACCGGTTACTCAGAGCTCTCGGTAATTTCGCCTGAAAATATCGGAGAGCTTGAAATAGCCTGGTCATTCTCCCTGCGCGGCCGGGATCAGGCTGAGGACCTTAATCCGAACTCACAGGTCACTCCGATTGTGGTAAACAACGGGATGTACCTGTCCACGGTTGACAGCATCGTCGCGCTGAATCCGCAGAGCGGCGCGGAACTCTGGCGGCATCCTGTCGAGTCCGGCCGACCCTCACGCCGGGGTGTCGCCTACTGGCAAGGCAATGACACGCTCGGCCCGCGAATCATCTTCACCGCCGGCAGTCGGTTAACCGCTCTGTCCGCTGAGAGCGGAGAGAAAGATACGAACTTCGGAAACAACGGGGAGGTAGATATGGGGATACCCTATATCTCCGTGCCGCTGGTGTATCAGGACCTTGTGATTGTGGGCGCCAACACGCCGCCCGGCACGCGCGGCGGCATCGGCAACCCTCGTGCATTCAGCGCCATTTCCGGCAAAAAAATCTGGGAATTCAATTCAGTGCCGCTACCGGGAGAAACCGGTCATGACAGCTGGCAAGACGGAAGCTGGGAGAATCGCTTGGGGGCCAATGCCTGGCCATTCTATTTCACCGTCGACACTGCCACAGACTTACTCTACCTGCCGCTGGCTTCTCCACTGCCGTTCGCATTCGGCGGAGACAGAGCAGGTAACAATCTGTTTGCTAATTCCATCGTCGCGGTAGAGATCCACACGGGTGACTACCGCTGGCATTTCCAGACGATCCATCACGATTTATGGGACCATGACCCGCCCGCACCCCCCACACTGTTCGACATCAGGCTGGGTGGCGAAACGCTGCCCGCACTCGCCGTCACCACCAAGTCCGGCTATTTGTTTTTTCTAAATCGCCTGACTGGCGAAGCGATATTCGGTGTTGAAGAGCGCGCTGTTCCCGCAAGTCGCATCGCCGGAGAGGCCGCCTCGCCGACACAGCCGATCCCGGTCAAGCCACCACCTATGGCCAGAGTCAGCTTCAGCACTGAAGACATGGTGCGAGCTGAGTCTACCAGCGCGGACCATGCTGCCGCCTGCACCGATCTGCTAAGCCGGTATGGAGAAATCGTCAATTCCGGTCCTTATACACCATGGACGCTGCGCGATGAAAACGGCGCAGGCGCAAGCACCTTGTTATTCCCCGGATTGGCAGGCGGCCCGAACTGGGGCGGAGTGGCGTTTGATCCCAACAGCCGTCTTGCGTTCGTATTTGCCACTGACCTCGGCACACTGGGGTGGCTTGAAGCGACCGGAGAAGACTTTCCGTATCAGCTCTCTCTGCCGCGCCCCTCTTCTTTCGCCGTCAATATTGATGGCCAGACGCTGCCCTGTCAGGAGCCACCCTGGAGCCACTTGACAGCCGTCGACACCACAACCGGCGACATCGCCTGGCGCATCCCTCTGGGTGTCAGCGACTCCTTGCCGCCGGGCAACCAGAATACAGGCCGGCCGGGGCGCGCTGCCGCGCTGATAACCGCCAGCGACCTGCTTTTTATCGCATCAACCGATGACAATCGTTTCCGTGGACTACGGGCCAGTACCGGGGAAATTCTCTGGGAACAGCAGCTGAATCGGCGCGGGAATGCCAATCCGATGACCTACCTCGATGCCAGCGGTAGGCAACTTGTCGCAATCGCCGCCACGGATGAATTGATTGTCTACGGCCTCAGTGAATGAGACCTCGCATGCCGGGCTCCGGGGCAACCTGCTCTACCAGCTCCTGAACAGATACAAAGATCGGGATGACCAGATCGCCAAGCTGCAACTAGAGCATGCTATGAACCTCAGACCAGTCCAGCCTTAGTGTGCCTGAGGCAGTTCTCGGCATAACCAGTGATTTCCCCCCGTCGCTGTGACTTCTTTGGCGAGGCCGCGCAGGCAGAGGTCATGCTACCTGCGCTCTGGAAGGGTTCAGCAGGGCAGGCAATTCAGTGAGGCTCTTGATGTTATGCGCGGAGCGGAATATATCAACATAGGGCAGCATGGTGCGAACCCCCTGAGCCTTGGGTTCAAATTTCTCGTAGCGAAGCAGTGGATTCAGCCAGACGAATTGACGGCAGGATTTAGACAGTCGCTCCATCTGCTTGCCGAGTTCAGGGCCATCCCCCCGATCAAGCCCGTCAGTCAGCAGAATGACCACTGCTCCCTGACCCAGCACCCGACGGGACCAGTGCCGGTTGAATTGCTCAAGACAGAAGCCGATCCGGGTACCTCCTGACCAGTCTTCCACCGCTTTTGCGGTTTCTTCGAGAGCAAGGTCGACGTCCTTGTTCCGTAAACACCGGCTGATATTCGTCAGGCGGGTCCCGAATACAAAGCTGTGCACCCGATCGCCGTTGTTGGTTATGGCGTGCATAAAATGCAGGAACATCCTCGAATACTGGGCCATAGAGCCAGAGATATCACACAACACAACAATTTCAGGTGGGCGGGTGATCTGGCGCTTGAACTGCAAGGGAATTAACTCGCTGTTGCGAAGCAAGTGCTGCATGGTGCGACGCATGTCGATCCGCGCACGGCTGATACAAGCCCGGTGACGA
>Ga0160423_10003067_pt1 | contig 13912 bp, 34 predicted proteins | sample CRUFie14St8metaG_FD_108191 | JGI IMG/M metagenome (GOLD analysis project Ga0160423, IMG submission 108191) | Marine microbial communities from the Costa Rica Dome - CRUD Field 142mm St8 metaG | ecosystem: Environmental > Aquatic > Marine > Oceanic > Photic zone | place: Costa Rica: the Eastern...
TAGAAGTGCGGATATTTTAAAAGTATCTCAAACTAGCGGAATGTCAGCAGTACAAGGCCACTACCATACAAAGTTTTTAATTTCTTGGTGGGCCAACCCAGATAATTTATTTTTTGCAATGAATGTAGGGTGCTTGATAAACCAAAAAAGTATGGCTTTTAATTACGCAAAAAATTTTAAAACAAGGTTTATTTTAGGTTGTGGAATTATATTAAATGGTATACCAAGATTGCTACCAATGGTATTAAATAATAAAGGCGACTGGATTAAAAAGTTAGTATGAGCGCAAATAAGCTAAAAAACACCCTTTTAAAGAGCCATAGAGCGTCGCAGAGCGATATTTCAGCATTTTCCGACCAAGTAGCAGGCAATCACTATAAGAGGCTTAAAATTCAACCTTTGGACTATTGTATGGCCAATGAATTTAATGCGTGTCAAACTCATGCTATTAAATACATAACTAGATACAATTTAAAATGGAAAGATAAAAAAGATCAAATAAAAGATTTAGAAAAAGCAAAACATGTGATTGACATGTTAATAGAAAAAATAAAATAATATGTGGTTAAATATAGCATCAAAATTAGTTCCTAGTATTCTTAAGACAGGAATGTCTATTGCATCAAATAGAAGAAAAGCAAAAGAATATGAGTCAGTTGCAGAAATGAGACATGCGGAAAAAATGGCTAATGGTGAGGTAGAATACAAAAAAGCAGTGATGCAAAATAACCAACAAGGGTGGAAAGATGAGTTCGTTTTGATTTTGGTTTCGGCACCCGTGATGTTATTGATTTGGAGTATTTTTAGTGAAGACCCTGCAATTATGGAAAAGGTTGATAAATTTTTCGATCAATTTAATAATATGCCTTTTTGGTATCAAGCATTATTTATTGGAGTAGTAAGTGCTATCTATGGTCTTAAAGGTGCTGACATCATAAAGAAAAAATAGTAATGTGTGTCTATGAAAGTAGACGCAGTAATTTTAAGTTTAGAAATGAACCTTGAAGCACCAAGCAATCCGTTTGGGACTCATGTTGCGTTTAGATTTATAGATGTCTATCCATACTTTTATAAAACAAATAACATGCTTGCCGAGATTAGAAAAAGAGATGATGTCAAATTAATCGATTACGACATTAGTTATACTGGTATTCATGAGGATACTGATATTTCAGATTTAGAAGTAACAAAACACTAAGGGCGATTTCTCGCCCCCAGTTTTACAAAAAAAGTGTTAATTTTTTATTGTTAATTTATCAATCGCTAATTGATTGATTGATTGTTGTTTTAAATTATCACAATAAGAATGTCCATTCTTAGCTTCAATTTTTTTCAACTGATAGTAGGCTTTTTGTTTTCTAAAAAGTTCTTTAACTTTTTTATACCTATCATCATTTGTAGCTTGAACTTTTGCTTGTGCAATTGAACAGTTATTATTGTTTACTTTTTCCGATATGACAAAATCAAGAACTTCTTGAACTTGGTCTTTAACTTCATCATAATCAGACTCAGCACTTACTGCTTGTTTGTCAAGCGCATCTAAATAAACCAAAATAATTTCTGGGTGAAATTCTTTGGGCCTATGAAGAATATATTTTGCAAGTTCTTGTTTTTCTTTAGACATTAGTCACCTAATTGATGCTCGTATTCTTCTGGATTAAATTCTGTGCCAGAACCTTGTGACCATTCTTGTTCAGATTGTGGCAACTGGTCGTCCATTTCATTACGAGGTTGTTTAGGTTGATTAAACTTTGGATTAGTTTTTGTCTTATCGTAATAAGGAAATAACTTAAATCCATTGGCTTGATTATTCCAACGCCCTTGTAAGACAAGGTTCTGATTGTCAAGAATAACTTTTAAAATCAAACCATTTTGTTTTGTGGAAATTAATGTTGCTGTTCCACCTGTTGAAGTATTACCAGAATTATTATAATTTTTTTTCTGATAATTATTGTTGTACTGTGCTTTATTATATTGCATCAGGTTCTCCTATGTTAAAGTTGTTTGTATTGTTCTTTTGCTATGCAAATATTCATGGCCCCTAAGAACGCTCCAAACATTTGTTTATTTAATGGAAGTTCTCTAACTTCTATATTTCCAACTTTTTTAGGTAATCTTATAATTAACCCTTTGGAAATTTTTTGGTTAGTTTCTTCCTCATATGCTTTTCTATATGCATTTAACTGTAAAGCATAATCAAATGATATAGAATTGCTTGTTTTAATATCCGCCAAAACAAGCTCACCTTTTCTATTTTTTAAGATAAGGTCGAGAGTACCCGCATAATTGTATTTTTTAGAAAATATTTTTTTTTCTAATTCTACAACTTCATACTTCTCTGTTTGCCACCAATCAGTAAATTTATTCCAACAATTAACAACTGCTGGGTCTGATTGTTGCGGAATTTCTTTACCTTTTAGATAATCCTCTATAAGACCATGAACCACTGTGCCAACTAATCCCGCATCTTTTTTAATATTATCGGTCTTATTTTTGGCCCCATCAATTATTCTTTCAATTGATACTCGGTCTATTGTTTCTCCATTGTCTAATTTAAGATTTATTGCATTTTTTATTTCTCTTATAGGTGTTGAAATTAGCCAACCTACAAGTTCTGGTTTTGGAACACCATTACCACAAATTCCTGTCACACTTTCGACTTTTTTGCCATTGTGATAATAGATATGTTTTTCATCGTCAAAGTCTAATTCAAGACCGTTTTTTAATTGATGTTTTATATACATCGTACCTCCTAGTTAAGTCGCTCAAATAATTGCACTACATCATACTTGTAATATTTTGACAATGCATAGAATTTAGCAACAGTTGTGTTAATACCTTTTTCAAATTTATAAAGTGAATAAATTGATTTAAAGTATTTTTTATTGTCATCTACCACTGCTTCCGCAGTAATATTTTTGTCAAGTCTTATATGTTTAAATTTAAGACCTATTATTTGACTTAAAAGTTTAGGGTCTGGTTTCTTTTTAAATTCTGAAACCATGCCTTTAAGCATATAATCTGATTTAATTAATTTGTTCATATATCCTTTCTAATTAACTACCGAGTGGCCCCTGTTAGTCAAACAATTTTTATATATTTTTGCATATTTGTATTCTGCTTTTGGCGATAACCACAAAGTATAGGCCCTTAAATAATAGTTCCAAACATATTTTGAATTTTCCACAATAGAGTTTGTGTTATCTTTTGCCAAAACTTTACAATGTTGCAAATCATTTGTTATTTCATCTGATTTAGAATAATCAAAGGCTCCACTTCTCCCAGATGTATCAACAATTGGTTTATACACGCAACTTGTTGCGAATAGTACCAAAAACAGATATTTTATCAAAACGAGACCTCCTTTCTTTCATGTATTCGTTTCTAGTCTTAGCTGGTGACTCATAAATATCCATTACTTCTTTAAATAAAGGATTATTGTCAGAGCAAGACCATTTTTTCATTTTTGATAAACGATTAATTGCTTCAATTCTTTTATCTTTCCAGTCCATTAGTGAACGCTCCTGTTAATTGGTTCAATATCTTTATCAATATTTTTTGCTTCTTGCATTGCATCTTTCATTAAAATTAATGCTTCTTTTTTACTTGGCGCAATGTCGAATAGACATCTAAAGGCTTCGAAAAATATTAAATATAAAAGATTTGCAATACCGATTTTTTTAGAGTGTCTGCTACACAAACATTCTAAATGTAGGGCCACATCTTTGTGTGCCTTTTTCATTTTAACCATTATTTATAACCTCCCATTAGATTAGTTAATATATTTGGTGTTATCTTTTTTGGAATTGATATTCTATATTTTAACCAATTAATCCAAAAATATTTTACTTTCCAAATTTTTAAAATTGGATACTGATACATATTGATTTGTGATTTTTTCATTATAATTGCTCCCCGATTAAATAATTATTTACAATTTTATCACCAGTTCTTCTTTTAGATTGAATTGAAAAAGTATAATTATCTTGCTGATATTTTGCGCCAACATTTAAGTCCCATACTTTGTCAGCTAAAAGCAAAACACCATGAAAAGAATAATTATCTCTTAAATAAGAAATAAATTTATTTTTACTTTTAAATGATACAGTATGTCTTATAGTATCAAGATTTGCAGTTCTTCTTGTTATATTTATTCTACGCATTTTTTCCTTTCTTGTTGGGGGAGTGTTATCTCCCCCGTTTAAATTAATCATTATTTTTTATATTCGATTTGTGATTGATGAAATACACAATAGCTTCTAAATTCGCTATCTTTACCGTTCTCCGCAGTAATTCTTGAAAGTCTTGCTACTGCTTTTGAACCTTTGATAATTTTACCACCAAGTAATTTTGCTTGATTAAAAGTGCAAAAACCACCTGTTAATTTTGTGGCTTGTAGCTTTTCCAGATTTTTTCCTGTGAAAGCCTTTTTAGTATATAAGTTAAACATATTTTCCTCCGATTTGTTATACAAGTGTGTTAAGAATTTTTGTTTAATTAATCAATAACTAATAAGTCGCTAAAAATAAGGGTTTTTACCAATTTTTACTAAAAAAGACAAAAATATGTCAAAAATCAAACTTTAATTATTTAAACTTACATTAGAATTAATAAATATTGCGTTAAATGAAAAAAACGGTATTTAATAAAAGTGAGGGACAGTCATCATGTGAATTTTTTTTCCCTCCCTTTCTAGTTATAAATGTGGGTGGTTTACCGATTTCCACCCACTTAACAAAAAAAGGTAAATCATGTCTATCAATCTAAAAGTTGCACAATTAATTTACGCAATAAGAGTCACTAATAAAAAAACGCAAACTCGAGTTGCACAAATAATGGGTTGCACATTTCAACAAGTTCAAAAGTATGAAAAATTAATTAATAAAATATCAATAACTAAGTTAGAAAAATTTTGTAATTTTTTTGATATTACATTAAGTAACTTTTTTAACATGGAACCTTATTCGATTATTGAAGCAAGTAAATTATCGGACTCACAAAAAATAAATCTTGGAAGTAAAATTCAAGAATTAGAAATGCTTGATAAATTAGAAAGGAGCGCAAATGATAAAGGTGGAAGTAACAAAGATATGGTTAGGGAAAGTGTCAGTGAGAGAACACATATATAAAAAGGCCCTAAGAAAAAAAGAGTCAATAGGTATAACTCACGGTAAAGAATATATGTTCATACCTTATGACAAATTAAAATCTGCTCGAATATACACAGATCAAAAGTTTAAAAGCAAATTTAATGACAAAGAATATAGACTTATTGATTTTGAGTGGAAACCATTTAAACCAGAAAATAACAATCAAGGGAGGTTATTATGAGTGAAAGATATGTAGAAATTTCACAAACAGATGAAACACAAATACCAACAAATGAAGAAGAAATGTATTTTAGCAGATCAAAAAATACTTGGTTACCAGTATCAGATATGTCTGATGTTCATGTAAGACGGGCATTTAAAAGATTATTAAAAATGATAAGGTTGGGCCAACTTGTTGAAGTTGAAGACATCAATAAATCTACATTTGAAAAAATTGATATTCAAAATGAAATATCTTCTATTAGAAAACATTGTTTAATAATTGAGGAAAAAATTAAATGACCAATAAAGAAAAAGAAGATTTTATAAAATGGGTTGAGTCATTTACTGGTAAAATAATAACAAAAAATGAGGTCTATAAAAACTATGGTAAAAAAGAAGAAAAAAAGAAACCAAAAAAAAATAGTTAGTGGCTATTATGTGGCAAATGGTAAAATAAAAATCCTTTATGAAAAAAGAACATAAAGTTAGATTTGATAAATTAAAGCAGATTGGTTGTGTTGCATGTCATAAACAAGGTCGATTTAGTGATGCAATTATCCATCATATAAGAAAAAAAAATACAGGATTATCATTAAGGCCAAGTCATGATGATACAATTCCATTATGCCCAATGCACCACAATATGGGAAATCAATCTGTCCATTTAAATAAAAAAATGTTTGAGCGATTGTTCGGTACAGAGCTCGAATTATTAAAAGAAACAAACCTAAAAATAATACAACTAGAAACGGAGTCACAATTATGGGAGAAATAAATAAATTTCACGCAATGCAATTATTCACTGATACTTTTATTGCAGAAACAGTGCATTTAACAAATAATGAATTAGGAATATATACAAGACTTTTGAACTTTCATTGGACTAAAAATGCAAAACCTTTTCGAACAGAAGATGCATATGTTATTTGCCAATGCAAATCTGTTGAATGTGAAAGAGAAGTAATGAAAATTTTAACAGAATTTTTTATAATGGGTGAAGAAAAAGATTTTAATACTTGGACAAACAAAAGGGTTGTTAAAGAATATGAATATTTAACCAATAAATATAAAGTTAGAGCAGAAGCAGGTAAAAAAGGCGGTATAGCAAAATGGACAAATGCTAATAGCAAAAACTTAGCTCCTACACCTATACCTAAACCTATACCTAAAAATATATACGATGAGCATTTTGAAGAACTTTGGAGTAAATTAAGAATAAAAAGAGGTTCAAAATTTAAGGCTTTTCAAGAATATTGGAAGTTGGACAAACATACAGGGTGTACAATTGGTGATTTATTTACTGCCGATGAATTGTCAAAAATATATAATAATCAACAAGATGGCATTGAAGACAAATTTGTGCCACATTTTAGCACATGGTTATCGCAAAAAAGGTGGGAAACAGAACAAACAGAAGTTATGCCCGATTTAATTAATAGAATGAAAAAACTTGGTTATTTGCATAAAGGTCGTGAAGACAATTTTGAAAAATTTACAAAAGACGGAAATAACTATAAAATTGATATTTATGATACAAAAAACCAATTAATTTTGGAACAATGAAAAAACCATCAATTTCAAATATAATTGTAAATAATAAAAAATATTCACTTTATAGAATTAGATGGATAGATATTTTTGGGGACGCCTCGCATAAAAATTTTGAAAGTTTAGATAATATGCAACCTGCATATAAAATTACTATTGCATATGTATTTAAAAAAACTAAAAAGTTTATTCATACTTTTAGTACTTATGATGAAAAAGATGAAGAATTTTCAGATTGTAATGTATTTCCAAAAGGTGTAATTCTTGAAATGAAAAAAATAGTTCAATGAAAATAGAACAAATAGAACTTAAAAAAATAAAACCATATTTTAATAATCCGAGAAAAATATCAATTGATGCAGTTGAAAAAGTAAAAAAATCAATAGAAGAATTTGGTTTTCAACAACCAATTGTAGTCGATAAAGACATGGTTATTATAGTGGGCCACACAAGATATAAAGCGTCTAAATTATTAAATCTTGAAAAGGTTCCAACAGTAATTGCTGATATTCCAACAGATAAAGTAAAATCATATAGAATTGCGGACAATAGAACAAATGAAAGCTCTGAATGGGATTTACCTTTATTAAATAAAGAATTTTTAGATTTATTAGATTTAAAAGTTGATTTGTCTTTAACGGGGTTTGATGAAAATGAATTTCTTAAAATAATGAAAGATCATAAAGATGACGAAAATATAGATTTTCCAGAAATAGAAGATATTGAAAAAAGAGACTTTGAAGAAATAACATTCACATTTTCATTAGAGCAAGGCGCAATTGTAAAAGAGCAATTAGAATATGTTAAAAAAAATATTGACATTGATGATGAGACAAATACAAATAAAAACGGAAATGCAATGTTTCATATTATAAAAACTTTTAGTGACTCAATTAGTAAAAAATAAATTATTAGTTAAATTAATCTCTAAACCACTTGCAGACTCAATAGTGAAAAAATATCATTATTCTGGAAAAGTAGTTCAAAATTCAAAAATAAACTTTGGCGTGTATTATAACGATATATTAGAGGGCGCAATTCAATTTGGGTCGCCTTTAGATAAAAAAAAAGTTATTGGATATGTAAAAAACAGTAGGTGGAACTCATTTTTTGAAATTAATAGAATGGCCTTTAGTGATGTATTGCCAAAAAATAGTGAAAGTAGGGCGTTATCAATTTCAATGAAAATGATTAAAAAAAAATATCCTTTTGTCAATTGGATACTTACATTTGCTGATGCTACTTCTTGTGGTGATGGAACTATATATAGGGCTTGTGGATTTCATTTAGTTGGCGTAAATAAAAACAATACCATTTATGAAATGCCAGACGGGGCCTTAATATCAAACATTGCTATGAGAATGTCGCCAACATTTCAAAAAAAGTACATTGGAAAAATGGTTTATGATAAAGGCGTTCAAATAGCTAAAAAAGAAAAGGGCGCTGTACTTAAAAAAGGATTTCAAATAAGATATATTAAGTTTTTAGATGAAAAATATAAAAAAGATTTAACATTGGACATTTTAGATTACAGTGAATTAGATAAAAAAGACGCTAGAATGTACAAAGGTATGCGTGTGCTTTAGAAAGGCAAAGTGATACCCTCATTTTGATAGGTGGTGCAATTCCAACCCACACGCTCCAACTTGCAAAATATGAAAAAAAGACATAATAAGTAAATATGGCACGACCACTTAAAGTTATCGATAAAGACGCAATACAGAAATTGGCCCAATTACATTGCACTTATGATGAAATTGCTCAATTCTGTGGAGTATCAACAAAGACTTTACAAAGGAATTATGTCCACCTTATAAAAAAGGGACGGGAAATGGGCAAAATAAGTTTGAGACGAGCGCAATTTGAAAAAGCATTAAGCGGTTCAGTTCCAATGCAAATATGGTTAGGTAAACAACATCTTGACCAAAAAGATAAGATAGAACAAACAAGTTACAATGAACCTTTACCACTCATTATAGAAGCGCAAGATGTCAAAGAAAAAAGGTAATTTATTTGGAAAAGTAATAGAATATACTAAAACAGAAAATGGCACATCTATTGGAAGAAGACCTAAATTATCATCAATGAATAAACATAAACGCAGAAATAAAAAATTAAAATATCGTGGACAAGGCAAATAAAATTATTGAACAATTAAGATGGGAACTTAATCTAGTAAAAAAACAACGAGATGATTTATTAAAACAAATAAAAAAAATAAAAGATATTTTAGATGTTAAAAAGACCTAATTTCTATCCAGACGGTAGCTTCATTCCGTATCAAATGCCCCAAGATTTCAGAAAATCCACAACTAAAGAAGCATGTGGTAATTGTGGAATGTATTCAAACAGAAGATCGTTTTGTGGTGTAGTTCAAACAACGGGTGTGAAAGACAATTATATATGTGGAAAGTGGCGCCAAAGATACTTCAAGAGATAGACCAACAAGCTATCTTATACAATAAAACTAAGGAAGAAAAATACAAAGAAAGATGGTATAAGCTAGTCAAAATGTTTGCTAATGAAAACACTAACGATATTAATACTGTTATTCAATGGGACTTTAATAAAAGAAAAACTAGAGTTTAAAAGACCTGTTAGCTATGTCGAATGCATGGAGATAGCTGAAGAACACCGAGAAGTTATTGCAACTCATTATTGGATTAAAAAAGATATTATGAAATCTGGTTGGTATCTAAATGACGGCAGAGGCACTATTCAAGGTTTCATTTGTGAATAATTTGTGATATTTACTGCGTATGGCAAAATATAGAGGCAGAACAGTTAAGTTAAATAAAATTATGCGTGGAGATGTTAAGAAATTTAAAGTCTTCGTTAGAGATAGATCATCTGGAAAAATTAAAAAAGTAAATTTTGGCTCAAAAGAAATGACAATTAAAAAACATATACCAGCAAGAAAAAGGTCATTTATGGCTAGAATGGGTGGTGTTCTTAAAAAGGTTCGTGGCCAAAAATCATTGTCTCCTGCTTATTGGGCAATTAAGAGTTGGCGATGATAGACAAATATATTTATAAATTTTTAGATTGGTTAGATGGTTGGTCAAATTGGATTGATAAACTATTTATTGAAAAGAAAAAAAAGAAATGAGAGATACAAAAGTATTAGAGCAATTTAAAAAACATACTGAAAAAAAATTAAAAGAAATGAAAATATTTAGATTGCTAAAAAAAGAAGTTGAGACAGGTGCAAATGGGACACAAGACTACATCATCAAACAAGGTCAGAATAAAGGAAAAAACGCCTATGAAGTTAAGCGAGGAAACAAAGGTTAGCACAGACCTTAAATCATTAATTGGAATTATATTTGGAGTTGCAGTTGGCGTTTGGGCCTACTTTGGTATAGTTGAAAAATTAAATAAACATTCCACTAGATTAGAACTAATGGAGTCTGATTTAGAAAAAAATACAGAATTTAGAATTAAATGGCCTCGTGGTCAATTAGGTTCGCTTCCTGCTGATAGTGAGCAATTTATGTTAATTGAGGACTTATACAAACAAGTTGAAAAATTACAAAATACACAAGAAATGAATATGACCAATAAAGTTAATATTGAATTTTTACAAAAACAAATGGAAAAAGCATTAATAGATATAGAAAAATTAAAAGACTCTAATAGAGAAATTAAATACACAAACGGTAATGGAGATTGGCCAAAATGATAGATGCAGTAATATCAACAGTTGTCGCATTATGCATGTTTGTTGGTGGAGTTTTGCAAGAACATAGAATACAGCAATCAATGTCAGATTGTTTAAAAGGTAAAAGACTTGCAGAACGCGATAAAAACAGTAATATCCAATATATGTGCGGAAAAGTTGAAGCGGAACTTGAAAAAAACATAGATGGCTCATTGGCTATTAAAAAAATAATAGAACCTAAATGACGGAACATAACCGACAAATAGATTTTATATTATCAGCCAATAAGCAAAAAAGATTTGAAAATAAAAACAAGGGCGACGCTGATCTTGAAAAAAGAATAGAAACTTTAGAAAAAGAAACGGACACATTAAAAACTTGTATTGATCTCAAAGATGTAGAAATTGACAGATTAAATACAGAAATAACAAAACTAAAAAAGGAAGCAGAGGATATGCTTTTATATCCGTAAATATGACAAAGGGTTTATTTATGATTGATTGGTTTTATAGCTTCCTAGTAAGAGTTTCATATAAATTAATATTTTGGGCATCGGGCAGAAAATCTAGACGAAAGTCTAAAAAATGAAATTTGTTCTGGTTTGGCAATTATGCTCATTGCTAAGTCAAACTTGCATTCCTCCTTATACAGACAGAAATGAATTTAACTTATATGTAGATTGTGCTATTGCGGGTGCAGAAAAAGTTATAGAAGTTGCAAATAAAGATAAAAAAACATTTGACGAACAAAGATTAATGGTCAGATATTGGTGTAATGAAAATAACCTTAACAAACCCACAGCATCAAATATCATCGAGTAAAAAAAGATTTAGAGTTTTAGTATCAGGTCGTAGATTTGGAAAGACTTATCTATGCATTACTGAAATGATGAAATATGCATCACAAGTAAAAAAGACTATTTGGTATGTGGCCCCAACATTTAAGATGGCCCGAGAAATTGTATGGTCTAAATTAAAAGAAATGTTGCATACATTCAATTGGGTTGAAAATGTTAATGAGTCTAATTTACAAATCACTATAAAAAAAACAGGTAGTAAAATATCATTAAAGGGGTGTGATAATTATGATGCGCTTCGTGGCGTTGGAATAGATTTTTTAATACTTGATGAATTTGCTGACATAGATGAAAAAGCGTGGACAGAAGTTTTAAGAGCTTCTGTTGCAGATACAGTGGGCGATGTCCTAATGTGTGGGTCACCAAAAGGATTTGGTAATTGGTCTTATAGAATGTACTTAAAAGGAAAAGAAGACCCAGAATGGGATAGTTTTCAATTTACAACTTTGCAAGGTGGTATGGTTCCAAAAGAAGAAATAGAACAAGCAAAACAAGATGTTGATATTAGAACTTTTAGACAAGAGTTTGAAGGCACTTTTGAGAATTACGCTGGTGCAGTCTATTATAATTTCCACGCAGTAGAAAATGTGAAAGAAAAAAAGATAGATTGGTCAAAACCTTTGCACATTGGATTAGACTTTAATGTCGACCCGATGAGTGCATGTGTATCGCAAATAGATAAAGATGTTATTCACTTTGTTGACGAAATTGTTATTTATTCAAGCAATACTGATGAAATGGTAGAGGAAATCAGAAATAGATACGGAACTAAACAAAAAATATTCGTATATCCAGACCCCGCATGTCGTCAAAGAAAGACATCTGCTGGTGGAAGAACTGATTTAACTATTCTACAAAACGCAGGATTTAATGTGAAATGTAAATTAAAACACAGTCCAATAAGAGATCGTATCAATGCGGTAAATTCTAGACTAAAATCTGCAAATGGAAAAAGATATATTTATGTCAGTCCCACTTGCAAAATCATCATTAAAGGTTTACAAAGGCAAATATACAAAGAAAATACAAATATTCCAGATAAGGAAGAAGGCTTTGACCATATGAATGACTCAATAGGATATTTAGTTGAAATAGTTAAACCTTTAATAGCACAAACAAAAGATTATAAACCTACAAGATGGACACATAAATAATGGCCTATTCTAGAGATGATATTTTTGAGACGCACAAAGATTATAAAGAAAATATAAATTTATTTGAATATTATATTAGAAGTTATAACGGCGGTTTTGATTATATGGTGGGCCAATATTTAAACAGATATAATCTTGAACTAGATAATGAGTTTAATCAAAGACTTGCAAATACACCATGCGATAATCACTGTAAAAATATTATTCAAATTTATTCATCATTTTTATTTAGAGTAAAAGCGTCAAGAGATTTTGGTTCAATGGCAGATGAACCAAGTTTGCAATCATTTTTAAAAGATACAGATTTAGACGGAAACAATTTTAATTCTGTTATGAAACAAGCACAAAGTTATGCATCAATTTATGGTCATTGTTTTTTAATTTTAGATAAACCAAAAGTGACAACAAATACAAGAGCAGAAGAATTAGACCAAGATATAAGACCTTATTTATCTATTGTGACACCAGAAAATGTTTTAGATTGGAATTTCAAAAGAGAGATCAACGGTAAATATAGTTTAGATTATTTAAAAATAAGAGAAGAAGTTGATCGTAATGGCGGAACTTATATGAGGCTTTGGTATCCAGATCGAGTGGATACTGTTTATACAGAAGATGATAGAACAGAGCCAAGATTAATAGATACTGCCGACAATCTGATTGGCAAAATTCCTGCAGTAATTTTATACAATGCAAAGTCACATAAAAGAGGCATTGGTCAATCAGACTTAGTAGATATTGCGGATTTACAAAAATCTATTTACAATGAATATTCTGAAATCGAACAATTAATAAGATTAACTAATCACCCATCATTAGTAAAAACTCCAAGCGTTAATGCAAGCGCAGGAGCGGGAGCAGTGATTGAAATGCCAGATGAAATGGAGCCAAATTTAAAACCTTATTTATTACAACCATCGGGCCAAAACTTAGTCGCATTAATGGACTCTATTAGACACAAAGTTGACGCAATCAATAGAATTGCTCATACTGGTGCAGTAAGAACTACTAAACAACAAGTATCATCTGGAATTGCATTGCAGACTGAATTTGAATTATTAAATGCTAGACTATCTGAAAAAGCAGATAACTTACAAATTGCAGAAGAACAATTATTTAGATTATATGCAATATTTCAAAATGCTACTTTTGACGGTGAAATAAATTACCCAGATACATTTAACATTAGAGACTATGCAAGTGATTTAATATATTTCCAACAAGCGAAAGCAATGAATATTGGTTCGCCAACTTTTGCTAAAGAAGTTGATAAAGAAATTGCAAGAGCAGTTGTTGATGATGATGAAAAATTAAATGAAATTTTTGACGAGATAGATGCAAAGACAGAGTTAGGACAATTCACTCAAGATGAGGCAGAACA
>Ga0160423_10003068_pt1 | contig 13909 bp, 6 predicted proteins | sample CRUFie14St8metaG_FD_108191 | JGI IMG/M metagenome (GOLD analysis project Ga0160423, IMG submission 108191) | Marine microbial communities from the Costa Rica Dome - CRUD Field 142mm St8 metaG | ecosystem: Environmental > Aquatic > Marine > Oceanic > Photic zone | place: Costa Rica: the Eastern...
AAAAGCTTATTTAACAATAAAAATAGATTATAATGGCAATAAATGTTGATACTGTATACAAAACAGTTTTATTAATACTTAACCAACAACAAAGAGGATATATGACACCTGATGAGTTCAACAGAGTTGGTACTCAGGTGCAGTTAAATATATTTCAAGGTTATTTTGATGCACTTAATCAACAGTATAGATTGCCTCAAAACGATACTGAATACGCTAATCGTGTTGAAAACATAGAAAAGCAATTACAGTATTTTCAAAGAACTGGAACCGTTGCTTATGTTGCAGGACCACCTGCTCATTACACTTTAACAGCTGACGGTACAGATGTAATATACAGATTAGGCTCTGTTTTTTATAAAGAAGCAGAGCTTACTCAGTATGCTCAAAGAAACGAAATAACTCAGTTATTATTATCTCCACTAACTCAACCCACAAGTAATTTTCCAATATATTTATATGAGAAAGATAAGATATTTGTATATCCTACAACACTTGTCAGCGCTGCTGAACGACCAAATGTAACTATTTCTTATATTGCTAAGCCAGTAGACATAGAGTGGAACTACACAATTGGTAATGTTGGTCAATATTTATACAACTCTGTTACATCAGTAGATTTTGATCTAAGTGTCTCAGAGCAAACAAATGTTATAATACAAATACTAGCATATGCAGGAGTAATAATAAATGATCCTACCATTATACAGGTAGCACAAATGGAACAACAACAAGAACAACAAACACAAAACTCATAACACATGCCTAAACCAGATGGCGGATTAATCCGTGAAAATAATTTTCAGTATTACGCCGGAGCGCAGATATTATATACTTCAGTAGCTGCAACTACTATATATGATTTTACATTTAACACTAAATTAGTTTTAGGTAGTACAACAAGTTATGCGACTACAGATCCTGATTATACGCTTAATAACTTTCAAATATATACTAGTCCTAATGGTATAAGCAACTGGACTGAATATACAACAGCTTATACAATAACTTATATAGAGCAAGGTTATAGAACAACAAGCAGAGTTACGTTAGGAGCTGGTCAAGGAATAGGTACTTATGTAAAAGTACAATTAAAAGAAGGTGCTGTTGAAAATAATTATGGTGGTTATGAATATATAAAATTAAGAGAAATAATAAATAATTTTATAGTTGGATATGTAGGTCAAGATAAATTAATACCTAGAGTTAATAGAACAGATGTTATTTTTCATGCTAAAAGAGGTTTACAAGAATTTAGTTATGATACACTGAAAAGTATTAAATCTCAAGAATTAACAATACCTGATAGCCTTTCATTAACAATACCGCAAGATTATGTTAATTATGTTAAATTATCTTGGGTAGATGGTAATGGTGTGAAACACACTATATATCCTACACAGTTAACAAGTAGCCCATGGGAATCACCAGTTCAAGCAGCTGATGGTGAAATAGTGCAAGATAATTTTGGAGACAATATTGAAGGTACTTCACAGATAAACGAAAAATGGCAGAAATCAAACCCAAGTAATATAACAGGTTTATATCCTAATGATTATACAAATCCAGATTTATTTATGTATGATTGGTGGGGTGAGCCTGGCGGACCTTTTGCTTGGTATGGTCAAAGATATGGTGGTGATCCAGTAAACATGCAGATGAATGGTTGGTTTAACATTGATTATAAAAGAGGTACTTTTAATTTTTCAAGTGATTTAAGTCAAAAACTTATTATATTAGAATATATTTCTGATGGACTTGCGTATGATTTAGATACTAAAGTTCCTAAGCTAGCTGAAGAAGCTATGTATCAGCATTTACTATATAGTATAATGTCAACTAGAACAGCTACTGCAGCTATTGCACCACAATATAAAAAACAAAGATATGCAGCTTTACGTAATGCTAAAATTAGATTATCTAACATTAAGTTAGATGAAATCGTACAAGTTATGCGTAACAAATCTAAATGGATAAAACATTAATACATGGCACAGATTAAAAATGCTTTTTTAAAAGGCAAAATGAATCAAGATCTTGACTCTCGTATTATACCTAACGGTGAATACAGAGAAGCCATAAATTTACAAATTAGTAGATCTGAAAGTGATACAGTAGGTGAGTTTGAAAATGTGTTAGGTAATACAGAATTGTTTGATACTGGTGGTAGTAAAAAAATAATAGGTTATGTTACTAATGAAAGTGAAAACTTAATATATGTTTTTGCTACAGATTATAATAATGCAGCTGGTGTTAGAGCTACTAATTCTGCTAACATGGGAATATATAGATATGATGTTGATGCTAACAACTTAACAACGTTGGTGTCTGGTCATTTTTTAAATTTTAACCAATCATTTCCTATACATGGAGCTAATTTAGTTCAAGAATTATTATTTTTTACAGATAATTTAAATCAACCTAGAAAAATAAATGTAAACAAAGCTTACGTTGATAGTAGTCATTATAGTACTGAAGATCAAATATCTGTAGCTAAATTTTATCCATGGGATAAAATAAAAATATATCAAGAGTTTGCTACTAGAGCTAATGGAGCTGTAAACAATAGTCCAACACTAGTAATAGATGATAATACTAGTAACGTTTTACCAGGAGATGTTCTAGTTAATCAAGAAAGAGGAACTACTTTTAATGCTGTTTCAGATATAACAGATTTAATAAAAGTATTAGGTATAGTTGACGCAAATACATTGATATTATCAAAAGCTATAACAGTTAGTAATGGAGAAAAATTAAAATTTTTAAGAGTAACAGCTCAAAATAAATCTAACCCATACTTAGCTAATCACATTACGCCTACTGTTGCAGCAGGTGAAATAGATAACGCTGCTAAAACTATAACGTTTACGCAATCTCGTAGTTTACCAATACCTAGAGTTGGTGATTCAGTTGTTTGTACTACTGTAGGTCAAGAGACAAAAATACCAGCTGGCACAACAATAGTTGGCGTAGCCGCCAATTATGGTGCACTTACTTCTTGGGAATATGTTATAACTGTTTCAAAAACAATGACTTTTGCTCAACCTTCACCCGGGAATTTAGATTTACGTATTGGTGATAATCCTTTTTACGATGCTAATTGGAAAGGTGATGCAGCTTTACTAGATGACAAGTTTGTAAGATTTAGTTATAGGTATCAATTTGAAGATAATGAATATTCGTTAATGGCTCCGTTTTCACAACCTATATTTATTCCTAAGCACCACAGTGAATTCGGTGCTGGACCACAAACTGATAATACAAAAGGACCTTTAATAGGTGATATGGATAATACTTATAAATCCACTATAATAACTTGGTTTGAAAACAATGTAGATAATATAGGTTTAAGAGTTCCTACTTATTATAGAACACCTGCAGATATACAAACAGGATTAAAAGTTAAAGCAATAGATGTTTTATATAAAGAATCAGACGCTTTAGCGGTTAAAGTTTTAGATACAATAGAATTAAGTTCTTTACCTCAACAAACTGCTTTTCCAAAATTAGTATCTAATGATTTAATTTATGGAGCTAATGTAAGTTGGTATTATTACGAGTATCAATATAAGTCTTCTAAGCCATATAAAACATTACCAGAAGGCCAAACAACAAGAGTATACGATAAAGTTCCTATAAAAGCTTTAGGTCAAGAATTAATAAGTAATAGAGTTGTTTATGGAAACTATGTTGACAAGCATACTGGTCCTGATTCTATAGACTATAGTGTTAGTGTTCAAGAAAAGTCTGCAAAATTTAATAACCTAGTAGAATACCCTTATCACACGTTAAAACATAATAGAACTTATCAAGTAGGTTTTATATTAGCAGATAAATTTGGTAGACAATCAGATGTAATTTTATCATCTTATGATAATGATCCTACAACAGAAGGTTCTACTGTTTTTGCTTCTTATAAAACTAGAGCTGAAGCAGCTGCTGGTGGCGCTGAGCCTGTGTTTGATTGGATAGGTGATGCTTTAAATATTAGATTAAATACTCAAATAGGTGTAATAGCAAATCCACCTTCAGCATCGGGAGAACCTGGAATATATAGCGCAACTAACCCGCTAGGTTGGTATTCATATAAAATAGTTGTAAAACAACAAGAGCAAGAATATTACAATGTTTATTTACCTGGTTTTGTATCAGGTGATCCTATAAAAACTGGTAACACAGAGTTTGAAAAATATTCGTATTCTATATTGTTAAGTGATAATATAAATAAAGTACCTAGAGATTTACAAGAAGTAGGTCCTAATGATACGGATTTTGCTAGTAGTGAAACATTAACTATTAGAGTAAATAATCCTAATATAAATAACGCTGCTGGTAGACCAGCTGGTTTTCCACAAACAGAAGACCCTTGGAACACTCAATATTATCCTAACTTTTTATCACAAGAAGTTTTAGCTATTGGTTCAGTAAGAGATTTAGAAGTTGCTGCGATACCTTTTGTAGCGAATGCTCCTCAAGGACCTTATGGTGCAACAGGTGTAGATACAAGTGTTGCTAACTTAGAAACACCTGTAGCTATAGGTTCAATACCATGGGGAGCTTCTCCAGGTATACAGCCTTTTTATAATTCAGATTTAAATCCGTTTGTAATGAAGATTGATACTACTGAAAACGGTAGTACTCCAATAGACGCTGGAACTACAATACCTGGTCAAGTTGGTGCAGAGTGTTCTGCTAATATTCCTGGTAGTGGGCAAAAATTAATTACCATGCAACCATTTTTAAGTGTTGCGGAAACTAAACCTGTTTTTTCTAGACTTGGTTTATTTTATGAAACAAATCAAGTAGGATTAATATCTAGACTTAATGAAGTTATAAATGCTCAATTTGGTGGAGCTGTTACAACAGAGGTTACTAATTTAGATTTTGGTGAAAACTCTGCTCCAAATACACAATTAGGTTCTTGGAACGATGGTACTCAACAAACAACCGGTACTAATTGGAATTTTGTAGATGGAGCGGGTGCTCAAATAACTACAGGTACTATTACCGCTAGTATACTACAAGTAGTTGATCAAACTGGTGCAGATAGAACTAATGAAAATTTATTTAGATTAGCTGGTCCAATTGGAGGTAATAAAGAATTTCAACTATTTACTAATTCTGCAGCTCAAGGTACCGCAGATAAATATTTTTGGTATAGTACTAATTCAGCAGATCCTGGTAACTCAACAGATATTTATACATTTACATTTACTGTAGATTATAACGATGGCGCTAATGATTATAATTCTACCGTGTCAGGTTTAACAGCCACGCTGCAAAACTGTGTACCAACATTTGGTAACTGTAGTAACCCATCTGCTGGTTCAATAACTACAGGTACTACAACTATAAAAACATTTACAGGTGGAACTAACGGAAGTGTTGATACAACGGGTAATCCTGCAAATAATACTAGAGAACTTGTTTATAGTTTAGATCCGTCAAACTCACAAGCTATACAAAATATATTTAGTGTAAGTAGCGCGGGTGTTATGACTGCTGGTGTAGGACAATTAGTTCAAAACACTACTTATACAGTAGTAACAAGATTAACAGATGTAGCTGGTAATGGTGAGCACTCTACTTGTAGCATTACTTTTACAGCTGGTACTCAACATGTACCAAGAGCAATATGTAACGGTCAAACAAGTAGTTTCCAAGCTAACTGTTCTGAGTCTATACAATATTTATTTTTAACTACTGCAACAAATCCAGTTGGAACAGAAGTTCTTTCTTCATCTATGACACTTACAGGTAACAATACTAGTAGGTTATATGTTGGAAGTGGTACAAGAAAAGTTTACAATGTTAGAGGTAATGCTGCTGCAGGTTCAACAACAGGCGCGTTGACACAGGGTGTGATGAGATTAACACCAACACTAACTGTTACGTCTGGAACTGGTACAGCTGCAACTTTTTTCAGTATACAATACAGACCAAACCCATCATCATCGTGGACTAATGCTACAACTACAGCTGGAGCTACTATTCAATATAATAAACAGCTACAAGCTAGCAATGGATTTCCTGGCACGGTTACATACGATGTTAGTGCTGTTGGTGAATATAGAGTATTTAATGATCAAACAACAGGTGAACCTTGTACAGGTGGTGCAGCAAACTTTAAAGTTGTATTTGGTGATGCTACTTATGGTACAAGTAATTGTAACGCTGGACCATTGTAATAATTAATAAAAACACGTAATACTAATAATATGCCTGTCACTTTAGAAATATCATATTTTAACTCATTTTATGTGAAGAAGTTGCAAAACTCGGATCCAGGAAGTGTGATAGTTGCAGTTGGTAATCCAAATACTAATCCACAATGGCCAGGTCCCACAGCGGATCAAGATCAAGACTGGTACATAGAAGAGTCTAGAATTAGAGGTGGTTACAATAATACTAGTGTAGATTTTGGTGTAAAAGCATATATAGTTGAAGAACAAGATAAACAAACTAGAAGACAAAACTCTTTAATATATTCAGGTATATTTAATTCTAGAACAGGCATAAATCAAACAAATCAATTTAGTGTTGCAGAAGAAATAACTAGATCTGTAGATCCAGTAGGTGGATCAATACAAAAATTATTTGCTGAAGATACTAATTTAACTATATTTCAAGAACGTAAAGTTAATATAGCATTGATAGATAAAGACGCTATATTTACAGCTGAAGGTCAACCAGTAACTGCAAGTAGTAATTTAGTTATAGGTCAAATAACACCTATATTAGGTAATTGGGGTATTAGTAAGAACCCAGAGTCTTTTGCTTATTATGGTTTTGATAAATACTTTACAGACAGATCAAGAAACGCTGTATTAAAATTAGCTGGTAATCAAATAGAAGAAATATCTAGTACAGGTATGACAGATTTTTTTAGAGATCAATTATCTGCTATAGGTTTAACAGCTACAGGTAAAGCAGTAGGTGGATATGACATTTATAATAATAACTATGTATTATCTTTACATGGTTCAACTTATAAATTTAATGATTCTGACAACTCTGCTTATAAAACATTAGCGTACGATTCTAAAATACAAGGTTGGACTGGTTTCTTTAAATATAAGCCAGATCAAATATTTAGTTTACAAGGTCAGTATTATACTTCTTTTGGTTCTAAAGTATATAAACATTATACTAATACTGATAGAAACAACTTCTATGGAACTAAAGAACCTTCTCAGATTAAATTTATATTTAACCCTGAGCCACAAACAATGAAAACATTTAAGACTGTTAGCTATGAAGGTAGCAACGGTTGGGAAGCGACTTCTATCATATCTGAAAATACAGGTGCGACACCAAGTGGTACTAATCACGCAGACACTGGCGCTCGTATATATAGTTATGATGAAGGTGCTTATGTAGAAAACAATATACAATATAGAGCTGGTTTTTATAGAAAACAAAATAATTACCAAGCTTCAATAATAAACAATACTTCAACTCCTATGGCAGGTGAAGTAGTATTTGGTAACTCAATGACAGGTATAAAAGCTTATTACGCTACTGTTACATTAAGTACCGATGCTACTACAGATAATGGTGGTTTAAAACAATTATTTGCTGTGGGTTCTGAATATATAACAACTAATACTCAATAATATGCCAGGTCCAGCTTTAATATCAGCAGGCGTTAGTGTCATTGGAGGGCTAATAGGTGGTGGAGCAGCTAGACGTAGAGCTAGAGCAGCCGCTAGAAAAGCTAAAGCTCTACAAAGAAAACTAACAGATTTAGAAAACAATAGGCAAGCTATAATAAATCCTTTTGATGAGTCAACTAATTTAGCTAGTATGGCTCAAGATCTATCAGGACAATTAAGTAATCCTTATGCTAACTTAGGAGTAGCTACACAAGCTGCTGAAATGAAAGCGGAAGAAGCTGATATATCGCTAGCAAACACGTTAGATACATTGAGAGCTACAGGCGCGGGTGCTGGTGGCGCAACAGCTTTAGCACAAGCAGCTTTAAAATCTAAGAAAGAAGTAGCTGCATCAATTGAAACTCAAGAAGCTGATAATGAAAAATTAAGAGCTCAAGGTGAACAACAATTACAACAAGCTAAAATGGCTGAACAACAAAGAGTACAACAACTTGCTATCAGTGAAACAGGTAGGTTTCAAGATAATAAAGCTAGAGGTAAAGAGTTTGCATTTAATGCTAGAGAGTCTAGAGAACAAGGTAAGATTAATAGAGTTGCTGCTCAATTACAAAATGCTCAAAATCAAATGGCGCAAGCTAAAGCTGATAGATCTAGCGCTTTAACAGGTATGTTTAGTAGTTTAGCAAATATAGGTATAGCTGAAATAGGTAAATAGTAATAATATGAGACTAGATAATAAATACGTAAATAAAACAATAAAAGAATATTCTCAAAGCGATGCTATTGGTTTTAAAATAGACGCTTTTAAAGAGTCTGTTAATGGTGGTAGTTTACAAGACACTCCTGCTGTTGACGCTATGTATCAAGGCACTAGTCAAGAATATGCTGATTTAACACAAGCTTTAAAATCTGGTAAAATATCAGGAGCTGAAGGTCAAGTAGCTCAAAATAGATTAAGAGCTTTAGATCAAGCACCTGGTGTAACTAAAAACTTTTTAGAAAATTTATACTCTGTATTTGATGGTACAGAAGAAAAATACTATGATCCTAATAATAATTATGAGTGGGCTTTATTAAATAAAATATTTAAAGGTGCTCCAGGTTTTGGTGAAAATCAAGGTTACAGTGTAGAAATGAAAATGAAACCAGATGGATCACAAGATTTAATTGCTTACGGTAAACCTTTTGATGGCGGAGAGTTTGTAGTTAATAGCTCATCTTTAAACGACATGCTTGAAGCTGGTATAGAACCTGTTTCTGTAACACCTGATATACCTACAGACATGCAGGCTATTGCTGCTGGTTCAGGTATATTTGAAGACAGTATGATTGATGGTGATAAATTAAAACCTAGCGCTATATTAGATATAGATAAATACGCGTTAAGAGGATCAGGAGGTGAGTTTGAGTTTGAAGAAGTTCAAATAAATGATAAACAAAAAAGAAAGTTCCATAAGTTTGATAAAGATAAAATACTACAAAAAGTTGATCCGTTTTTAAGAGCTGAAATAGCTGGTATAATGGAAAACGAAAGCAGCGCTGTTGCAGCATGGAATATGTTTATTGGTTCTAAAATAACAGGTGAAGATGATGCTCAAAGAGAAATAGACGCTACAGCAGGTGATAACAGTTGGTCTTATGATATATTACCATTAGACGCTAAGCATAAAAGAGATTTTTACGAAGGATATAAAGAATATTTCTTTGACAATTATTTAAAAGCATTTACAGAAAATATAATACCTGAAGGAGCAGAAGGTGCTATACAAGAAATTACAGTGGAAACAACAACAGATCAATTAAAAGATATAGGTTCAAAACTTAATAAAAAGAATCAACTATTTTATGATGAAGTTTTAAACAACATGGCTTCAAAAAGAGCAGCAGCTAAAACTAATGAATAGACAACAGAAACAGCTTTTAAGTATATTTATACAGCAGGTAAAAAATGAATATGCTAAAAAGCATGAGCAAGAAAATGCTCAGATACAAGACGGTACGTTATCAGAAGCTGATAGATCTTATCCTACTTCAGCACCTCCTGAAGATTTTCTTCAAGAGCAGATTGCTGTGTTTAAAACCTCTAAAGAATATTTAGATCTTGGAGGTAAAAAAACAGAGATTCAAGTGCGTGATGGTGAAGAAGTAATTTTAACTGGTGATAAAGATGAACCCGCTTTTGTAGATGATGAGTATACGGTTCAAACAGAACTAGAGCCAGTAGTATTAGGTGATACAAGTTTAGAAGAATTTGAAGAAGCAGAGCAGCAAGAACTAATGGATGCGACTGGCGCCAGTGACCCATATTCTCAAACATCATTAGCATCAGATGAAGATACAACTACTAGAATAGATTATAGTTTTTATCCAACAGAAGCTGCTCAGAAATTATCAGATGCAGCAAATGTTGGAGGCGAAGAATATACTAAAGCTAGAAATGAATACGACGAAGCTATACAAGCTAAAACTGATGAATTAACAGGATTAGCAAAACAAGTAGGTTTAGATGTTCCTTATAATTTATTTGATATTGTAAGTAAAGCTACATTTGGTAATAAAACAGCTAATCAAACAATTAGAGATTTACTAAAAGATATTAGAGAAAAAAAGCCAGAGCTTATAGATGCTAGTAAACTTTACACAGAGCTAGTAGATATTTCTGATGAAGGATTAGAAAAAAGTACAGTAAAATTATTTGATTTAAGTAGAGCTCCTGAAGAAGAACAAATATTTATTAAAAGTAATCCACATTTGTTTAATTATTTAAACAATAAAGAAAACAGTGTTGAAAAATTAAGAAAACTTATAATAGAAAAAACAGGTATTGATCCTGATAAAGTAAATCTAGACTGGTATGAAAATCCTGAAAATTTATCAGATGATGAGCTAGAGGAAGTGTTAGGAAACAAAAAGTTAAGCGAATATGCTAATATATTAAATTATTATAAAAAATATAAAGATGAATCTGAAAAAGGTAATTTAAAACCATTTGATGTTCCAGAAAACGCAGAGCACGATTTAGCTGAAAAAATATTTGCTTATAGACAAGTTTTAAAAAATCCTAACATATCAGAAGAAGATAGAGAAATAATATTAAAAAGAGTAAAATCATTATCTGCACTACAAGAAGATTATAGCACTGCAGATCAAGCTATATGGGACGCTAAATATGCTCCTGGTTTTACCGATGCTAAATACTATGGAGATTTAATAAAGGGATTTACTGGTACTGTTTTAGATATAACAGCTGGTTTAGTTGATACACCTGGATATGTAAATAAACTTCTTCTACAGACATTTTTTCCAGATGAAGTTCAAGCTATTGAAGATAAGTATGCTGGTGATACTGTAGCTGAAACTAAAGCATTAAACATGTTAGGAGCTTATAAATTAAGTTTTGGTACTTCAGTTAGTGGTGTAATGCTTGCTGGTATTGCACCTGATATATCTAATGTGATTAGAGAAACTGCAGATAATATAACTGACTCTGCATATCAATATAGAGGTGGTATGTTAGATAATATGACTACTGGTGGTTTTAATTTTAATGATGTTGCGGATGTTGGTGCTAGACTTACAAGTGAAACTGTAAAATCATTACCATATATGGTTGTTTCAAGTTTAAACGCCTACGGTGTTCCTGTAGGATTAATAGCTATAGGTACTAGTACAGCTACAAATACTGAATACGAAAACAATAATGCAGCTTCAGAAGCTTTTAATCAACTTCAAAAACTAGATCCTGAAGCAGAAAATTATGAGGAACAAGTAAAAGAGTTGCAAAAAGTAATAGCAGCTGGGGATATAAATGGTCGCAACCTAGCTCATTCTTTAGTTGTTGGTACTGTTAATAGTGTTCTTGAAAGATTTTCTGGTAAAATAGGTAGAGACTTTTTTGCCGCAGCTAAAGGTCAAACAAGAGAACAAATTGAAACAGGTTTAAGATCTTACTTAAATAAAGTTATGTTAGGTGTAGGTGGTGAAGGAGGTACAGAAGGACTACAATCAACAATTGAAAAATTATCTGAATTTATTGTACAAGGTAAAGAAGTAGAGTTTACAGAGGCATTAAAAGAAGTTATTGAGTCAACCCTTATCGGAGGTACTTCAGGTGGTCTTGTAACCGGTAGTAGTAGTGGTATAAATATAGTTACACAAACTGTAAGAGAAAATGCACAAAATAGTATTTTAAAAGAAGTTAATCAAGAAAATTCTTTTGAGCTTTATAAAAATGATCTATTTGATCAAGTAGAAACACAAGCTGATGTTGAAGTTGAAAATCCTATAAATACTAATATAAATGAAGCTCAAATATTATTTGCTCAAGTACCTGGTTCAGAATACAGATTAGAAGGCGAAGTAACTTCAAAGATTGCAGCAGGTGATATAACTATGTTAGAAGGTAATAACATTAGAAAAAACTTTAGAGATATACAAGGTGCTACAAATCTTTTAAAACCAGCTGGTCTTGAAACAAATGTTGAAGCAGTTAATTTGATGGTTGAGAAGAAAAAGCTTGAAGAAAGGATAGAAGAACTAAAAAAAGTTAGTCCTGTAGCTGCTTCCAAATTACAAGTTAGAGTTGATCAAATAAATAATAGATTAGGTGACTTAACTACCGAAGCAATGTCTGATTCTAGAGGTATAGCAGCTGCAACTATAATTCCAGGTATTACTAAAGTTATGGACTTAGCAGCAAATAATGAAAAGACTAAGTTTAAGAAAAGAGAATTAGAACAAGATCCAGGTATAAATGAATTATTATTACAAACTATTAAAAATCCTAATACTAAAAGAGCAGATGTTAATCAAGCTACTGACGCGTTAATAGAAAACAACAAAGCTCTTTATTATAACGCTGTAGGTTTTAATCCTGAAAGAGGTGATATATCTGGTAAATCTGTCATGGAGGCTATAAGACCTAGATTAGCAAATATAATTAAAAACTTCGACCCATCAAAAGGTATTACATGGAGTACATATGTGACTGAATCACTAGGTAGAAAGAAACAAGAGATATATAATGAAGCGGGTATTGGTCAACAAAATATTAGTTTAGATGCTGAAGGCGCTAGACAAGTAGCTGACACACAAGCTGAGCAAGACACGCAGCGAGATGTACCACAAAGACCTAAAGTATATCCTTCTCAGTTAGAAGCTGTAGCAAAAGTTCTTACACCTGAAGTAAGAGAAACACAAAATGCTAAAGTAAAAGATGAAATAATAAGATCAATTAATGATAAAGGTGTTGATCCTAAAAAAGTAGCCACAGATCTTATAAGTAAAACTAGGGAAAAAGAAATTAGAAACGTAATTAAAAGCGCTGTAGGTAGGTTTGGTTCACCTGAATATAATCAGTTTGTAGATGATGTTGTAAATCAAGAATTTATAAATTCATTGCCAGTATCTACTATAAAAGGTAGATTTGGTAAACTATTTGGTATTCAAGAAATTAGTAGGACACCTACTAAAAACGTAAGAGAAGGTAAAAAAGATTCTAATTTTAAAAAGCAAGTATTTAGAATACCTAAAACAACACCTGAGACTATACAAAAAATCAAAAATTATTTTAAAGCTAATGAAAAGAGATCACAGTCTCTATTTAGCTTACTTGCTGAAGGAACTATAGTAGAAGAAGTACAAACTATGCGAGGTGATACTGAGTTTATGAATAAACTAAACGATGTATTAGAATTAAAAGGTTCTAAATTAAACGCTGAGCAGTTTATGGATCAACTGCAAAAAGATGCTGATCAGAGAACTAAAGAAGATACTTCGTTAGATGTTGTTGAAGACGTATTAGATAATATGATACAAGGAGTTGATTCATATATAAAAAGTATGGAAGGAACGCTCGGTGCTAATCCTATAACTCCTATTGCAAAAATTATTAGAACTGCTTTAAAAACATTTAAAACTGTTTATCAAAAAACTAAATCATTTGCTAAAGCTTTTAAAGCTGCAAAAGATTATATTGTAAAAACTACTGGTTTAAAATCAACCGAGGTTGAACCAGTAATGAAAGAAGCAGGTCTTACTAAAGAAAACATTGAAGGTGATGCTGTTGATATACAATACTTAATAGATGAAATATCAGCGCTTACTGGTTTGAAAAGAGATAAAGCTTATGAGCAGTTAGTTATAAATAACGCTATAAAATTAAGTAAAAAATATCCAGGATTAAAAGTTATACTAAAAAAACCTAGTGAAAAAGGTAGATATAGAAATTTTGATTTTGCTTTTGAATTAAATGGTATAGAGTTTTTAGGTGAATCTAAACTTGAAAACGCTCA
>Ga0160423_10003069_pt1 | contig 13908 bp, 13 predicted proteins | sample CRUFie14St8metaG_FD_108191 | JGI IMG/M metagenome (GOLD analysis project Ga0160423, IMG submission 108191) | Marine microbial communities from the Costa Rica Dome - CRUD Field 142mm St8 metaG | ecosystem: Environmental > Aquatic > Marine > Oceanic > Photic zone | place: Costa Rica: the Eastern...
AATCGATCTGCTAGAGCTTTTAGCATTATCGAATTGTAATCATCATGATCCTCTTCAAATCGTTCAATATGTTCCTCAATACCGATCCCCGCTGTAACTACAAAACCACCAATATAATCCTTTACTCCAGATTCTTTTGGTGCTATGAAATCTACTAATGAGTGGTTTGGCAATCCTTCTTTTTTCTTTTGTTGTTGTCGAATGGTAAAGAATTTTTCAGATACTTTATTTCTTGATTCGTCGGTATATACTTCAATATCCTCCTCCACTGCGTTTGCTGGCCATATTCCAACAACAGCTTTATTAACTAACCATTTTTCAGCGATAATTTTATCCAACATTTTATGGGCATCAGCAAGAAGTTTATTCGCTTCTTTTCCCACAATTTTATCCTTTAAAATTTTAGGGTATCTGCCGTGTAAATCCCAAGTTTGAAAGAAGGGTGTCCAGTCAATATAATTTCTAATTTCTTCTAAAGAGATATTGTCAAATAATTTAATCCCAGTAAAATTTGGTGTTTTAACTATATCTTGATTCCATGTTGTCTGCTGGCGATTGGCCTTTGCCTTAACCCATGATATTTTTTCTTTAGAGGCTCTTCTGTTTTTGTGATGCTTACGCATTCTTGAATATTCATTTTGAATCTCCTGAATATATTCTTTTTTTTCTTCACTCAGCAATTTAGTAGCGACTGTAACTGAACGGGATGCATCAAGAACGTATACTGTTTGCCCTCCTTTATAGTGCTCTTCAATTTTTACTGCAGTGTGTATTTTTGAGGTTGTTGCACCACCAATTAACAACGGAATTTTCATTCCGTTTTTTTCCATCTCTTTTGCAACGGTTATCATTTCATCAAGCGATGGGGTAATTAATCCACTCAAGCCAATGATATCTACATTATGTTCTTTTGCAGCAGCTATGATTTTATCTGGAGGCACCATAACCCCGATATCAATAATTTCATATCCATTGCACCCTAGAACAACACCAACGATGTTTTTTCCAATATCATGAACATCTCCTTTTACGGTTGCCAATAGAATTTTACCAGCGGAACTGCCTTCTTCTTTTTCGTCTTCTAAAAACGGTAAAAGGTAAGCAACAGCTTTTTTCATTACTCTCGCCGATTTAACAACCTGAGGTAAGAACATTTTTCCCGAGCCAAATAAATCTCCCACTACGTTCATTCCGTCCATTAATGGTCCTTCAATGACATGTAAGGGTTTTTCATGCGCTTTTCTTGCTTCCTCTACATCTTCATCTATAAAATCTGTAATTCCTTTTACTAGTGAATGCTCCAGTCTTTTCGAAACCGATTCTTCACGCCATTTATTATCTGTTTTTTTCTCTTTCGCTGTTTCTACGACAGTTTCAGCAAATTCTAAAAGTTTTTCAGTGGCATCTTCCTTTCTATTGAGAAGCACATCCTCTACTTTTTCCAACAAATCCTTTGGAATGTCATCATAAACTTCTAGCATACTTGGATTAACAATTCCCATATCCATCCCCTCTCTAATTGCATGGTATAGAAATGCAGAGTGCATAGCCTCTCGGACAGGATTGTTTCCTCTAAAAGAAAAAGAGACGTTGGATACACCTCCACTCACATGTGCTCCAGGTAAATTCTCTCTTACCCAACGAGTTGCTTGAATAAAGTCAAGTCCATTTTTTCTGTGCTCTTCAATACCTGTCGCAACAGGAAATACATTAAGGTCAAATATTATATCTTGAGGAGGAAAGCTTACCCTAGGTCCAGTTAAAATAGAATAGCTTCTTTTTACAATTTCTATTCTTCGATCATAAGTATCGGCTTGACCAACTTCATCAAATGCCATTATAATGGCCGCCGCACCATATCTTTTTATTTTTCTTGCTTGCTCGATGAATTCAACTTCCCCGCCTTTTAGTGAAATTGAGTTTACAATGGACTTTCCTTGAACACATTTTAAGCCTGCCTCAATTATTTCCCATTTGGAAGAGTCTATCATTATAGGAACTTTTGCTATATCGGGCTCAGCAGCGATAAGGTTTAGGAATCTAGTCATAGCAGAGACACCATCGATCATTCCTTCATCCATGTTGATATCGATTACTTGCGCACCATTCTCAACTTGATTTCGAGCAATCGACAATGCTTCATCAAAAAGTTCTTCTTTTATCAATCGTAAGAATTTTCTTGAGCCTGTTACATTGGTTCTCTCACCAACATTAATAAAGTTAAGCTCAGGAGTTACAACCAAAGGCTCTAATCCGCTTAAGCGCATGAACGGCAAGTTGTGCCATTTGTATTTGTATTCGCCCCGATAATCAGGATGTAAACTCATTCTTTCTTAATTTTCTCGGTTCGTATTTAGCAGCTAAATCCACGATTGATTTTATGTGTTCAGGTGTTGTTCCGCAACATCCTCCTATTATGTTAATCAAGTTGTCCTCTAAGAATTCTTTAATTTGATTCGTCATATCATCTGGTGATTCATCATATTCTCCGAACTCATTAGGCAATCCTGCATTTGGATAAGAGCTCACGGCATATGGAGTGTTTTTTGCGAGAACCTCTAAGTGAGGTTTCATCATTTTCGCACCAAGGGCACAGTTAAATCCAATAGATAATAAGTCTAAATGTGAAACTGAGGTTAAAAACGCCTCGGCAGTTTGACCGCTTAGGGTTCTCCCAGAGGCATCTGTAATAGTTCCAGATACCATAATGGGTAATGTTATGTTTTTATCTTCAAAAATCTCATCAATGGCATACAAACAGGCTTTGGCATTGAGTGTATCGAAGACGGTTTCAACTAATAGTAAATCAACACCCCCATCAATTAGAGCATTTGTTTGTTCTTTGTAAGCAATTACTATTTCATCCCATGTAATTGCCCTAAAACCAGGGTCATTAACGTCTGGTGAAATCGATAGTGTGCGATTTGTTGGCCCAATAGAACCTGCAACATATCTTGGTTTTTCTATATTTTTCTGCGTGTATTCCTCAGCAATCTCCTTTGCAATCTTCGCTGAATGAAAGTTAATATCGTATACTGCGTTTTCTAAACCATAATCTGCTTGAGCAATAGTCGTTCCTGAGAACGTGTTTGTTTGGATTATGTCTGCACCAGCTTCAAGGTATTTTCCATGAATTTCTTTTAAAACATCTGGCTTAACTAATGCGAGCAAATCATTGTTCCCCTTTAAGGGGTGAGAATGATTTTCAAATCTTTCTCCCCTAAAATCGTTTTCTTCTAATTTATAAGTTTGAATTAAAGATCCCATTGCACCATCAAGTACAAGAATTCTAGTCTTCAAACTTTTTTTTATATCTGATTTATACATCTTCATTTTCTAAAATAACAAAACCCTCAAGAGTTTTTTGAGGGTGATATAAACGATATTTAAGATTAGAGTTGTTTTTATTTATCTCCCCCTTTGGGTTGGATTTGGCACCTTCCAATTTGTTGGGGTTGCCAAGGCTTCGCAGGGCCTTTCCCTTCACCTTTCTTGATAAGTAAATAAAAAAAGAACAATTGGATTACGAATTTACGAAATTCTTTATTCCTGCTCTAATTTTTCCTTTAAATCCAAAGATAACGAACGCAATTAGTATCAGGTAAGGTGGTATCATTAGAAAAAGTATACCTGAGTTCAATCCATTTGCCCAACCGCTATCATTTTGCTCAGCTATTGCTTTGCATTGCGAGCACATAGCAATTGCAGGTTGAGTTAATAGAAATCCGGTAAAAAATATTAAAACCTTTTTGAGCATAGTGCAAAAATACAAAATTGTATAATTGTGGTCAATTGTTATCCATAATATGGGGATAGCATGAGGTATACAATAGGACCAGTTAATGCAACGTAAAGCCAAACTGGATAAGCCCATTTAACAATTTTTTTATGTCCTTTAATATCCCCTATAAAAGCACGGTAGTAGGAGAACAAAATAAAGGGTAAGGAAATTCCTGAAAGCACAATATGCGTGGCTAATATAAAATAATAAATCCCCACTAAGTTTCCGCCGTAGGATGTCTCTTGATTAGTAACATGGTAAAGAACGTAGCTTAGCAAAAAGAAAACAGACAAAATCATCGCAAATGTATTTAATCGCATGTGCATAACTACATTCTTCTTTTTTATCATAATGAAAGAGATAACTAATGTTATGAAACATGAAAAATTTATTATTGCATTTACGGCTGGTAATGCTTTGGTAAATTCAGGAGCTTCATCTGGTCTTGGAAAATTTTTGGATCCCATTAAGGTTACGAGTAGAAAAACGACTGCTGTAAATATCCAAATGGCAATTCTCACACCCTTTTTTTCCTTAAATTCTGGTGTTGGATTTAGTGTTGAATTAGCCATTGTATATCTTCAATTAGTTGGTTGACTTCAAGAGTATTTGTTCCGTCATACAAGCCTCTTATTCTGTATTTTTTATCGACTAAAACTAGGAATTCACTATGCACAAAAGGTATGGGTTGCGTAGTGTCTTTTATTGCTGTTAATTGATATGATGCAGCCTGTTGGTATATTTTTTGAGCATCGCCAGTTACAAAATCCCAATTACTAAGTTCAGCACCCATTTTTATCGCATAATTCAACAAGATGTTTGTACTGTCAAAGCCAGGATTGACCGTGTGCGATAAGATAGAAAAATCTTTACCTTTTAGTTCTTTTTGAACTCGAACCAACTGATTTGTCATTTGAGGACATATTGTTTGACATGTGGTAAAAAAGAAGTCTGTAACAAATACTTGATTTGCAAATTTATCTCGAGTAACAATTTTATTGTGTTGGTTTAAAAATTTAAAATCTGAAACAGTGTAATCAATTTCTTCACCTTCATTATTAATTTGCTTTTCGCCGAAGACAGGAAGAGGCTGCTTTGGGGAATTGCAAGCAACAATAACGAAAAGTAATAAACTACTTTTTAATTTGTTTAATATCCAACTTCCTTGGAACATATTGATTATTTAACAGCTTAAACATTTTTGGAATATCCCGTGCAACTTTTGCATCATTAATGGTACAGTGAGCCCGAATATGCTCGTCTTTATCTACTAAAACATAATCATACATTTGGGTACTGTCATTTAGTTTTAGTTTTAAATTATTTTTGATTGTTTCAAATTCACTCTCAGACGCATGGGCTAAAAACCATTTGTTCGAGACGGATTTTACATACTCAGTTGGAGATTCTTCCCAAATACTCATTTTGGGGTCATTTTCAAAAATGGATATGACCCTAATATTATTGGCTCGTTTGATTATTTTACCGCCTATATACAAAACGTGCTTTTCCCATTCTTTAACATTTTCTTTATGGAACATAGTAATCATGTACAAGACAGAATCTTTGTGTCGAAAGTGAACAGTATCATCATTAAATGTAGGTAAAGAAAACTCTGGTATCGTGTAGTATTCAGGTGGATTTTTATACTTTAACTTCACAAACCTTCCATTTTTGTTCATTATCGGAAGTGTGCCTAGGTTTACCGAAATGTAAATAAGGCCCATAGCAATCAGGAAGGGCAAAATAAAAAGGCCCACATAAAGTAATTTCTTCTTAGGAGATGATATTTTTTTTTCTACCATCTTCAAATACTTTTTAGTTTAGGGGAAAGTTAGAGTCACCTACAGATAATGCTTCTGTTATTGAAATGAAGATTAAGTAAATAATGAATACAATGTAAGGCACTAATACAGTCAATTTCATTCCTTTTCTTTCCTGACCTAAATGCATGAACTCCATTACAATATAACCTGCCTTAACTAGTGTAAGCACTATATATCCGTATTTTATTAAAGTCCAGGCTCGTTCGGAGACGGATTCATTACTTTTGGAGAAATAAATACCTACTAGAACCTCAACAGCTGTTATTATTGATAGAAGAATAGTTACTTTGAAAATGTTTTTACGTATTTTTCTACCGTCCTCTTCTGAGTGCTGTGCTCCTAAAGAATATTCTTTGATATCGTCTCTTTCCATTTAATTTAGCTAAAGGATTTCAAATTAAAAATTGTCATAAAAGATAGTAGAAAGTAAAAACAAAAACCCATACTAGGTCTACGAAGTGCCAGTACAAACCAACTTTTTCAACCATTTCATAATGTCCCCTTCTGGCATATGTTCCACCTAACACGTTTACTAAAATTACTATGTTTATTACTACACCAGAAAAAACATGGAACCCATGAAATCCGGTTACGCAATAAAATATCTGGGCATACTGATTAGGACCCTTAATAGGTAAACCATTTTCAAAACCTCCTAAGAAATTAGATAAAAAACCAGTATCGTCGTAGGTTCCATAAATGCCGTCTGGACCGCAAATTATTCCTTTCCACTCCCATACTTGAGAACCTAAAAAGACAAATCCACCTATTATTGTAGCTATCATCCATTTTGTTACATCTTTTCTATGATTTCTATGCCCGGCTTCCACAGCAAGTACCATTGTAACCGACGAAACAATCAAGATGAAAGTCATGAATGCAACATATAACAATGGAAAACCTTCTTCTGGTAACTCAGAATGGACAAAAGGAATGTGAAAAAAGACTTGGTCAGAAATGGGCCATGTTGGCTCTGTATATCTAAACCACCCAAGCGTCACAATAAAAGCACCAAACGTTAGGGCATCAGAGATCAGAAAGAGCCACATCATCATTTTGCCATAACTCATGCTGAAAGGTGATCTCCCTCCTTCCCAAAGTTCTTTAGCTGGAATAGCTTTGCTTACTTCTCCTGCCATTTTAAATAAAAATTTAAGTTTCTCTCAATTAGCCTACAAAATAGAGTAGGAGTAACAAAGATAACCACAAAAAATCTAAAAAGTGCCAATAAATGGAACTAACTTCAATTCCGACAATATCATTTTGATTATATTTTTTCAGTAAACTCTTGATTGTCACTACAATTAAAGAGATTATTCCGCCAATTAAATGCGCTAAATGCAAACCTGTTAAGATATACATCCAACTGCTTGAAACATTATCTGCATCTAAATTTGGATACATGGGAATTGAATTATATTCATCCCTTTTATCGTAAAACACTCCATCCTCGTATTTTAATTCGTTGTCATTCATAAATATTTTGTAATCTACCCCATATTCAACGTCTTTATTTTTAAGCAATCCATCAATTTTCACAACATCGCTTAGATACATGCCTCTAGATTTCATTTGTTTCCAGCCATCTCTTTGATATTTGACAAATAATAACCCAAGTACTAGAGTAATAATTGCAAAAATTGGAACTAAATTAAATTTTCCTTTTTTTGCGAGTTTCAAAGCGGCAAAAAAAGTAATGCTGCTTAAAATTATCACTCCTGAACTGATGAAAAATTCCTCTGGAACGGTAATTGAAACCCATACAGGACCTGTCTTAGAAACATAATAGCCACTTGATAGTCCAAGAAAAAGCATTATCAACGACCCAATGGCCAGATACATCATGTTTTTGCTTGTTTTCTTTTTAATTTCTAATCTTTCTTCTTTTGGGATACTACTTTTCATAACTTAATAAAATTGAGCGGTTAAAAATGTAATAAGCACTAGCGGTAAGTATATAAATGAGGCAAACATAAGTTTTGTCGCCCATTTTTCATCTAATGTTTTCATTAGCATAACTGCAGGATACAGCATTATAATTCCTAGCGATAGTACAATTATGCTCGAGGTGAAACCAGCAATACCGAAGTCTGGATGACAAGGAAGTATTGCAATTGGTACCATGAATAAAGTATAAATTAAAATTTGAAAAGCACTTTTCGAATCTTTTCCTGCTGGAGAAGGGAGCAATTGAAATCCTCCTTTTTTATAATCGTCGTGACATTTCCAGGCAATTGCCCAAAAATGAGGGAATTGCCAAATAAATTGAATGCAAAATACAGATAACGCTGCTGGTGATATCCACATAAAATCAACGGCTTCACAAGCTGTCCAGCCAATTAAAGGAGGAGCGGCTCCAGGAAATGCACCAATTAAAACAGCCCAGGGAGTTTTTTGTTTCATTGGAGTATAAGCAAATGAGTACAAGATTAAACTTAATAATCCTAATATACCTGTTAGTAGATTTAGCTTGAACCATAAAATTAAAAATCCAACAATTCCAGAGGTTATGGTTATGATCCAAGCAGCTGTGAGAGACATTCTTCCCGTTGGTAGAGGACGATTTTTGGTTCTTGTCATTAATTTGTCAAGGTTTATTTCAAAAATTTGATTAAAACCGTTTGAACTTAAAGTGACGAGCATTCCTCCAAAACAGAGCCAAAATGTAGATAACCAATCAATTTCTTGATTATTGAACTTAAGTGCAGTAATGTATGTAATCCCTGCAGTAAAAACAACCAACAATGCTAAACGAAGTTTCGTAAACTCTTTCAGATCATCAATAAGAGATGTTTTAATATGTGTATTAATGGTTGACAAATACAATGATTAAAGAACAAATATAGGCCATTTCAGTTCAATCCTAAAGTCTTATTTATCGAGGTTCTCTATCGCATCCCGGCCGTAGCATACCCTCCAAGTATGAAAATCATTTTGATTTGAGGTATTTTTCTTTTGCTCAAAGATTTGTAATACCACGCTAAATGGAGTCCACCCCATTTATAAGCTTTAGAGTAGAGTTCTTTTTTATTTTCCGACTCAAGTTTTTTAAGAATCGTTTTTGCGAAACTATAATAGTCTAGAGCCAGGATCTCCTTTCTTGATGGGTTTAGCTCACTTTTTCTAGGTTTTTTTCCATAAAATAATTTGAATTCTGATTTTTTATTGTTTTTGTTGTAAAAGAATTCTGATTTACCATCATAATCCAAAGCTTCGGATTCTCCAACAACGGGAACAACTAAACCACCATCAAATCCAGCATTTTTTGTTTGGCTATATAACGTTCTATTTATTTTTCTCTCAATGGAGGAAGTGTTTGTAAATCTCCTTAATTCAAGTTTATCTTGAAATGCTTGAGAAACCTTGTTTAATGCTATTGTATATTCCAATGAGTCCAGTCCTTTTTTATGTCTTTTTTTGTTTACCAATTGGAAAACGATTTTGTTTAATAGATTGTGATTTAAAGTTTTTATGCCTAATTTTTTTGTTTTAGCCAACGCGTAACCGTTTCTCTGTTCGAAGAAGTTTTGATGAGCTTCTTCATCTTTTTTAATTGGTGATAAACTTAAGAGTAAGGCTAAATAGAGAATTGATTCAATCATTTTTGATTACTTTTTCAAATGTCACTTTGTTATTTATTCCCCATACCCCCGAATATAGTACATCATTCAAAACAGCGCTAATTTTATAAACACCTTTTTCTTTGGGAATTTCTTTGGGGTTTGACCAAAAGTTATATCCTTTGGATAAGTTGCTAACAAGGACCTTTTTGGGGTGGAATCGTTTGCCGTTGATGAAATAAACGGGTTTTTTTAACTCTCCTTTATTGATTAGCAATGGCATAGCCATTTGATACAACCCAGGTTTGTATATTTTTAACCCTTGTACAGATTTTTTGCTTTCTTGTTGTTTGTTAATGGAATAGAGAGCCTTTAAATTATATATTCTGAAGGCTTCTAAGTGAGCTTCAAAGTTTTCATAACGATTGATGAAGGTGGTGTCAAATTTCAACCATTTTTCCTTTCTTTTCTCTAATGATTTTCTATATTTTTTATACTTTACTCTATGCCATCTTTGAATCTTTTTCGCCTTATAAACAGTTATAAAAGGTAGTGCTTCAATGGAAAAAGTATCTCTACCTTGAATGAATTGAATTAAATAATTGTCATCATTTGGATTAGGGTATATTCTAATGTCTTTAATATCTAAAACGTAGGCTTTTAGTGAACTGTATTTTTTTAATTTCTCAATTTTTGCTTCGTCTGAGAGAAAATACAGTCTTTTTAAATCCGTCTCTAAACTATCGCCAACATATCTCCATTTTATTCCTTTGTAATGCTTAAGTTCTGGATAGCCTTTAATTTTATCTCCAAAAGGATTCAATAATTGATCCCTGTATCCGTATTCAGGAGTGATTTCAAAATTTAGTTTTTTCTTCTTTTTTTTCCTCATGAGTTTGACAAATACTTTTGATACTTTTAAATCTTGAGTTATTCTGGGAATTTTGGAATAATCCATGCAGTTGGGCTTAATTACGGTTTCCGAATGGCTTCCACATATGTTTGTAGTCTGATTGAGTGCTTGCCATTCAGACTTATATCCCAAGTAAAAATATTTATCTAAAGCATATTCTTTTTTAAATCGAGGAAAAATTAAGATTGGTTTTTCAGATTTCACGTAAACTTCTTTGTTGTTGTGAAAGGCTCTAATTTCAAGGGCATATTTTGTGTCGGCAACTTCTCCGTTTGGTAAGTAGGTTGGGTATTTGGTGTAAGCATAATCAGCATGTGTTCTAAATTCTTTAATTTCAAGTTTGACATTTCCGATAATAGTGGTGTTTCCAGTGCCTATGAAACATTCTGCTGGGACTTCAACTTTTGCACCAGAGGGAAGAGTGAATAAGTCACCTACTTCTGTGTAAATCATACGTTTTATTGTTTTTTGATTTTGCACATATTTCCAATTATGAAGTTCTTGAGAATCGTAAGAAAATGTTTGGTAGTCCGCTCCAATAATTGTTTTTGGTGTTTTCCAGGTAATCTTATTTTTTGCGATTTTATTCCCCAACAGATTAAGCAGCTTAAGTTTTGGAAAATCTTCAATATTTAAAGGCAGATAGGTTAAGTAGCAATTGTTGATGTGTATTTCTTCAAATTTTTCAGAAGCTCCTATCTTCCAATCAGATTTGCCAAAAAGACAATTCTTGATATATATTTTTTTAATTTTTTTGCTTTTTCCGATTTCCTTGAAAACATCAGAAGGACTTGGAAAGCGACACCTTGTAAAAGAGATTTTTTTACCCCTAAAACGGGCAATTGAACTGGATAATTTTTCTATGCAAGAATTATTGATTTTTAAGCTGTTAATTTTTTTGAGTTTTGAGATGTTGTAAGGAATTGTATTCAATGATTTGTGGCCAATTTTTAAATCTCGAAGTGTTGAATAACTTCCAACTAGTGACTCAACCAAATCGGAAATTTTTAATTTTTCACACCCTCTGACATCAAGGGTCCTCAAATTTTTTATTTTTTGAAATTCATTTGGAAGTTTTTCAAAAGTTCCATTGGTTAAAATGAGTTCTTTTATGAAGTCAAGTTTATAAATTTCTTTTGGTAAAAAATTGGCTCCAGAGAGTTTGAGTGTTTGCAAGTTTTTTAGGAATTCAACGGTATAATAAGTGAATTTATTTTCAATTGCAGGAGTGTAACTTAAATCCAAAGATTTAAGCGTGTTCATGAATACTAAAGTACTTGGAAGTGTATCAATGCAGTTGTAGGACAAATCTAGTTTTTCCCAAAACGTATATTCAAAAATAGGAGGTAGGTACTTGATGTGGTTATCAGAAATACTAACTTCTTTTAATGTTTCTATTCTTCTTATGGCAACAGGTAAATAAAACATGTTACAATGATTGGCAACCAGTTTCTTAAGTTTAGGAAGTTTACTTATTATGGAAAATGCTTGATGTATATTTAAAGTTCTATTCCCAGAAATATCAAGTTCCTCAAGATTTTCCAAATTTTTAAACCATACTGGTAAAAAACTTAAACGGTTGTTGTTCAGTTTTAATTTCTTAAGTTTTTTACAGTTTTCAACGATAGGGGGTATTTCTACAAATGATTCATTAGATAAGTTTAAAAGCTCAATCCTATTTGCATTTTTTTTGATTTCATTAAACCTATACTCTTTCTGACCGAAACCAATAAGAGTATAAAATAAAAAGGATATGAGAATTATGGCTTTCATTTACTGCAAAATAATAATGTTCATAATATGTAACATGACTACATTCAATTCCTATTCCATAATTAAATGTTAATTAGTCTTACCTTTATGTACTAATTTAATTATTGTTATGGCTGGAATTTACATCCATATTCCATTTTGTAAACAAGCCTGTTACTATTGTAACTTTCATTTTTCAACCTCATTTGAAAGTTATCGCTCTGAAATGATTGCGTCAATATGTACAGAATTAAGACATAAAAAAAATGTTTTAAAGGGAGTCAATGTTAAAACTATTTATTTTGGAGGAGGAACCCCCTCACTTCTTGAAAATCATGAGATTGATTCTGTGTTTATTGCTTTACATCAAAATTATGACCTAAGTTCAGTTGAGGAAATTACAATTGAAGCAAATCCTGAGGATGTAAGTTTACAAAAATTAAAATATTGGAAATCAAAAGGCATTAATCGAGTTAGTCTTGGTGTCCAATCCTTTTTTGAGGATGATTTACAACAAATGAATAGAGTTCATGACTCCAAACAAGCTTTGGAGGCCATTGAAGATATCAAATTAGCAGGATTTGATAATTTTTCAATTGATTTTATGTTTGCCCTTCCGCTTTTGTCCGATGAGCAATTAATCAAAAATTTAGATAAGGTTATTGAATTGAATGTTCCCCATATATCTTGTTATAATTTAACTGTTGAAGAGCAAACTGCTCTTATGCAATTAATACGGAAAGGAAAAGTTGAAGATTTGAGTCAGGAGAAATCAATTCGTCAATTTCAACTTATCATGGAAAAGTTGAGCAATCATAAATATTTACAATACGAAATCTCCAATTATGCTAAACAAGGTTATAAAAGTAAGCACAATTATGGCTATTGGGAACAAAAACCATATGTAGGCGTTGGCCCATCTGCGCACAGTTTTTATCAAAGTGTTAGAACACATAATATTTCAAGTAATACAGGTTACATAGAAAAAATCAAGAGCGGGTTTGATTATTTTGAAACAGAAGAGTTAACAGAGAAAGATTTTTTCAATGAGTTTGTTATGACTCGATTACGAACCTCTAAAGGTGTGAACATTCGTGATATTGAACTTTTGTTCCCTGTGTATTTGGATAATTTTAAGGCAAAAGCAGTCGTTTTTCTTAGATTAGGTCAACTTGCTTTTTTTGGAGAGGAATATCGATTAACAAAAGAGGGTAAACTGATGGCAGATTATATTGCGAGTGAATTTTTTGAAGTTTGAGTATTGATAAACAGACGACTAAACTGAATTCTATTCAAGTTTTAGTTTTCCTTTAAGCATGTAATACATACCCAATGCTGTTGCAACACCAAGAAAAGATCCTGCAACCAAATCCATTAAAAAATGATAAGAAAGATAAGTTCGTGAAAAGCCAACTAAAACGGCAAGTAGAATTAAAGCAGCCCCAATTTTTTTGTTGGGGATAATCAGGGCCAATCCAAAAAACACAGCAAAAGCTACGGTGGTATGTCCACTGGGAAAACTAAGTTTAGTGGGCATTTCAATATCATAAAACCATTGGTATTGTTCATTTTGAGTTAATACTTTAAACCCAAAAGGCCTATACAAACTTGTGAAAAAAGTCCGTTTTAAGAAAGCTACTAAAAGTGAAGATATGCCATATGAACAACCAATATACAATGCTTTTTTCCAATTGTTTATTAGAAGAAAAATTAGAAGAGGTATTGTAAACCAACCTTCAGCTAAATGGGTTAAAAATGCAAATACAACTCCTACTGTTGGATGATAAAATGAGTTTATATATTGCTGTATTTCTAGCTTTGGGAAAGAAACAACAAAAGCAAGCCCAACAATGAAAAAGAGTATGAAAATACCAAAAGCAATTTTATTTTCTATAATTGTTTTCAACACAGCAAAGGTAAACGCTTAATTTGATGAATTGCATAAACTAGTATTTAAATATCAATAAATTACTCTCAACGAAACTGATTGAGCTATACCAGTTAAACGACTCCTGTTTGTTTCATTCATTCTATTTATTTCAACTTGATAATATATCCCCCAACTAAGATCAAATT
>Ga0160423_10003070_pt1 | contig 13904 bp, 12 predicted proteins | sample CRUFie14St8metaG_FD_108191 | JGI IMG/M metagenome (GOLD analysis project Ga0160423, IMG submission 108191) | Marine microbial communities from the Costa Rica Dome - CRUD Field 142mm St8 metaG | ecosystem: Environmental > Aquatic > Marine > Oceanic > Photic zone | place: Costa Rica: the Eastern...
TCGGGGAGAGGGAATGCGCGCCGCGACTTTGGGGTTGATGCGCTGCACGGGCTTGGTGCGCTCGCCATCGGCAACGACCTCAGAAGCGTTGAGTGCCACACCGGCTGTCAGCCGCACGTCGAGGCGTTGGATGCCGGTGGCCGAGGCGGGAACCGTGCGCTCTTGTGAGGTGTACCCGACAAAACCGAAACGCAAAGTCCACGCGGTGCCTTGCCGCAGTTCCAGGGTGTATGAGCCATCGTTGTCCGTGACCACGGCGGCTCGTTGCTGTTCGAGGGGGATGATGGTCGCCCCGGGCAAAGCCGCCCCGCGTCCATTGGTGACGGTGCCTTGGATGGTGATGGTTTCGCCCTGAGCGTGCAATTCCGCTGTACACATCCCACCGAGCAGGAAGCACCACGCGGCGAGAAGGACCAGGCTGCGTGTCATCCACTTCATCGCTTCAGGGAACCGTTTCGCACCGCGTCGATGAATTTTGCCCAAGCGACGGGATTGAAAATGTTCATCGGGGGCAGTTGCCCAGCGTAATAATTCTGTTGCGCTTGCTGTTGAACGGTGTAGCTATAAACTTCTTCGCCGTCGCGTCCGACTTCCATCAACCGATCGTACAACGCCGCAGGATCGAGCCGTTCTTGACCGACCATGTAGGCATCCGGCGAGAGTTGAAGTTGCAAAAACTCCTCGCGGAACCGCTCGCGCGTTGGCCATGGATAGATGAACGCTTCCTCGAGCGAAACCGTGTCCCGGCCCAGCGGTTGGACCACATTCATACGAGGCAATTCCAAATCCTCTGGCACTTCAAACGCTTGGGTCAAGTAGCCCACGGATGAAACGGTGATGGTATCGCCAGCCAATGCCGGGATGCTGAAGAATCCGTTCACATCGGTCATCGTGCCGCGCAGGTCCCGCGAGCGAAATACCGTGGCATAGGCCAAGGGTGCGAGGGAGTCCCCGGTCACCACCATGCCGCTGATCTGGACCACCTCGACATCCGGAACAACGGTTGTGCTGTCCTGAGCCGTGACGTGCAGGGCGGAAATAAGAACCAGGCCGATGGCGGTACACCACTTCATGAGGAGCAAATTACGATGCCTGCGCAGTTTTGAATTCAGAAGTAAAGTGAAATTCCAGTTCAGGGTAATTCTGAATTTCCATATCGAGCAAAAACTTCGACGGCGCGAGGAAGACGTCGTTGCCGTCTTTGTCCGTGACCATGTCCGTTCCCTTGATGCGTTTGAATTCCTCCAGCTTCGCTTCGTTCTCACTAACGATCCAACACGCTTTGTAGTATGGTTTGGATTGGAATTCGCACTTGGCTCCGTACTCGTGCTCCAATCGGTACTGAATGACTTCAAACTGAAGTTCACCTACGGTGCCCACAATCTTGCGGTTGCCGAGCGACCGAATGAACAGCTGCGCAACGCCTTCGTCGGTCAATTGCTGGATGCCCTTTTCCAGTTGCTTGCTCTTCATCGGATCCTTGTTGACCAACTCCTTGAAAATCTCCGGCGAGAAGCTGGGGATGCCGCGAAACACCATGTCTTCGCCTTCGGTGAGGGTGTCGCCGATCTTGAAGGTGCCCGTGTCGTACAGCCCCACAACGTCGCCTGGCCACGCTTCATCCACGACGTTTTTGTCCTGGGCGAGGAAGGTGGCTGGATTGGCGAACTTCATCTTCTTGTCGAGGCGGGTGTGCTGGTAAAACGTGTTGCGCTGGAACTTCCCGCTGCAGATGCGCATGAACGCGATGCGGTCGCGGTGCCGGGGATCGATGTTGGCGTGGATCTTGAAAATGAACCCGGTGAATTGCGGTTCTGTAGGGGCCACCTCGCGAACGTCCGTTGAACGTGGACGGGGATCGGGCGCAATGTCGATGAACGTATCGAGCATCTCCTGGATGCCAAAATTGTTGACGGCGCTGCCAAAGAACACCGGAGCCAGTTGTCCTTCGAGGTAGGGCGCCGCATCCCAGGGTTCGTATACGCCTTCAATCAGTTCCACATCGTTGCGCAACTGATCGGCATGCTCGGAGGTCACCAATTCATCCAAGTCGGGGTCAGCGATGTCGGCGATGGACACCACTTCTTTGGCGATTTTGGTTTTGTCCGGATTGAACAAGCGCAGCTCTTTTTCGTACAGGCTGTATACGCCTTTGAAGGAATGGCCGCCGCTGATGGGCCAGCTCAAGGGGCGCACTTGGATTTGCAGTTTTTCCTCGAGTTCATCCAGCAGGTCAAACGGGTCTTGCCCTTCGAGGTCCATCTTGTTGATGAAAATGATGACGGGCGTGTTGCGCATGCGGCACACCTCCATCAAACGCTCGGTCTGTGCCTCTACACCTTTCACGCAATCCACGACGAGGATGACGCTGTCCACAGCGGTCAGCGTGCGGTATGTGTCTTCAGCGAAATCCTTGTGACCGGGCGTGTCCAAGAGGTTGATGAGGCGGTCCTGGTAATGGAAGGCCATGACCGAGGTCGCTACCGAAATCCCACGTTGGCGCTCGATTTCCATGAAATCCGATGCTGCGGTCTTGGTGATCTTGTTGTTCTTCACCGCGCCGGCCGTTTGAATCGCGCCACCGAACAGCAGGAACTTTTCGGTCAAGGTCGTCTTTCCGGCATCCGGGTGGCTGATGATGGCGAAGGTCCTTCGCCGCTGAATCTCGTCTTGTATTGCGCCCATGGAGGCGCGAATTTACGATGCAGAAGCGCGAATTGCCGCCAGGGTTTTCGACCACCGTTTCAAGGCGTGTTCCTTGGTGAAATGCTGGACGTGTGTACCACCGGCAATCGGAAGTGCATCGAGGCGCTTCAAGGCGTCGGCGAGCGCCTTCCAATCGCCCGGTTTGAAAAGGGTTCCGTGGGTGCCGTGCCCCAGCAATTCCGGGGTTCCGCCTGCGTCGGTTCCCACCACGGGCACACTCCGAGCGAGGGCCTCAATCGTCACCATGCCGAACGTTTCGGAGGTGCTGCACATGGCGTAAGCGTCGCAAGCGTCGTAGGCGGAGAGGAGTTCTTCGGTCGGCGGGTGCCAATGTACACGGTCAGTGACCCCGAGCGATTCAGCCAATTTTTGGCATTCAGTGCGGTAGTCTTGGCCGGCGTTGGGGGTGTTTTCTCCGACGATCAATGCGTGCCATTCCGGGGCGGCTTCGGCCAACGCCCGAATCAATGTGTCGTGGCCTTTCAATGGATCGATGCGTCCAAAGAGGCCGACGATTTTGGCATCTACAGGGAGGCTCCACATCGCCCTGGCCTCAGGGGATTTTGGAGTTGAAAACCAATTGGCCTCGAGTGCGAGCGGGATGACCTCGACTTGTTCCGGTCGGAGCGGTGTGTTTGCCAGTGCTTCATCCCGCAAGTGGTGCAGGGGTGCAATCCACCGCGAAACGTGCTTGTACCGCACCCGATGCCAGCGTTTGGTTTTGGGCTGCGAAATCTGCATGCCTTGGTGGAACACGAGGTCGGCGCCGCTGTTGCGGATTGCGCGGCTGCACAGTGGCAGGTCCCGTGGGTCGCGGATCCACACAATGTCTGTTTGGGTGTGCTCCAAGTGTCGCCTCAGCCTCCTTGCCGCGGCAAATGGAAGGTGCCGGTGTTGCCGGGGTATGTGCCGAATGTTCAACGTTGTGGCGGAAGCCGACTCCGCGAGCGGCGAGCCTTGCACGCAATTGACCTCCACTTCGTGTCCACACTCCGCCATCCATTGGGCGTACCGGATGAGGTTGCGTTCCAATCCACCCCAACCTGTCGAACTGGAAAGGAAGGCGATTCTCATCGGCGGTCGGGACGAACGGTGATTTCGCTGTACACCCCGCGCCCAGCGGATTCGATGGCCTGTGCAATGGCTTCGGCAATGAACCCGGCGTCCATGCCCGCTTCAAATTGGGGACGGTACGACTCGCGGAGTTCGGCGTTGTTGGTTTGGTCGATGAAGGCCGTATTCACCGCGCCTGGGTTGATGGTCGTGACCGCGAGGTCTTCCCGAAACTCCATGCGCAGCGATTCACTGAGGGCAAGGACGGCGTGCTTGGTGGCGCAATAAACCCCGCTGTTTGGGAAGACATTGCGCGCAGCGATGGAGCCAATTTGGATGACGTGGCCTTTGTTCGTGACCAAGGACGGCAAAGCGGCGTGCAGGGTAGCGAGTACCCCGGTGACGTTGACGTCAATCATCGTTTTCCAATCTTCAAATTGCGCTTCAGCTAGCGGAGAGAAAATCCCCAGCCCGGCATTCGGAATGCACACGTCGATGCCTCCCCAGGCCCCAACCATACGCTCGATGGCGGCTGCCACTGCACGCTGATCCCGCACGTCTACAGTTGCGCATTCGATGGCGCCATCGGGGTGCTGTTGTGCGAGCCGTTGCATGGCTTCGGTGTTTCGCGCCATCAAGAAGACGCGGTGTCCTTTTGAAGCGAGCAATTGAGCGGCAGCTGCTCCAATTCCGCTGGAGCCGCCGGTGATGAGTATGCGGAGCGATTTCACGGACCGAAGGTACGGCGGCAGTGCGGTCAGTTGATGGGTTTGACCGATGCAAACCCGATGACGCGGTCGAAACTGTTCGTATCCCAATAGTACACGAGGCACATGTACGGCGTGTCCGCCAACGCATGCGATCCTTCGATGGCCGCGATGTTGGATGGTTCTGCTTGAAGGCTTGCGTAATCCAACTTGCCGCGATCGAGCGCCGGTCGCACCCGGTATTCGTAATTGTAGTATCCCTGTTTCAGAAGCAATGAAGCTTCGTAATGTCCGGTCTCGGGATTCCAAATCATCCGGTGGCTTTCCGGATAGGACCAATTGGACAAAGCGCCGTAGATGTATATGTCCTCTTGAAGTCGCTCCTCGAAGGCTTGAAGGGAGAAGTGAGTCCACACGTAGTCGCTGCCGGTGGCGTCGTCTTGCAATTCGTTGGAAACGACAAAATGCCCATCCAAGTCCTGTTGCGCTTTGAGAAAGGCGTAGGTGCGGGGTTCATCCGGATCCAAATACGCGTGCCAATGGGTGCCCTCATCGACCATGCGTTGGAGTCCGAGGCTGGCGAACTGGAGGCTTTTCAAATCGGCAAAGCGCCAGGTGTTGCCCCCAGCGAATGACTCGGAGCCGGTAGGGTTGAACGTCACTTCTTCGCCGCGCACAAATTGCGGCTCCATCCCTTGAATGGACGTTTCCCAGCGGCCGTTTTGCATCAAGACCACTTGCAAGGCATCGTAAGCATCGTAAATCGGGTAGCGGTCCGAGCTGTGCAGGATGGCCAAGTCCACCTCTTGGTGCGTTCGCTTGGTGCGAATGATGGAAGAGGGCACCACCCGCATTTCGATGTCCACCAGAGATTCGTAGACAACGAAACGTTCCTGGATCAAGACCCGGTCGGGATTGGACGTGTCGTAGACCTCGGCGATGTAATTCCCGCTTTTGGTGAACTGGACCATGTCGTTCGGAAACGTGACTGCGTAATGCGTAAACGGTGTTTTGGTGTTGAAACTCGTTTCAATCGTTTCGAAAGCAATCGTCGGGAACCCTGCAAGGAAATCGGAGGGTCCCATATCCGGTGAGTGGTACCAATCGAATGTGCAATGCTTCAAACGCACTTCGAGGGTTCGGTATTCCGGTGAGAAATCATCAAAACTCAAGGTCAGTCGCCCGCCCCCAAGCGGGATGAAGGGATGGGCATTGGGCTGGCCAACGGGATGCAATTGGACCGTGTGCATGCTGCCTGCTGAGAGGTGCATGGGATAAGGGGCATCTTGGGCAAACACGGATGCGCACGAAACATGGAGGAGCACCGTGCAGATGAAGGTCAAAAACATGCCACTGATGGACTTCTGAAAGCGAAAGGTTGTGCAGGTCAACTTGTTGGAAAACATACGTTGTATTTTTTCTCTGAAAAGGTGGGTGAAACGCCAGGTCAATCTAACTTTGCGCCACGAAAAGTAAACCTTCGTCAGTGATGACCCGCACTATACGAATCAAAAAAGGAGCTGATATCCGGCTGAAAGGCCGCCCATCAACCCAGGTTGAACAAGCATCATCCGCTCCACTGTACGCTGTACAGCCGCCCAATTACCAGGGCATTGTTCCCAAACTTGAAGTGAAAGAAGGCGCCGCGGTGAAAGCAGGCTCGACGCTGTTTCACAGCAAAGAACATCCAGAAGTCAAGTTCCTATCGCCTGTGAGCGGAACCGTCAAGCAAGTCGTTCGCGGCGAAAAGCGCCGCATTCTTGCCGTGGTCGTGGAGGCTGACGGCAAAAACGAGCAGCACGCGTTCGCATCCGTGGACCCGGCTACCACCGACCGCGAAGCGTTGGTGGCGGCCGTAGCTGAGCGCGGATTCTTCGCCTTCATCGAACAGCGTCCGTTTGCGACCGTCGCAAGTCCAACGGATGTGCCACGGAGCATCCACGTCAGTGGATTTGACAGCGCACCGCTCGCAGCGGACATGGAGGTGGCACTTGCTGGACGCGAGGCAGCATTCCAAACGGGCATCCATGCACTGCGTGTGCTTGCCGGTGGTTCAAACGTTCAATTGGGCACGAAGGCGGGTCAAACCTTCTTTAACGAAATTGAAGGCGTTGACACCTTCACGTTTGAAGGACCACACCCCACGGGGAATGCCGGTGTACAAATCCACCACACACGCCCCATCAACAAGGGCGAAGTGGTGTGGACCATGCACGCCGAGGATGTGGCGAATTTGGGGGAGACGCTGTCTTCAGGCACGTACTGCGCCACGCGCGTTGTCGCGGTTGCCGGATCGGAATGCGACGCACCGCGTCACCTGCAAACAATATTGGGTTGCGCTATTTCAACATTGGTGGGCAGCGTGAATGAAGAAGAAGTGCGCATCGTTTCGGGCAACCCGCTTACGGGTGACCGCACCGCCAACGATGGATTCCTCGGTGGAATGCATCACCAGGTGTGCCTGTTGCCAGAAGGCAACAAGCCGAAATTCTTGCTGGCCGATGGTTGGTTGGGATTGGGCTTTGACAAGTTCTCTTTGTCGAAGAGCTACCCCACGTGGCTGATGCCGAAGTCGAAGGAGTTTGCTATGGATACATGCAACAACGGCGAGGAGCGCGCCTTTGTGGTGACCGGTCAATACGAGCCGGTGTTCCCGTTTGATATTTATCCGGTGCAGTTGCTCAAGAGCATCATCGCCAACGACATCGATGCCATGGAAAAACTCGGCATCTACGAAGTGGCCCCGGAAGATTTTGCGCTTTGTGAATATGCGTGCACTTCGAAAATCGCGGTGCAATCGATTGTTCGCAACGGATTGGACATGCTGAAGAAAGAATTGGGATAAGATGAAAGCATTACACAACTTATTGGATTCGGTTCGCCCACATTTTGAAGAGGGCGGCAAGCTGAGCAAGTTTTGGGTGGTCTACGATTCGCTGGAAACGTTCGCCTTCACGCCAGGGCACGCGACCAAAAACGGTGTGCACATCCGCGACGGAGTGGACTTGAAGCGCACTATGTTCATGGTGATTGTGGCGTTGATTCCCGCCCTGTTGTTCGGCACATGGAACCAGGGGCATCAGTATTTGTTGTCCATCGGCGAAATCACCCCGAACGACCCCTTGATGACCGCGATGTGGGATAAACTCTTTATCGGAGCGGTGAAAGTCTTGCCCTTGGTGGTCGTGAGCTACGGCGTTGGCTTGGGCATTGAGTTCCTCTTCGCTGGGATGCGTGGACACAGCATCAACGAGGGTTATCTGGTGTCGGGCATGCTCATCCCGTTGATCATGCCGGTGGATTGTCCGCTGTGGATGGTGGCATTGGCGGTAGCCTTTGCGGTCATCATCGCCAAGGAAGTGTTCGGCGGTACGGGCATGAACATCCTCAATGTCGCATTGACGGCTCGAGCGTTTTTGTTCTTCGCTTATCCGAAACAACTCTCTGGTGAAATCTGGATCCACAGCGTCAAGGCTTCTGCAGATGCCGGGTTGCTCGCGGACGGATACACCGGTGCGACAGCCTTGGGCCATTTGGCTTCAACTGTGGGCAAGGGATTAGACGAGCCTGCTGTGACGGGCGTGATGTCCATGTTCGGAGCCGATGGCATGTTCAGCCTTTCGAACTCATTCTTGGGCTTGATTCCCGGTTCCATTGGTGAGACTTCTGCGCTCGCCATTCTCATCGGTGCTGCCCTGTTGATTTGGACGGGCATCGGAAGCTGGAAAATCATGTCGTCGTTCTTGGCCGGTGGCCTCGTGATGGGATTCTTGTTCAACCTGCTGGGCTTGAACGCCTACATGACACTTCCCGCCATTCACCAAGTGGTGATGGGTGGGTTCATGTTCGGCATGGTCTTCATGGCGACGGACCCCGTCAGCGCTGCCCAGACGGAACGCGGTAAATGGATTTACGGATTCTTCGGAGGCTTTTTGAGCATCATGATCCGCGTCTTCAATCCGGCCTACCCGGAGGGCGTCATGATGGCCATTCTGTTTATGAACGTGATGGCCCCCTTAATCGACCACTACGTCATTGAAGCTAACGTCGGCAAGCGCGAAAAGCGCGCGCTCGCTGCCCAAGGCGCAACTGCATAACCCACGTAATCATGGCTATTGATAAAAACAGCACCGGTTACACCTTCCTCTTCTCCATTGCCATGGTTGTGGTGGTGGGCACCGCGTTGGCGTTCACCGCGCTTTCGCTGAAGGACCGACAAGACGCCAATGCGGCGGATAAGAAAATGATGGACATCCTCGGCGCCATCGGTGTTTCCGCTGACCGAACCAACGCGAACACCTTGTTTGCTGAGTACGTCGTGGAGCGTGTCGCCATCGATTTGGATGGTCGCCAAGTATCGGCAACTTCAACTGCGGTCGACCCTAAGGACAAAGCGGATCCGTTCAGTATTAATGTGAAAAAGGACTACCGAGCTTCCATCAAATCCGCTGTCAAGGCAGCAGATGGCGATGAGGCCGCGCTGGCGGCAGCCTTGTCCGACAAGGACTTGCAGTTCCCGTTGTTCCGATGCGTGACCGACTCGGGTCAGAACCTTTACGTCATCCCCGTAGTCGGTTCCGGACTGTGGGGTCCAATCTGGGGCTACGTCGCCTTGGAGGAAGATATGACGACCATCTTCGGTGCCAATTTTGACCACAAGACGGAGACTCCGGGCTTGGGTGCCGAAATCAAAGAGTCCTTCTTCACGGACAAGTTCAAAGGCAAAAAATTGGATGTTGAAGGCTCAGCCTTGTTTAGCGTCTTGAAGGGGGGAGCACCCACCGACGAGAACAGTGTAGACGGCATCACCGGCGGAACCATCACTTCGAAGGGCGTTGACGAAATGATCAATCGCACCCTGAAGGTGTACCTCCGCTATTTTGAATCCCAAACCCGAGCGCAGCGATGAGTACTGAAACAGCCGCCGCAACGGCCAAGAAAGAGTCGTTGTTTTCAAAGAAGAACCGGAAGCTCCTGGTTGATCCGTTGGATGATTCCAACCCCATCACCGTGCAAGTATTGGGCATCTGCTCAGCACTGGCCATCACGGTGCAATTGCAGCAGGCGGTCATCATGAGTTTGTCCGTGTTGTTCGTCATGATCGGTGGTAACGTCATCGTCTCCTTGCTTCGGAACATGATTCCGGACCGCATCCGAATCATCGTCCAGCTCGTAGTCGTGGCCTCTTTGGTGATCATAGTTGACCAAGTGCTGAAAGCGTTCCAACCGGACATTTCAGAGAAGCTATCCGTATTCGTCGGTTTGATCATCACCAACTGCATCATCATGGGCCGCCTCGAGGCCTTCGCCTTGGGCAACAAACCTGGACCGTCTTTCTTGGACGCCATCGGCAATGCCATGGGCTATGCTTGGATTCTGCTTGCCGTTTCCATTGTGCGTGAAGTCTTTGGAAGCGGCGCCATCTCGTTACCGGGCATGGGACAAGTGAAGTTTCTGCCAACCGAGTGGTTCATGAGCGAAGGAGGATTTTACGAGAACAACAATTTGATGATCTTGCCTCCGATGGCCTTGATTACCGTCGGCATCATCATTTGGATTCAACGCAGCCGTAACCAGGCCTTAATCGAAGAGAACTAATGGAATACCTCAGCATATTTGTGAAGGGCATCTTCATTGAAAACATGATTTTTGCCTACTTCCTGGGCATGTGTTCGTACCTCGCGGTGTCCAAGACTGTGAAGACAGCGAATGGCCTCGGACTTGCCGTTATCTTCGTTTTGGGCATCACCGTCCCCATCAACTACCTGCTTGAGAATTATGTCCTCAAGGAGGGGGCGTTGGCTTGGATTGATCCGGAATACGCGTCCGTGGATTTGAGCTTCTTGAGTTTCATCATGTTCATTGCCGTCATCGCCTCCATGGTGCAATTGGTGGAAATGATCGTCGAGAAATTCGCTCCTGCGCTGTACGGTGCATTGGGAATTTTCTTGCCACTGATCGCGGTGAACTGCTCCATCCTCGGAGGTGCCCTCTTCATGCAGGACCGCCAATACCCGAGCATCGGTGAAGCCACCGTATTCGGATTGGGTTCCGGTGTCGGTTGGTGGCTGGCAATCGTAGCCATTGCAGCCATCCGGGAGAAGATTCGCTACTCGCACGTTCCGGCTCCTTTGAAGGGCTTGGGCATTACGTTCATCATCACAGGACTCATGGGCATTGCTTTCATGAGCTTCATGGGCATTGAAATTTGATAGAGATGACAACGACCATTGTACTGACCATTGTATTCTTTCTGACCGTCATTCTCCTGTTGGTCGGATTGCTGCTGTTTGCGAAGGCCAAACTTTCGCCCAGTGGCAAAGTGACCATCGTAATCAACGGGGAACAAACCCTGGAGGTAGACGGCGGAAGCACATTGCTCACGACGTTGGGCAACAACGGTGTCTTCTTGCCTTCCGCATGCGGTGGCGGCGGGACCTGTGTCCAGTGCCGATGCCAAGTAAGTGAAGGCGGCGGGTCCATTTTGCCTACAGAAGAGCCGCATTTCTCCCGCAAAGAAATCGCTGACAACTGGCGCTTGGGATGCCAAGTGAAGGTCAAAGAGGACATGGAGATCCAGGTCCCCGAAGAAGTGTTCGGCATCAAGAAGTGGGAGTGCGAGGTGGTTTCGAACTACAACGTCGCCTCGTTCATCAAGGAGTTTGTCGTTCGTTTGCCGGAAGGTGAAACGTTGGACTTTGAGGCCGGTGGCTACATCCAAGTGGACGTGCCTGAAACCGTAGTCGACTACAAGGACATCGACATCGCAGCCCACCCGGATCACCACAAGGACCCGAATACCTTCCAAAGCGAATGGGATAAGTTCGGTTTGTGGGATTTGAAGATGACCAACGAAGAACCCATCGTTCGGGCCTACTCGATGGCCAATCACCCGGCAGAGGGCAACATCGTGATGTTGAACATCCGAATCGCCACTCCGCCATGGGACCGAGCGCGCAATGCTTGGATGCAGGTCAATCCCGGAATCTGTTCGTCATACGTGTTCGCACAGAAGCCAGGGGACAAGGTGACCATCTCAGGACCGTATGGTGAATTCTTCATCAAGGAAACGGACGCGGAAATGGTCTACATCGGCGGCGGAGCCGGCATGGCTCCCATGCGCTCGCACCTGTTCCACTTGTTCCACACGTTGAAGACGGACCGGAAGGTCACCTTCTGGTACGGTGGACGCTCGAAGCGCGAGTTGTTCTACTTGGACGATTTCAATCGAATCGCAGCGGAGTTCCCGAATTTCGATTTCCACGTGGTGCTTTCCGAGCCGGCTGAGGAAGACGACTGGAAGGTGAAGAAGGACGTGAACGACGAGGGCGACGGTTTCCTCGGTTTCGTGCACAATGCGGTCATTGAACACCAGTTGGCGCACCACGATGCACCTGAGGACATTGAGTTCTACTTCTGTGGGCCACCGCTGATGAACCAAGCGGTTCTGAAGATGTGCGACGATTGGGGGGTTCCACCTGAAAACGTAAGCTTCGATGATTTTGGAGGCTGATTCCAATTTTAAAACGAATCAACACCCTGTGGCATCTGTGCTGCGGGGTGTTGGCGTTTTAGGGCTAATTGCCTTGTTGTTCTCTGCGTGCGGCACCCCTTCACCGGCGGTAACGGATACAGTGCACCTCGGCGAAACCCAAGGCACGACCTACATGGTCAAATACCACGGGGCAGATTCCATCCCTCAGGTAGCCATCGATTCAGTGCTCGAAGCCGTTGACGTCGAATTCAATCTATGGCGCCCGGCTTCTCGGATCAACGCCATCAATGCCTTCGATCGTTCGGATTCCCTGTTTCAATTTGTCGATGGTAACGGCTTGTGGTCGTCCATCTGGGCCCAAACGCTTGATTTGCATGCGGCTTCTCAGGGGGCTTTTGACCCGACGGTCCAACCGTTGGTTGAATTGTGGGGCTTCGGCCTGTCGAAGCGCTCTGAAGTCACAGATGAAGATGTACAGGAGCTCATGCCGCACGTGGGGTTGTCATTTGAACGCATTGACTTCAACGAAGTCACGGAGGCGAAGCAATACCGATTTACGACAGTACGGAAGCGGGACCCGCAGACCCGAATTGATTTCAATGGCATTGCCCAGGGGATGACGGTGGACTTACTCGTTGAATTGCTGCAATCCCGAGGCGCTTCGGATTTTATGGTCGAAGTCGGGGGAGAGGTTCGGTGCGGAGGGAAGCGTTCCGACGGGAATCCGTGGCGCATCGCCATTGATCGGCCCATTGAATCCGAAGACGGATTGGACCAACGCGAACTGCAAGCAATTGTCGGCATCACCGATGCGGCCATTTGCACCAGTGGGAATTACCGGAAGTTCTACGAAGAGGATGGCGTAAAGCGTTCGCATACCATCAGCCCTTTTAATGGCTATCCGGTGCAGCACGGCCTGCTCAGCGCTACGGTGCACGCGGTCAATGCCAGTACCGCAGATGCGCTCGCCACGGCGTGCATGGTCTGGGGGCCTGAGGAGGGACAGCGCTTCATTGAGACGTACCGCGAGGCGAATCCGTTTGAGCGCGTAGAGGCGTACTTTATCAGTGATGGAGGGACAGGGGAGTGGGAGACCTGGCAATCAGCAGGCTGGGATGACCTGGTGATTCGATAAAGGACGAGCTAAGCGGCTTCTTCAGCCTTGCACTGCTCCTCTGGGCGCGCCCCACAGAGGGAGCACGCTTCTCCGTCTTTGTTGAGAAGCGGGTTCTGGCTGGCACAGGTTCCTGCAAATTGCCCGTCTTTTTTGACGAGGATTTTGATGGCAATCCCTGCAAACCCGATGGCGAGCAGCGCAATAGCGAGGAGAACAACTTTCCATTCCATGCGGCAAAATTAGGGGGTTCTGAGCGGTTCAGCGGCAGGTAAAATCAAGAATCTGCGGGAATTTGCGTAAATTATAGGTGCTTAACCAACGGCATGAAACGCGCACTCGTTTACATTTTGGCAGGGGGAGTAATGGCCCTTTCGTCGTCTTTGGCGTCAGCTCAGCTGGGGCCGTGCGACTGTCCGCCTGTGGCCGACCGTCCCATTATCGAAGTGGGCGATGCCGACGGCATAGGTACGGGAACGGTGACGTGGTCGTGCGATTCGCTTTACGTGTTGACGGAGACGGTCTTTGTCAACCCCGGGGATGCGTTGACCATTTTGCCGGGGACCGTTATTCAAGGGAGGACGGGAATTGTTAGTGATACCTTGACGTATACGTTGCCCAACGGCAATCCTTCGCCGCGCCAGGATTACATCTTTAGCCAAGAGGCGGGAAGCCTTGTTGTCAGTGCAGGTGCGACGATTGTCGCTGACGGAACATCCAATTGCCCCATCGTTTTCACGTATGAGGGCGATCCCATGGATGGAAGTTCAGGTTACGATGTACGTGGAATGTGGGGCGGGTTGATTGTGTGTGGGGACGGGGCATTGAA
>Ga0160423_10003071_pt1 | contig 13904 bp, 13 predicted proteins | sample CRUFie14St8metaG_FD_108191 | JGI IMG/M metagenome (GOLD analysis project Ga0160423, IMG submission 108191) | Marine microbial communities from the Costa Rica Dome - CRUD Field 142mm St8 metaG | ecosystem: Environmental > Aquatic > Marine > Oceanic > Photic zone | place: Costa Rica: the Eastern...
AATCGTTGATCAGCATATTTCAAACCATAAATTCTTATTGGGAACCGATTTGTTTGGACGAGATGTATTGAGTCGATTGTTGGTTGGCACGCGAATTTCCCTATCCATTGGTTTGATTTCAGTTTTTATCTCTTTGATAATTGGCATTATCATCGGTAGTTTGGGGGGTTTCTATGGTGGCAATATTGACAAGGCAGTCATGTGGGTCATTAATGTCACATGGTCAATTCCAACTTTATTACTTGTCATAGCAATTTCTGTTGCATTGGGAAAAGGATTCTGGCAAGTCTTTATAGCTGTTGGGTTGACAATGTGGGTTGAAGTGGCTCGTATTGTCAGGGGTCAAGTGATGAGCATCAAGAATCGTCAATATGTCATTGCTACGCAAGTGCTTGGGTTTTCTTCATTTCGCACTCTTTTTGGTCACATCCTCCCCAATGCTTTTGGACCATTGGCAGTAATTACTGCTTCCAATTTTGCAGCTGCGATACTCATCGAAAGTGGGTTGAGTTTTTTGGGGATAGGTGTTCAGCCGCCCATACCGAGCTGGGGCACAATGATTAAGGATCATTATCAATTTCTGGTCATGGGGAAACCTTATTTGGCATTGATTCCAGGGTTAGCGATTATGATTTTAGTAAGTTCTTTTATGATCGTTGGTAACAATTTGAGGGATCGTTACGATCCTCAAAAAAGCTGATCACCACTCATTCACCCGATTGGCATCGAACTTCAAATAGATTGCTAATAACAGACTAAATGCTAGAAGATTTGACCCGCCATAACTCAAGTATGGCAGTGGGATTCCAATGGTAGGCAATAGACCTAAAACCATACCGAGATTAATGCTAAAATGGGCAAACAAAAGGCAAACGACAGAGTAGCAGTAGATTCTACTAAAGCTATTTTTTTGCCGCCCAGATGTTATGAGTATGCGAAGCATTAAAGTCACATATAGGACAACAACTAAAACTGATCCGATAAAGCCCCATTCTTCACCAACAGTGGTAAAAATATAATCGGTTTGTTGTTCTGGGATAAAATTTCCTTTGGTTTGCGTACCCTCAAGAAACCCTTTCCCAAGAATCCCTCCCGACCCAATAGCAATCTGAGATTGGTTGATATTATACCCAATTCCTTGTGTATCTACTTCACGCCCTAAAACAATGTTGAAGCGATCACGATGGCGTTGCTCGAACACATTTTCAAATACAAAGTCAACAGACTGAATAAAGGCAGAGGCCATGGCGATAGTTAAAATGATAGAAAGCAGCTGTTTTCTACGCTTCTTTCGATCCAAACCAAAAATATAGACAAGCCCCATTACCAAAACGATAGCTGTCCCAAGAGTTTTGTCTAGCAGTAAAGTAATGATAAACAAAACAACAAGCCCAATAAAAGAAAGCAAAAATTGAGGGGGCAGTTTTTCCGTGTGTAAAACCAAAAGAAAGCTCAGAAACACAACTGTACTACCTGGGTCTGGTTGGGGAAGGATGATTAGTGCAGGAAGAAAGATGAGAAGAAAGGAGGTGAGTTGATCTGAAATTTTTGTTAAGTCTGTATTGATTTCACTCAGATGCTTTGTCAGTGCCAAAGCAGTGACCACTTTTGCAAACTCTGCTGGTTGAAAACTAAAGCCCCCAAATGAATACCAGGATTGAGCACCAGAGACTTCTTTTCCAAAAACAAAAAGACCAAGTAGAAGCGCAAGAATAATCAGATAAAAAATACTTGAATAACGCTCATAAATCTTCACTTTTGGAAACTGTATGAAGAAAATCAAACCGATGCTCAAAAATGCAAAAAACAACTGCTTTCCAAAGGTGTGATTTAAAGAAAGCATGTTTTCTTCCAGTGTATGTCCAGTCGAGTAAACGTTAACAAGACCAATGGAAACAAGGGCGAAATACACCAAAAAGGTGTACCAATCAAACTTTAAAAGGTATTTATTATTCATTGATTTCAAAAGGTTTTCCGCTCAACGGTTTTTGATACTCATCTAATAAACTTCCATTTAGCATACGATTTTCCAACCAGGTTCTTCTCACATTTCCAGTGAGATACTTTTCTATCACTAGGCTTGCAATTGGCGCAGCCCATCGGCTACCCCAATACCCATTTTCAACAAAAACAGCAACTGCAATTTTTGGATTTTCTCGGGGTGCAAAAGCCACAAACATCGAGTGATCTGTTAATTGCACTTTCTCTCCATCTATTTTAGTGAAATTCTCAACTGTTCCTGTTTTTCCACACACTTCAACCCCTGGGACACGAGCAACGCGAGCAGTACCCCACTTCACAACGTTAGACATACCTTCGATGACTGGTTCAAAATGAATAGAGTCTATGGTGGTGTAATTTGGTGTTCTATATTTTTCGGCCAACGAGTCTTTTTGAATTTTTTTCACAAAATGAGGTTTGTAAAAATATCCTCTGTTGGCAATGGTTGCAACCATATTTGCCAATTGGATGGGAGTGCTTAACACCTCACCTTGTCCAATCGAGTTGGAAAGTGAGGTTGTTGCACCCCAGCGTTGGTTTGGATACCAGTAATCATAATAATCAGAATTTGGAATAAACCCTTTTTGACCAGTTGGATGATCGTATCCTAAATAATTGCCCATACCAAAACTTTTGATATGACTACTCCAGATGTTCATCCCTTTTTTTGGATCGTCAAAATGATCTATTGTTCGGCGATAGATTGTAGCAAAGTAAGTGTTGCAAGAGTTGTAAATGCCACTGTTTAGCCGGTTTTTTGTCCCATAATTACAATGACATTTCATAAAATCAGTTCTGCCATAATAATGCCCCTCATTGCAAAGCACACGAAAACGAGGAGTAATTGCTTCTTCTTGAAGTGCAACCAGTGCATTGACGAGCTTGAAAGGCGATCCTGGGGGATACTGTCCTTGTAGGCCTCGATCAAAAAGGGGACGGTTGATGGTGTCGTTATTCAACACGTTGAAATTCTCAGATCGACTTCGACCAACCAATAGGTCTGGCGCATATGTCGGGGTACTAACGTTGACGAGAATTTCACCAGTTTCAGGTTCTATAGCAACGATACCACCTCTTTTATTTTGCAGAAGTTTTTGACCATACTCCTGAAGCGCAATATCAATCGTCAAGTAGAGATCTTGAGCCTTTGTTGGAAGGGTATCGAGCTCGCCTTTTTGATAAGGTCCAATCACTCGATTGAATTTGTCTCTTTGAAGATAGCGAACCCCTTTAACACCTCGCAATGTTTTTTCATAGGTTTTCTCGATTCCTTGCCGCCCAATCAATTCACCAGATTGATAGTAGGGGTCTTTTCTGATATCAAATCGATTAACCTCACTGATGTAGCCCAAGATGTTCGAGGCCGATGCTGTGTTGTATTTTCGAACAGCTCTTTTTTGAACATAAAACCCTCGATACTTCCAGAGTTTTTCTTGCAGCACGGCATAGTCACTTTTGGATAATTGCGCCAAAAAAACAGATGGTTTTCTGGTGGAATAGGAGCGAGCTTTTTGGACTTTTTCGACGAGATTATTTTTGTCGATCTTCAATAGTTTACAGAACTCAAGTGTATCGAATTGTTGCAACTGCCTTGGAATAATCATCAGATCATAGGTTGCTTGATTTTCGACAATCAATGTTCCATTTCTGTCATAAATAAACCCTCGTTCAGGGTATATATATTCTCGCAAAACAGAGTTTTGTAAGGACTGATCATCATAATCAGAGCTCAAGACTTGGAGGCTTAGAAGACGGACCAAAAAAATAATTCCGCTTCCTATGATAAGAATGTATAACAGGTTTTTTCTCATTGCTTATTCTTTCGCAACACAAACATAATTGCAATTAAAAATAACAATGTATATAGACTTCCAAAAATAAATTGTTGAATTCCCCATAGTGTTTTGGGCCAACTGGCTAAACCTAGGAGATAGTACACCAAGTGGTGAAGGAGAACCATATTTAAGCTGTAGGCAGACAAGGCAATGAATGGTGTTTGTTGCAAGCGGATGTTGACATAACCATGATTTTTACCAAAAACAGAAGTGATAATTGTTGGTCGAAGAAAAGCTGCGGTTACACATGCTGCAGCTTGAATACCCATAGTTGAGTGAAGGAGATCCGAATAAAGACCATATAAAAATGCAATGACAAGAAAGATGGTTTGTTCAGCATCAGTTGGGTAAAAAATTAAGAAAAGCAGTGTGATTTGAGGAACCAGTTGAACCCCCAAATTGAACTGATCAAACACCATCACCTGTAAGATAGGTAACAAGAGAAAATAGACGACAAAAGGGTATGACCTACTATTCATTTGTTGATTGTTGAATGCTTTTTACTTCTTCTTTTATGGGGTGGTCAATGGCAAAAACAGATCCCAAATTAGTCATGTCTTGAAAAAGAAAGACTTCGATATCGTAAAAACTTAAAGATGGATCGTCGATATAATCCGAAATAAAACCTATTGGGATAGCAGGTGGAAAAATGGTTGACATACCACCTGTTTGAATGGTATCGCCGACGTTGACGATGGCAGTTTTTGGCACATCAATCAAGTCCATCTTGGTAGGGTCATCTCCTGACCATGTTAAGCTTCCAAAGTGGTTGCTGTTTTTGAGCTTTGCGTTGATTTGTAGGTCTTTGTTTAAGATGGAAATCGCTTGTGAATATCGATTTTCGACAAACTGTACAACACCAACAATTCCTTTTGAAGTTACCAACCCCATTTCTTTTTCAACACCAATATTTTTACCCCCTCTTAATGTAATATAGTTATAGCTATTGATAAAAGAATTTCGAATCACTTGTAGCCTCACAGTACTGTAGCTTAAAGTATCGGATGGCAATTTTTTTTCAGAAAGGAGTTGATCTAAAAGAATTTGGTTTTCTTCAATGAGAAGCTCGTTGGTCTTTCTTAAACTAACATATGATGAAAGGGAATAAACAATAGAATTTAGCTGCGTGCCAACATAAAGGCCAGCATTTGCAATCAAACTTCGGTGGTAAGAACTTGATTGTTGTAATAAGAAGATACTCAATGAAATAAGTAGAACATAAACCAAGCCGTTACGGAATCGAATAATGGCATTGACAAGCTGCTGCATTGTTCAGCTATTTAACTAAGATTGTTTTGTATTGATCAATATTTTTTAGCGCAATTCCAGTTCCTCTTACAACTGCTCGCAATGGATCTTCGGCGATAAAAATAGGAAGATCTGTTTTTTGCGACAATCGCTTGTCTAGCCCACGTAGCATCGATCCCCCACCAGCAAGATAAACACCAGTATTGTAGATGTCTGCCGCGAGTTCTGGGGGTGTTTGAGATAGGGTTTCCATAACAGAGTCTTCAATTCGTATGATTGATTTATCGAGGGCTTTTGCAATTTCTCGATAAGAAATCACTGTTTCTTTTGGTTTTCCTGTCAGCAAGTCCCTTCCTTGAACAGTCATATCTTCTGGTGGGTTTTCCAACTCCTCAAGGGCAGATCCGATCAAAATTTTCACGCGCTCTGCTGTTCGTTCTCCTACATAGAGGTTGTGTTGTGTTCGCATATAATAAATGATATCGTTTGTAAACACATCACCAGCCACTTTTACAGATTTATCGCATACAATACCAGAGAGGGCAATCACAGCAATTTCTGTTGTTCCTCCACCAATGTCGATAATCATATTTCCTTTGGGTTGCATGATATTCACACCAATACCTATGGCTGCTGCCATGGGTTCATGGATAAGATACACCTCTTTTCCATTGACACGCTCTGCCGACTCACGCACAGCACGCATTTCTACTTCGGTGATTCCAGATGGAATACAGATGACCATGCGGAGGGCAGGAGTAAAAAATCGTTTTTTAAGTGCAGGAATATTTTTGATAAACATACTAATCATCTGCTCTGAGGCGTCAAAATCAGCAATAACACCATCTTTTAATGGGCGTATTGTTTTTATGTTTTCATGGGTTTTTCCTTGCATAAGGGCTGCTTCATGTCCAACAGCGATGATTTTGTTTGTCACACGATCACGCGCAACAATAGATGGGCTATCGACCACTACATTTTCATTATGAATAATGAGTGTGTTTGCAGTACCCAGGTCAATGGCTATGTTTTCTGTTAAAAAATCGAAAAAACCCATAGTTCAATTATATTGTAATTATACGAAATTAATGTTTAAAGTGGCGCACACCTGTCATCACCATCGACATCTGATTAGCATTACAAAAATCGATACTCTGCTGATCTTTAATCGACCCTCCTGGTTGAATCACTGCTGTAATTCCTGCCTTATGAGCGATTTCAACACAATCAGGAAAAGGGAAAAATGCATCACTTGCCATGACAGCTCCTGTCAAATCAAACCCAAATGTCTCTGCTTTTTTAATCGCTTGTGATAGTGCATCAACTCTCGATGTTTGGCCTGTTCCGGAGGCAAGCAATTGTAAATCTTTTGCCAGCACAATGGTATTGGATTTAGTGTTTTTACAAATGTTCGATGCAAACAGCATGTCCTCAATCTGCGCTGCAGTTGGCTTTGTAGTGGTAGCTGTCTGTAACATTTTCTCATGATCAATAATTTGATCCTTGTCTTGGACGATATATCCGTTGAGACAACTGCGAACCAACTTTACTGTGTGAGTATTTGTTTTTTGGGCAAGTAAAATTCTGTTCTTCTTGTTCTTGAGAAGGGTAAGTGATTTCTCGTCAAAAGAAGGCGCAATGACGACCTCACAAAACAATTCATGAATTTGACGTGCTGTTTCAATATCAATTGGGCGGTTTGCAATTAAAATACCACCAAATGCAGAAATTGGATCGCCAGCAAGTGCTGCTGTATAGGCTTCACTTAGTGTTTTTCTAGTGGCAACACCACAAGCGTTGTTGTGTTTGAGAATTGCAAAGGTAGGATTAGTTGATTCGTGGGCTTCCATCAAGCTCAAAGCAGCATCGATATCAAGAAGGTTATTATATGATAATTCTTTGCCATTTAGCTTATCAAATAATTTATCTAAATCACCAAAAAAATAGCCTTCCTGATGGGGGTTTTCACCATAGCGAAGTTGATGACCTTTCTGAACACTCAACTTTAGTGCAGAAGACCCATCATCAAAATAATTAAAAATGGCACTGTCATAATGAGATGACACATTGAACGAATGCTTGGCAAAATACTTCCTTTGTTCTAAGGTAAACGTCCCATTTTCATCCATCAGAATGGAGAGCAGATGTTTGTACTCAGATTTTGAAGCAATACAGACAACATGAGCTTGGTTTTTTGCAGCTGCACGGATCAAGGCAATACCACCGATATCAATTTTTTCAATGATCTCTTGCTCGGTTCCACCACGTGCTACAGTTTCTTCAAATGGATATAAGTCAACAATCACCAGATCAATAGTAGGGATGTCATAGCTCGATAGTTCTTCAGCGTCTTTTCTATTGTCTCTGCGATTGAGAATTCCGCCAAATACCTTTGGGTGTAAGGTTTTAACGCGCCCACCTAGGATGGAGGGATAGTCGGTTATGGACTCGACTCGAATAACTTCGATGCCCAAAGAATCAATATAATCAGCTGTACCTCCTGTCGAATAGATTGTCACACCAAGCTGGTTGAGCTTTTCGACAATGGGTTCTAAACCATCTTTGTCAAAAACCGAAATCAGAGCGGATGAAACGCGAATTTTATCTTGCATAAGCCCAAATAGGTTGCAAAAGTAGCAATTTTCAAGCGTAATTTAATTTCAGGAGCTTGATTAAAACAATTGCTTAGCAACAAGGCGATTGACTTGGGTTAAAAAAGCTGCGTCTTTTTCTGTAAAAGCCTTTAATTGGTGGGAGTCGATATCGATCTGACCAATGTTTTTATCATTGACAAATAATGGAATGACAATCTCAGATTTTACATCCAAACTGCAGGCAATATAATTGTCTTGAGCGCTCACATCATCGACAATAAAGTTTTTGTTGCTCAATGCAACTTGCCCACAAATCCCTTTGCCAAATGGAATATTTGTATGCTCAGTCGATTCGCCAACATAAGCGTGTAAAACCAGCTCTTTTTTTTCAGGGTGATGCAAATAATAACCTACCCAGTCGTAGCTTTCAATACAATCATAAAGAAGTTGACAGATCAATTGCAGTCCTTCTTTTTGATCGATGCCCGAACTGATTTTTGCTTCGATTTTAGCTAATAACGAATCTGTTTTCATAAAAAAAAACTGCCCCAAGAGGGGCAGTTGTTATCGATTTACATCATCCCTGGCATGCCACCACCCATTGGTGGAGCAGCAGGTGCAGGAGCATCCTCTTTGATGTCGACCAGTGCACACTCGGTTGTGAGCACCATGCCAGCAACAGAGGCTGCATTTTCTAAAGCAACACGTGTGACTTTTTTAGGATCAATGATTCCAGCATCTTGCATATCCACATAAGTTTCCGATTTGGCATCATAGCCAAAATTGACTTTGCCTTCTTCGACTTTGGATACAACAACAGACCCCTCGCCACCAGCATTGGTTACGATTGTGCGTAAAGGTGCCTCGACAGCATTAAAGACAATTTGATTTCCAGTTGCCTCGTCAGCGTTTTCAGCTTTTATTTTTTGAATCGATTTTCTTGCATTGAGCAAAGCAACACCTCCACCTGATACGATGCCTTCTTCAACAGCAGCGCGAGTGGCATGTAATGCATCATCAACACGATCCTTTTTTTCTTTCATTTCTACTTCAGAAGCAGCACCAACATAGAGAACAGCAACACCACCAGCCAATTTTGCTAGTCGCTCTTGTAGTTTCTCTTTGTCGTAATCGGAGGTAGTCGATTCAATTTGCGCTTTGATTTGGTTGACTCGTGCTTTGATTGCTTCTGCATCTCCAGATCCATTCACGATGGTCGTATTGTCCTTATCAATGGTTACTTTTTCAGCAGTACCAAGCATTTCGATTGTGGTATTTTCAAGGTTGAAACCACGTTCTTCGGAAATGACAGTACCACCTGTAAGGATCGCAATATCTTCAAGCATTGCTTTTCGACGATCACCAAAACCAGGTGCTTTTACAGCTGCGATTTTGACTGTTCCTCTCAATTTATTGACAACAAGGGTGGCCAATGCTTCTCCATCAACATCCTCAGCCACAATGACGAGTGGTTTTCCTGTTTGTGCCACAGGTTCTAGGACAGGCAAAAGGTCTTTCATCGTCGAAATCTTTTTATCAAACAAAAGGATGTAAGGACTTTCTAAATCAGCTTCCATTTTCTCAGCATTTGTGACGAAATATGGAGATAAATAACCTCGATCAAACTGCATCCCTTCAACAACGTCTACATAGGTATCAGTACCCTTTGCTTCTTCCACAGTGATAACACCCTCCTTACCAACCTTTTCAAAGGCTTCTGTTATGAGCGTGCCGATGGTTTCATCGTTATTTGCAGAGATGGATGCAACTTGTTTGATTTTTTCGGAAGAATTACCTACTTGTACAGATTGCTTATCGAGGTCTTTTACAATGACCTCAACAGCTTTGTCCACACCTCGTTTTAAATCCATAGGATTGGCGCCAGCAGCAACATTTTTAAGGCCTTCATGCACTATGGCTTGTGCCAAAATGGTGGCGGTTGTTGTACCATCACCAGCCAAGTCATTTGTTTTAGATGCAACTTCTTTGACCATTTGAGCACCCATGTTTTCTAGGGCATCCTCTAGTTCAACTTCTTTTGCAACTGTGACCCCGTCTTTTGTCACTTGAGGACCACCAAAGGATTTGTCGATGATTACGTTTCTTCCTTTTGGACCTAAGGTAACTTTTACAGCGTTGGCGAGAGCATCTACACCACGCTTGAGCCCTTCACGAGCCTGAACATCAAATTGAATATCTTTTGCCATTTTGTTTTATTTTATACAATTGCTATAATATCGCTTTCGCGCATGATTAAATAATCTGTTCCATCTAGTTTCAGATCTGTACCAGCATACTTTCCATAAAGAACTGTATCACCAACCTTGAGGGTCATCGACTCATCTTTGGTACCTGGTCCCACAGCTGCTACTGTTCCTTTTTGAGGTTTTTCTTTTGCTGTGTCTGGAATAATGATTCCCGATGCAGTTTTGGTCTCAGCTTCAAGTGGGATTATTACCACTCGATCAGCTAGAGGTTTTATATTTAATTTACTCATAATCTAGTGTTATTTTTTTCTTTTCTTGGCATGAACCATGCCAACTTAATATCGATTGATTTCATCCGTCATTTTGTGACATTATGGCATCTTGGTGTTCTCGTCTGGATTATTGTTCGGGGATGTCTTCAGGGAATACTTCTGGCAACTCTTCAGGGATCTCTTCAGGGATAACCTCTTCAATTGCCTCATCACTCAACAAACTAGAGTCTTCGACAGTGCCTGGTCGTGATATCATTGAGTTTGACAACAAGATCAGAACTAAAAGTAAAGTAGCCAACACCCAAGTGCTTCGATCCAAAAAGTTTGTTGTGTTTTGTACACCACCAATTTGTTGTCCACCACCACCAAAAGATGAAGAAAGCCCACCTCCTTTAGGATTTTGAACCATGATGACGAGTACCAATAGAAATGATACAACAATAATGAGAGTGATAAAGATGGAAAATGTACTCATAAGACAGTTATTTCGACTCCTCTAATTTTATTTTTTTAATATGTGTTGCAAATAAACTACTTTTTTCTGGATATTTCAAAGAGAGGATTTTGAAGGCTTTTTTTGCTTCATCATACTTTTTTTGTTTCCAGTACAAGTGAGCAAGTGTTTCTGTCATAATTTTATTTTTTGACAGTGGATTCTTTTTCGACAAGTCTTTTTTTGTGCCAGTCTTTTTCACAGTACCAATCTTTGGATTGCTGTTGACAAACTTGTCAATCCAGTCAAATTTTGAAGGTGTTTTGTTTTCGTTTTTCGTATCGACAACCTCTAGCCATTTCAAAAAGGAGTGCATATTACTCTCACTAGGCATTGTCACTTGTTCCTTACCACCCTCTATTCCTTGAGCCAAATGCTCTAAGTGTTGATACAAAACATTCCTTTGGGTCGTTTGAAGCGCACAAGAACGAAGAGCACTTTTATAGCCTTTGGCATTTGAGGATTTAAGAACTTCCAACTCCAGCACTCGTAAAGCATTGAAATAGGGATATTTCTTAATCATTTTTTTGATAGAAATGAGTGCTTCTTCAGCATTGGTTTTGGCCAAACTGCTGAGCTCTTCAAGTGTTTGTTCTTGTTTTACCATTTTGCGAGAGATTGGTTAAACACATCTTGCGTTATTCGCTCAAATATCTCATCATGAGCGTTTGATTTCACACTTTGAAGTTGCGCAGTGTCAGGGAAATCATAGAAGTGAGAAAATCTTTTTTCAAAATTATCCTCTTCGTTGTTGGTGTTGATATAACGAACATTGATCGTTACTGTGAGTCTGTTTTGTGCAGCTGTTTGCTCAGCAGTAGCAGTTGTCGGCGTCACACGATATTCTGTGATTTCTCCCTCATATATCAAATCTCCATTTGCCCCTGTCAGTTCTAAATTCGTTTGATTGATCAACACCTCTTGCATGGCATTTGTAAAATCTCTATCAAGCCCTGGTTCAAAGGTAGAACCGATGGAGTTTGCTGCATCATTTACAAAAAGATTGACTTGAACAGTCTCAGCATTTTCAGGGATAGAGGCTCCAGTGAAGGAATAAAATTTGCATCCAAAGACAATAAAAACCAGACTTAATAAAAAGATTTTTTTCATTATAAATCGAGATCAAACTGTTTTATTTTTCGATACAGCGTACGTTCTGAAATTCCAAGTTCATTGGCTGCAGCCTTTCGCTTTCCATGATTGCGCTCAAGTGCTTTTTTGATCAGTTCGAGCTCTTTTTCAATCAAACTCAAAGTTTCTTCCTCCTCAATTTCTTCAGCATATTCAAACTTGTCCTCTGTCTTTGGCGTGTAGGGTTTTGGTTCGTTGGCAGAAGGCAATAAGCGTTCTGTTTGGTCTTGTTCGTTGCCATAAATTTTTTGAATCAACCCTTCATTCTCAGTGCGTACCTGGTCAGTGTTGGAGGAGTTCATCAACTCTAATGTCAGTTGTTTTAAATCATTCAAATCAGATTTCATGTCAAACAATACCTTATATAAAATTTCACGTTCTGAGCTAAAATCACTTCCTTGATCTGATGATGATGACACTACAGCTGGCAAACGCATATCATGATTGGGCAGGTATAAACTCAATGTATCTACTCCAATCGCGCGATCTTGTTCCAACACAGACAACTGCTCAGCCACATTGCGAAGCTGACGAATGTTTCCATGCCATTGTTGTCTTTCCAGAAGTTGTTGTGCTTGTTCGTCGAGTCGCACAGTGGGCATTTTGTATTTCTGCGCAAAATCTGCTGCAAACTTGCGAAATAGTAAGTGAATATCACCATCTCTCTCTCGCAGTGGGGGAAGAACAATTTCTACTGTGCTCAAGCGATAAAACAAATCTTCTCTAAATTTCCCCTGCTGTATGGCTTTGGGCATGTTGAGATTGGTGGCTGCTACAATTCGGACATTGGTTTTTTGTACTGTTGAAGAACCAACCTTTAAAAACTCACCATTTTCCAATACCCTCAACAACCTGACTTGGGTGGTTAGAGGTAGTTCGCCTACTTCATCAAGAAAAATAGTTCCACCATAGGCTTCTTCAAAATACCCACTTCTTGTCGAGGTTGCACCTGTAAACGCCCCTTTTTCGTGTCCAAAAAGCTCGGAGTCGATTGTGCCTTCAGGGATCGCGCCACAATTGACTGCTATAAACTTCCCATGTTTTCGAAGGGAAAGCTGATGGATAATTCGTGGAATACTTTCTTTACCAACCCCACTTTCACCAGTCACCAATACAGATATGTCAGTAGGCGAAACACGAATTGCCTTACCAATTGCCCTGTTGAGTTGGGGATCATTCCCAATGATTTCAAAACGTTGTTTTATGGATTGAATTTTGTCCATACTTAAATAGCTTTACCGATTAGAGTTGCAGACGTACAACTTTCGATTTTCACATTTACAAAATCACCAACAGCAAAGTTTTCTTTTGGGAAAACAACCACAGTGTTTTGTTGATTGCGACCACTCCAATGTTCACTTGATTTTTTGGATTCTTTTTCGATGAGAACCTCAACTGTTTTGCCAACAAACTGTTGTGTTCGATACAAACCATGTTGCTGTTGTTTTGCGACAACTTCTTGCAAACGACGTTTTTTTACACTTTCAGGAATGTTGTCTTCAATTTTTTTGGCAGCTGGGGTTCCTGGTCGTTCGGAATACATAAACATAAACCCAAAATCATATTTTACATAGTCCATCAAACTGAGTGTGTCTTGGTGATCTTCTTCGGTTTCGTTTGGAAAGCCACTAATCATATCTTGTGATATACCACAGTCAGGTAAAATCGTTCGAATGTGATCAATAAGTTCAATATACTCAGCTCTCGTATGCTGTCGATTCATTGCTTCCAAAACACGATCGCTACCTGATTGAACAGGCAAATGGATGTAGTTGCAAATGTTTTTGTGTTTTTGCATCACATACAACACATCTAAAGTCATGTCTTGGGGGTTGGATGTGGAGAATCGAAATCGCATTTTTGGTTGTTCATTTGCAACCATATCGAGTAGCTTGTCAAAGGTGATTGCTGTTTTCTTTTGCAAATCAGATGCATTTCGAAAATCTTTTTTAGGTCCACCACCATACCACAGGTAACTGTCAACGTTTTGCCCCAGTAAAGTAACTTCTTTATATCCCTTTTCTGCAAGATCATTGATCTCTTTTAGGATGCTTTTAGGGTCACGACTGCGCTCTCTACCACGAGTGAAAGGAACCACACAGAAGGTACACATATTGTCACAA
>Ga0160423_10003073_pt1 | contig 13902 bp, 9 predicted proteins | sample CRUFie14St8metaG_FD_108191 | JGI IMG/M metagenome (GOLD analysis project Ga0160423, IMG submission 108191) | Marine microbial communities from the Costa Rica Dome - CRUD Field 142mm St8 metaG | ecosystem: Environmental > Aquatic > Marine > Oceanic > Photic zone | place: Costa Rica: the Eastern...
ACTCAAATCAATATTTAATTGATTCATTGAAAGAGTCAAAATTTTATCTTGAATATGGTTCTGGTGGCTCAACAGTATTAGCCTCTAAGCTAGGTATAAACTACATAACAATTGACACAGACTTACTTTTTCTCAATGCTGTAAAGCAGAAGGTCAATCAGATTGGATATAAAAAATTATCAAAACAAACATATCTCCACAGGAATATTGGTCCTACTTCAAGGTGGGGGCACCCTTTATTTCCTGAAACTAGAAAACAATCGCTACTATCAAAATTTAAGAATTATTCAGATCCAAAATTTTTTATGAGAGATAAACCAGATTTAATAATGATTGATGGCCGGTTTAGAGTAGCCACTCTTCTTAGAATGTATGATTTTCTTAAATCCTATTCAGGTTGGCAGGTACTGTTTGACGATTTTTTTTCTAGGGAAGATTATAAAATTGTTTCTAAATTTTTTTTGATAGATGAGAGAATAGGAAGATTGGCAGTAATAAAAAATGTAGTAAGTTGCAATCCCGATGAATTGAATGATGCAATAAAAAAATACATACTTAATCCTTACTAAAATTTATATCAGTAACTAAAGTAATAGCACGTCCGGAGGGACTCGAACCCCCAACCCCCTGATCCGAAGTCAGGTGCTCTATCCAGTTGAGCTACGGACGCTTGCAATAATTTTCTTTGTCCTACTAGACCAGCTTAACTTATCAATATTTTTTAAAGATTTTTTGCTTAGCTCAGTTCTTAATTCATCATTAAGAACAAGAGATTCTAATTTATTTCTAAAATCATCAAAATCATCATGTTGAAAAAATTCCAAACCTAAATCTAGCTCCGCTAATTCTATATGAGATTTAATGTTTGATAAAAGAACAGGTATACCGCAAGAAGCAAATTCAAATATTTTCAAAGGCGATGCATACAAACTCATATGTTCATCGTTAGGATAGGGTACTATCCCAATGTTTAAATTTGATATTAATTCAGGAACTTTTGTGTGAGGCACAAAATCTTTGATTGTAAAATTTTCTTTTTGATTTATTTTTTCTATATAGTCGGTGATTTCGTCCAGTTTCTTCTTTGGCCCTCCTACAATCAAAGTATTTGTTGTTACTTTATTATTAATTTCTGCAATTTCTTTTACAGAGCTCAATACACCCTTATCTATACCGTAAGTTTCTAAAAAGCCAATATATCCTATTTTTATAATTTCATTTTTTGATACCACAGGTTTAAAAAACTCTCTATCTACTCCATTAGGTAAGTACAACGGCTTATTAATAGATTTATTTAAATCATTTAAAGATTGTTTAGTTACAGCGATTAAATATACATTTTTATCTTTTTTTAATCTTGAAATTGAAAATTTTTGTATAAATCTTGCCACACCATGTTTTTCATATATTGTTACATCAAAAAACTTTTTAACGATAAGTAAAATATTTGGATTTGTAGACCATACATAGTTTTCACCATCAAAGTACTTTTTTAATTTAATTGACCAAATAAATGTATTTAAAGAGTAAATAATTTTTTTTAAAAAACTGGGTAAAAAGTTATAAATTGAATAACTTGTTATATCAAAGTTATTAATTTCTTTAAACACAATCTCTCTTTTGACTCCATAATATTTTTCCGGTCTTTCATCAATTGTTTTTGTGTTGTATGTTTTTGGATAATAAATAGAAACATTGAAGCCATTATCAATAAAACTATTTGCTATCTGGATTAAATGATTCCCATAAGCCATCTCTGAAGGGAATCTCGCATAAGTTATGATTGCAATCTTTTTATTCATTTATTCGGACATCCTTTAGACCATGCATCATACAGAGTAATTTGTGAATTTTCGTAGTGGAATTCTTTTTTCTCTCCTATTGAATTTCTTAGTTCATAATCTTGTAATAAAAAACCTTTTTCAACCTTAATTGAGAATGTGATATTTGAAGCACTGTCAACCTTATCTACTTCAAAAAATTTTAGATCAATAAAATTGCTTAAAATTACAGATATAAGAATTATAAATACAGCTCTATTTTTACTATGTCTTAATAAAATCATAAGTGCAACAAATGCAGGTATCAGGTGTCCCTCTTCAGTTGGTAGCCTTAAAAAACTTAGTTGGAAAAAAATAAATAATAAAAAAATATAAAAAGATTCTTTTTTGAGGTCTATCTTGAATTTTAAATAATTTCCTATGAAAAGTATTGTCCCAACTGTACCTAAAAATGGCACTTGTTTTAAAACAAATCTTCCCAACCTGTCAATTACTGTGTGATCAGTATTAGTTAAGTTGAGCATACAAATTAAATCACTCCATTGACTGTATATTTTCTCAGACTGATAAAACGAAAATAAATTGGAATAAAAAAGGTAATAAAAAAATAAAGAAGTAAATAAAGTAATTAAAAATATTTTAAAACTGGAGATATATATTTTTCTATAGATGGACTGGTACAACAAAACAACAATTAAAAAAATAAGATTACTTAGTCTTGTAGATATTGATATGAATAAGAATATTGAAACATAAAAGTTAAAATATTTAATTTCATATTTGAACATTGTAAAATAGATTCCTAGAAAGCCAAAAAAGCTTCCTAGGAAATAATCTATTACTGAAAAACCGGATATTAAATAAATTGGTGAAAATACAATTATCAAGTAGATTAAGAAATTATCATTTCTAAATCTTTTAAAAAAGCAGTAAATTAAGAAATTAAAACTTATCGTTAAGCAAAACTGGAATAGCAGCAAAAGTTGCTCTTTTGATACAAGAATTAGATCAGAAAGGGTAATTATTAATCCAACAATTAACTCATACATCGGAAATCCAGGTGGCCTTGATGGAATATAAAGCTTTAATATTTCATAATTTTTAAATGTCCCAAATAATGCATAAGAGTCCCAATCAGAACCGATATTTCCTTTTAAAAAAAATGGTAAAAAAAGGATAAAAGTCAGAATTGTAGAAAAATAGAAATATATTCTAGGTTTATAATTTAACATTTTCACTCTTGATTATAGAATTAAAAAATATTTGAAAAATTAATAATTACTTTTAAGTTATTACAAATTCACAATACGGTCTTTAAGATAGAATTATATGAAAAAAAGCAAATTTCTAATTTTAATTTTGCTACTTTCTCTCTTCTCTTGTGGAGGAGATGATGGAAGTGTTGAAGTAATTGAGGATATAAATGAAACTGAGATTCAAGAAACTACAACCACCAGTGTTATAGTTGAAGACGTAGTAACAACTACTACATCTGTATTTGAAGAATGTATTGAAGACAATAACTTAAATATTAATTTTGAAGATATACAAAACCTCCAAATCTTTTTAAATCGATATGGTTTTAAAGCAGGAGAACCAGACGGGTACTTTGGTCAAGAAACCGCTGATGCAGTTCGAAGATTTCAAGCTTTTGCAGGCTTAAATCCCGATGGCGACGTAGGACCAAAAACTATTGAAAAAATGCAAAATTGGACAGGTTGTGAGGAACAGGTTAGCGTTTACACTTCAGATACAACTGACACAACTACAACAACTGTTGTCCCTGACACAACTACAACAACTGTTGTCCCTGACACAACTACAACAACTGTTGTCACTGAAAATGTAAGTAATAATAATAGTTACGGAATTATTCCTAGCATATCGCTGACTAATAATGAAGTTATAAGTATTTTCAAAGGTATTAATAATGAATCTAGTGTTTGTGGCACTCCATACCTTAATAAATTAGATTCAGGAGTTCTAAATCTCTATCAAAACGGGAGCATCGCAAACAGTTTGTTACCAATGAACAATCTTTATTCTCAATCACCACACACAACTGAAATTGTAAGTGAATCATCTAGTGAAATTAAGATAAAAATTTTTGGAGATGGTGGAACAAATTATAAATTTTATTTCATTGAACCTTTCACCTCTAACCTGAAAATATTAAATGCTTCAAACATATCAACATCTCTTAATTTAACTGAAGCAACTTTTGAAATTAACAATCTTACACCCGGAGTATGGTTTTACAGCTTTGCAGAGACTAACAATGGGACAGTTGTAAAATCATCAGGCAATAGAGAGTTTGTGGTTTCTAGTTCTGATGGGCAAAACGTTAGTTCACACAACGGCATTGGTAGTTTTATTATTACATCTAAAAACAACTCAACTGATGAATTTAACAATGTTGCATCTGGACAATCATTTAATACAAATGACTCTATAAATATTGTGTATGTTACTGATGGAGTACTAGATAATAGAGAAAATGTTTCAACTTTAATTGATTTAAGCGATACAACTATTTCATTACAAAATGAAAATCAAGCATATATTTCCGAGATTTTATTAGTTGGTACAGAGCTAATGAAAGTCTTAGATAAAGATGGTAATAATTTTACAGTTGAAAGAGGGTATTTAAATACAGAAATTAAAAGTCATGAAATTGGTGTTCAGGTAAAAGCAGTAAAAAATCTTAATAAGAATACTTTAATTAGCAATTTTGCATATGCAGTATTTAGAAATGAAAAAGGATTACGATTTCAATTACCTTTAGGACCTGAGCTTTCTTCTAGTACTTTCAATTTTAGAAATTGTAATTATGACAGATATTCGCTTGAAGAAATAACGACTTTTTCATGGAGATCAAGTGGCTCTTCAACCGTCACTAGTAAATCATCAATTAATAAGGTAACAGCTCTATTTGATAAATCCTTTGTAATTAATAGTGGTGGACAAAACTATACACCACCTACAATCAACTCTTCAGATCAAGTTTCTGGAGAATTTTTAAATGATGGTCCTAGAAATCTAATTGTTAGTGAAGGAAGCAATGTTACTTTTAATTTTCAAGGCATAATTGATGGTTCTTCAAAGACAGAGTTTGTAAAATTAAAATTTAAATTAATTCCTGATACAGGAAGTTCGAAAAAGACAAAGTACAAAAGTATCTATTTACCTATAGAAAATGAAAATTATAAATTTTCAATTAATATTTCAAAAGTAACATCGTCAGAATCCTTTAGTAGTCAAACTTGGGAAGATGATTATAAATATATTTTTGAGTCAATAACTCTTTATGATTCAAGCACAAGCGTAGAGATAAAAAATGATGGAAAAATTTTGTATGACTATAGTTCAATACAAGATACACACAATGTTTATTATTTGGACCAATTTTCATTTGTAATTAAAAAAAGTTAAGATTTTAATTTAAATTTTTAGAGGTTCTGAAGTAATCAGCTCCGGAATAAATTAAGGTTGATAAAAGTGGTATTCCAAACCTACCACTAGGGGTGGCCAAAAGCAATAATGGTGCAAGCAACAATATGTAAAAGATAAGTTTGTTGTTGGAAAAGTTTTTATTTTTTATTTCTTTTATGAAGAAAGTCATTGCAGATGTTAAAAATAACAAATTCAAGACAGTAACAGAATAGTTTATGAAGTTATTATTTTGTATTTCTAATACTGAATTGTATATTTGATCTCCAGGTTCTAATGAATTGTAAATAAAAGCTCTGCTTACAAGTAAAAATGTTTCAAGGGGATTTTGTAAAATTATTCTTATGGCATAACTTTGATATTCACTAGCTACAAGATGAGGATTTTGACCAGGTGCTTGTGATATAACTCTAGACACATCTCCTAAATTGACTTCATTTCTCAAAATTTGAGACCATTTTCTTTTTTCTTCATATTCAATATTGGCAATATTGTTAAAGCTTTCACCATTTTGAATGTCTTCTTTTATGCTCATTACTCCGCTGGCTGTTTCTTCTAATAAATTCATACCTGTAATGGAGGAAAATACAACTTGATTGGTCAAGCTGTAATTTCTCAAGGTCCAAACAGAAGTAGGCAGCAACATTAAAACAATAATTAATATTCTTTTTGAACGGCTTATGTTTCTAAAAAACAGCTTATTAAATAATATTATTCCCATTAATAGTATCAAGTAGGCGGGTCTTATTATTGGTAGTATTCCAACAATAAAAACAGGAGTAAAAATTAATCTTTTTTTAAAAAGCGAATAGATTAGTAAATTTATTAAAAAGATACTTATGGTCTCTGTAAGTAATAACTGTGAAAGAGCAATTAAGAGTGGATTAAATAAATAAAGTAAAAATACAATATAAGAATATTTAAATTTTAGACTATTTTCAATTAGCTTAAATAATAGAAATGCTGAGATCACATGTAAAATATTTTGAATAAAAATAATATTTTTTAAACTTCCAAATGAAAAAAGAGCAATAAAAAATGGATACCCAGGTGTTCGAACTGTTTCTACAGCAATCTCTCCTAAAAACTCTTGCCTTATAAAAGAACTATTTTCAGAGATTGATGTTGCAAGCGAGACATAAGACAGTGAATCATCTGCAGGATCAAAAAAATCATCAGTATTCTTTGATGAGGAATTTCCCAATAAAAGCACCGTAAAAATTATTAAAGTTACAGTAAGTAATAAATTTTGATTATTAACGAATTTTAATTTCATAAGATTCCTGATTTAATAATTATAATTTTCTAATTAATAATTATTTAAAAAATAATATAAAATAGCTTCTAAATGAAGAATTCAAAAATCTTTTATCTCTTGATTACATTGCTACTAGTAAGTTGTAATTCAACTGAAGATGTTGAAGTTATGTATGATAATGAAATTATTGAACAGGAAGAATCAAGTACAGAACAATCCACTCAAGTAGTTGAAGAAAAACAAACAGAAGTACTGGTAACTACAGAAACTTTAGAGCTAGATAGAAAATATAGAGACGACTCAAATTTTATACTGCCAACATTTAATGGAAATTGTCCTCATTCTCGACAATCAATAATTGATTTGTTCGATTATTGGAATAAAGAATTTGCAATCAATCTCACATATAACATAAGTGGATATCCCGCAACAGGCACATCTGCAAAAAATCAATTACCTGACTGCTTAGATATGGTAATTGGAAGTAACAAAGATCAAAATTTAAAACTTGAAAAAAATATACATATAGAGCTAGTAATTGGTAGAGAATTAAATCTTGATATTTATCAAGAAGACGAATATCAAATACAACAAACAACCGAAATACAAATACCCACCACTTATTTAACATCATTAGCTTTGCACCCAACAAATTCAGAACTTGATTTGATAAGTAATAGATTTGGTGAAATATTTAATTTTAATTCAAAAGAGCTTATCTACTCAGTAGATGATGTAGGCGCAATAGACTATGGAGGGTTTCTTGCAATTCGTTTTACAAATGATGGCAACTATTTAATTTCAATGCATAATACAAACACTGAGTATGTCATCAATCTTTATGAAATAGACCAAGCATCATCTGAGATTAGTTTTATCAAAATTTTGAAGTCTTACTCATTGCCTGAATATACAAAATGTAATGACTTCACTCTTCTATTGGCTGTTTACGATATATGTAATGAAATAGGCACACCAACTGTATATGTTGGGGCAATGGGTGGAGGAATTGAAATTGGAGACAATAATATAATTTATGCAAGTATTGGTAACGCTGTTGCACCATCATCAATTTATAGCTCTCTTTACACATCCAGAAATGCTGATTTACCTTGGGGTTCAATTTTAAAATTTGAATTTAATTCAGATGACTTGGAACTTGAAGGGATTGGTTATCATGAAACTTCTAATTTAGATGAAGTATGGGTAATAGGAATGAGAAATCCATATAGGATCTCACTTTCAAACAATAATTTATGGATTGCTGACGTGGGTTCAAATATACAAGATGAAATAAATTTTGTAAGGACTGACAGTAGCAACTTAGATCTAGGGTTTCCATATATAGAAGGAAACCTTAGCCATGGTCCTTTTACAGATGATCTAAAATTTCCAAACAAGAATTATAAAAAAGCTATTTTAGCTGAAAGAATAGGTGGATTGATTGGTGGTCACCCAATTAATTATGGGGGCTACAAAATGTATACTTACGGGGTTATGAATGGAGATCTGTTCGGAATCAAACTATTGGATAATGGAATGGTAAAAACAAAAATCATCTACGATAATAAAACCTTTGAATCGGAGAATGCTCTGTTATCTATTGAGAGAAGTAGAAATGGTATTTATCTTTTGACTTTAAATGGAACAGTAGTAAAAATTGATAATTCTTGATAAATCAAACTTTAAATTAATATTTATTTATGCAAATTAAAAAAATTACTGCAATCAAGTCTTTGTTGTTAATATCTCTCATATACTGTGCACCATCTAACCAAGCGACACTTCCAGACAATTTTAACAATTGCCAGGTTCCCTTGGATCAAGCAGTTGAAGAACTACAAGAAATAAAGACACAAAACGAATTGAACTTTGAGTTCAGAATAGTAAGAGAAGTTACAGAAAGAGAAGAGTGTATTGATAAAATTTTAGGTACAAATCTAGAACAAGGAGCTGAGCTTCAGAATGGGTTACTTGTTGATTTGGTAGTCGGTGTTGTTAAAAATCAAGTTACAGAATCTGTAAAAACTTCAGAGTATGATCTCTATTTACTGCAGCTTGAAGAAAAAAATATAGAAAGTTTAAATTTGATAGAAACTCCTTCATTTGGAGAAGCAAGTGTTGAGAATATTGTAGAAGGTTCAAATATAATTACTTATATTCGACATGAAAATCCTCTTAATTTTAAATTTTTATTTTCAGAAGCTGAAGGTTTTATATATGGTGTCGACTCCAACTCGCAGAAAACTTTACTATTAGACATTTCTAATAAGGTTTTCAGAGATAGAGAAGCAGGTTTGCATACTTTTGATTTTATTACAATTAAAGATAAAAATTTTCTAACTACAACCTATACGGGAAATGATTCAAGATACTACTTTTCAGCTTTTGAAATAAGTCAAGATTTAGATATTGGTGAAGAACAAACATTACTTTCTTTGGAATTGGCTACTCAGAATACGGTACATTTTGGAGGTAAAATACTTCAAAAAGATTCAGAGATTTTTTTATGTTTGGGCGATTTAAACAGCCCTGGGAATTCAGCAAAATTTGATACAGCTTGGGGTAAGATATTCACCTTTGAAAAAGAAAGCTTAATTGAGAATCCAATCACCAGTCATGATGACAGTAGAATAAAATATATTGCATATGGTTTAAGAAATCCTTGGTCCTGTTTATTTCATAACAATAATCTGATTATTCCAGATGTTGGAAATTCACATTGGGAAGAGGTAAATATCCTAAGGAATTATGACAAAATTATAGATCCATATTTTTTCGGATGGCCTTGGCTAGAGGCATATTTTGATGCTAATTACAAAAACACTCCAGTTACCGAAGATGTAAAAAATGAACAAATTGAAAATACAATATATCCAAATTATCTATTTCCACATGGTAATGACTATTGTGCAATTATTGGAGGAACAGGTTTATCAAATTCAAATAAATGGGATGAGTACTTCTTCATAGGTGATTTTTGTACTGGTACTATTTGGGCAATTAATTCTGAAGATGAAACAAGAATAACTGTTTTAAACAAAAATACAATTCCATTTTCTATCACAACAATCAACGATTCCGGTAATGGAACATTACTGATTGGTACAACTTCTGGTCAGATATTTGAATTAACCCTTCCATAACAAACTTTTCTTCAAATATTTATTAGAAAATTTTTTCAAAAATCTTCATGAAAATTGCTCAAACTTACTCACTCGTCTTTTTCTTTATGTTAATATTTTTATTTTTTATTTGAACAATACAATTTATGAAAAAAAGAGATGAGTAATAAAATAGATTTTTATGAATGCCAATAAAATATTTATAGGTGCAATTATCCTTTTAATAGTTGGTTTTTTAATTTATATATCTTTCGCATTGATATCTTTACCTTTCATAGTGATGTTATCATTACTTTCTTAGTTCCTCAGACTGTTTCTTAGGAGATTCCACAAGCGCTTAACAATTAACTTATTTTCAAAGGTTGCAGGTATAATTTAATAGTGAATAACTTAGGCATCATTGTTCCTTTCTACAATGAAAAAACTACCCTTGCAAAATCTATAGAGAGGTTATTAGCTCAAAATATTTTTTCAGAAATAATTCTCTCTGATGATAATTCAAATGATGGTTCGGATAAAATTGCAAAACATTATGAAAAAACTTACAAAAAAATTAAATATATTAAATCTGCAACAAACAAAGGAAAAGGAAATGCACTAAACAATGCAAAAAATTTAATCACATCAAAATTTGTAGCAATACATGACGCTGATTTAGAGTATTTTGCTGAAGATCTTGTGGAAATGTTTGAAATAGTAAAAGAAAATCCAAATAGTTTGATTATTGGCTCAAGATTTATTGGTGACAAACAAAGAACAAATATTTACAGAAGTACTTTAATAGCCAACAAAGTGATGTCTTTGTTTTTTTCTTTAATTAACTTTTGCAAAATATCCGATATAGCAACATGCTACAAGATGATGGCTACAGATATATTTAAAGACATTGAATTAGTTGAAGATGGTTTTTCCATTGAAATAGAAATTGTTTCAAAATTTTTAAAAAAACATAAATCAGTAATTGAAGTCCCAATAAAGTATGAAGGTAGATCTTATTTGGAAGGTAAAAAAATAAAACCAATAGATGGAATTATGTATTTAATTAATACAATAAAATATAAAATTTACTGACCCTTACACAACTTTATTTCATTCGTACAACATCCACATGAATTATATGATTTACCATAATCACTTGTTTGAGCGCCATTAAATTCTTGTATATAAGAATGAAAATTCTGAATAATTACTATGCTATTAAGCACAAAAACACAGCCTACTAATAAAAGTAAAAACTTAGGATGGATATTTTTGACAATAAATACCATAGCAAAAAATATATTAAAGAAGAAGTAGTGTGGATAAAGAGGAATATCTAATATTGTGTAAAAAATCCCAGTAAATGTCATTGATATGAAGAATATGCAATCAAGAATATCAAGTGATTTAAAACTATAATTTTTTCGAAAGTAAATTAATGACAAAATTAAAAGAAATGTTAACAAAAAATAATTGATTCTATGAAGGTTTAAATAGTTAGGGTACATCGCCAGTAGAGAATCTATATCACTTTGAGAGTTAATTTTAAAGTTTAAAGAATCGCCACTAATTGCATGAAGAGTAATTCTCCAATATGAACTTAATCCCCATGATTTTGAACCGTTGTTTAAATTTAATTGACTATTTGACAATATATATGGAACATAAGCAAGAAAAGACAAGCCAGCACCAATCAAATTACCAATAATGAAATCTAGTAAATTTTTGAAATATTTTCTAAAAAACAATACTGCATTAAAAGAATTAATAAAAATGAATGTTGGAAAATAAAACACCAATGTTAAAAATGAAAAGACCCCATAAACCATTGTGTTTTTTTTGGTTTTATTTACATTAAGAATTAGATATAAGAAAATTACTAATAAAAATTCGTATCCATAAATTATGCTCGTATTTCTTGTGGAAATAATTAGATAAGGATTAAATAAAATCAGTAAAAGAAATGTAAATAATTCTAATTCTGATAAGTAATTTCGTAGCAAATATACTGTAATAAAAATTATTATTTGTGAAAAAACTATTTTAATTCTTAAGAAGTCTATGTAATTATTTATTCCTAATATTCCAGAAATACATTCTAGTGAAAAATGAAAAGGACCCTGAGGAACGCCTGAAGAAGAAGGTATAAAAAGAAATTCTAAATTTGAAAAATTTAAAAGTTTGATATTACAATTTTGGATTACATTCTCTCCAAAATATTGATCATATTTATACTCTACAAATTCAATATTCCTAATTTTTAGGTATAAGCTTATAAAAAATACTGACAGGTATAAAAATATTTTATTGTTAGATATAAAACTATTAATTAACTGCAATCTAGTGAATGACCTTTTCGATTGATAATTTTATTAAAATAAAGTATTTTCTTCATATTCGAAATTATAAGAAGTTTTTTTACAAAATGTGGGCTTGGTGTGGGCCTGAGTGGTTTTTACAGTGTATATTTCTGAAAAACCCTTGTGGGCGCTACAGGATTTGAACCTGTGACTTCTTCCTTGTAAGGGAAGCGCTCTGCCGGACTGAGCTAAGCGCCCTAAGTAAATATATTATATAATTGCTAACAAGTTTATACGATATAAAATTTATTTATTATTACTCACTTCTTCGTGGTACTCTCCGTCTACATTTACTTCCCATGGGTCAAAGTTTCCAACACCTAGGAGAGTTCTAGCTGCATAAAGACCAGTTGCCATTGCGTGATCTTGGTTATTATATTTAAACATTCCAGATCTACCAACAGCAGTAATATTATTTAAACCTGATAACCATTCTTTTATTACATCTATGTGCTCCTGATAACCAGTCTTAATTACAGGATAAGCTTTTGCATTTCTGCTTACTTCAGAGTGAATTACGTTGAATTCTTCATCAAAAATACTTTTCAACTCGGTTAATGCAAATTGAATAATCTTATCATTCGAATCGTTCCATATTTCATCATTTTCAAAACAGAAATATTCTAAAGTCATTGGAAAAGTGCCTTCTGTACTCATATCTTTGGAAAAATTAGTGAAATCAGCAATTCTAGCCATTCTAAGATTTGGAGAATGTATATAAATCCAATTATCATCAAAAAGTTTTTTATCAATTGTTACGTGAACACTTATGTGGTTCCTATATTCAAGACTTTGTGCAGATTTTATAACTTCCTCAGGCGTATTTCCTTCGAATATATCAATAAATTCCAGCAAAGGATTACTAAAAAATATATTTTTGGTTTCTATTGATTGACTTTCTCCCTCAACGTCTTCATAGGTTACTATATAGTGTTCCCCACTTTCTTCTACTTGAGTGACTTTCATATTTTTTGATACTTCAATGTTGTGTTTTATGATGTAATCTTCAAATTTTTCCCACAACATGCCCGCACCAAGTCTTGGATAATAAAATTTATCAACCAAAGTTTTTGGCCTTTTCTTACTATTTGGAAATAATGCAAACTTAATTGCTGTAGATAAACTTAGACCTTTTATACGTTGTGCTGCCCAGTCAGAGCCAATATCCTTACAGTCAATACCCCAGACTTTTTCAGTATAATTTTTAAAGAAATTGTTAAATAATTTTCTCCCAAATCTGTCTACCACCCAATCTTCAAAATTATTAATTTTAGAAATATTGAGATAGCTTTTAATTCTTGCAAAAATATAAGAAAACCCAATAATTATTGATTCAAACAAACCAAGACCAAAGAGAGCATTAACAGGGGTTAGTGGATAATCAAAATAGCTATTTTTAAATAAAATTCTTGTTTTTCTATTTACTTCAACAGCATCTTCATCAAGCATTTCCAAAAAAAGATCATAAACTTCTTTGTTTTTTGTAAAAAATCTATGAGGACCTATATCGTATCTATATTCACCAAAGACTTTTGTTTCTGCCAATCCACCTACTTGAGGTTTCTTTTCAAACACAATTACTTTTTTGTCTGTTTTAGCTAGTTCATACCCAGCAGTTAAGCCTGCAGGGCCAGCGCCAATAATTACTAGGTCATACATGTTTATAAATAGTTAGTTTAATGCAATAAAATATTGTTTTTTTAAAATTTAACTACAACCTAGAGAGTTACCACAATTAAGGCACTTATAACAAGAACCATTTCTTATTGTTATGTGTCCACAATCTGGGCAGGCTGGAGCGTCACCCATCATATCACCAAGTACTTCTTGAACTGTAGCAACTGAGTTCTCTGTTTGTTCAGCAGTTATAGGTTCTGCTTTCTGAACAGGTGTTACAGGCTCTGCTTTCTGAACAGGTGTTACAGGCTCTGCTTTCTGAACAGGTGTTA
>Ga0160423_10003074_pt1 | contig 13902 bp, 16 predicted proteins | sample CRUFie14St8metaG_FD_108191 | JGI IMG/M metagenome (GOLD analysis project Ga0160423, IMG submission 108191) | Marine microbial communities from the Costa Rica Dome - CRUD Field 142mm St8 metaG | ecosystem: Environmental > Aquatic > Marine > Oceanic > Photic zone | place: Costa Rica: the Eastern...
TTCTCGACCTCGACAGGTTTCTCAACAATCTTTTCCTTGATCTTCTCGACCTCAACTGGCACCTCCCTTTCAACTACCTTTTCTATTTCTTTAATTACCTCTACAGGCACTTCTTTTATAATTTCAATCTCTTTAGGCTTTTTTGCTAATTGTTTCGCTTTCTCTTTTAAGTCTTTTTCTTTTGCCTTCAAGGTCGATTCTAAGTCTGTTATTCTTTTTTTTTGAGCGGCGCTCTCGGCCATTGCTTTTGCGGCATCCTCGGCCGCACTTGCATTCTCTTCTTGCATTTTTTTAAATGTTTCTAGTTCTTCTGGATCTGGTAGCATATCCCAATCTTCTGGATCTGGGTCAGGGTCTTTGGGTCCTTTAGGTCCTGTGCTTTCTAAGTTCACACCATATCGTAATAATGTTTGGTTAGCCGCAATCAACATCATAACTGCTAATGGATCAAACACAAATACAAATAATAGTATGAATATTCTGATTGCTTGGTCCATTACATCTTGTGAGGACTCACCGTATAAAAGTTCAGCAACATATTTTATTGGGCCTATCTCACGTTCAAGGTCTCTTACTATACTTTCTGCTTCAAACTTTTCGTCTTTGAGTGTTGCTATGACATCATATATGCCATCTATGTCTGCGTTGAACTGATCTATTTTTATTAGGTTGTCATCTTGTGCTGACTGACTATTTGATCTAAGTCTGTTTATTTCTGCATTGGCACCGTCTATGTCTGATTGTGCCTGAGCTCTATATCTGTCTATATTGTCTTGTTGCGTTTTTATGTCTGCTTGTATTTGATCACGTTGAGGTTTCTGTTGCTCAAATAATTCATTAGCCTGTGCTATATAATCTATCTTTTCTGTTTCAGCACCCTGAAATAATCCGCCCTCATCTAATGTAACTACTTCTACACCTTTATTTCTGAGTTCGTTTACTGCATCATTTAAAGTAGTGAGCTCTGCTCTTAAACTAACAATCTGGCTGTTTGCAAAATCTATATCGCCTTGTACTCTTTCCCATGCACCATCTCTGATTTGCTCTTGTGCTTCAATACTAGCACTGATATCAACAGTACCTCCTATAGACAAAATTCTATCTTCTATAATGTCTATTTTATTTTCTTCCCTAGCAATTTGTCCGTCAATTCTCTCAACTTCTGCTAAAGCCACAGCACCGTCACTAGATACGTCAGAAGCGGCTTTGGAAAGATAACCGTAGATACCAGCAGATGTAATTAACATCAAGACAATTACGGCAGTGGTCAGATATGATTTGAGTGCTAGTGAAGTTTCGTTCCAATAACGATATAACCAACTGGCTGTTAGTAGTTTACCAACTTCTAAAACTCCAGCCATTATGGCGATACTCAATGGCATACCGCCAAAGAATATCATGAGTCCTGCTATACTAAACCAGGCGGCTACGCCGGCAATAGTGATAGAAGTTATTAAAGTTAATAGTCCAAACCACATTGTAGTACTATTTATCGTAAATTCATTGTACCTTTATAACTAATTGGTTATTAAAGTAGCATATAAATACTGTTATGATTTCCATTGAAAACATAGACCTTACACTACCTAGATTCTTAATCAATCACGAAAAAGGTGTAAAATGGTCACCTATGCCTACTTATGTTGATATGTTTTTGTCTAGTGATAAAAAATATATGAATTGGTTCTACAATAATTTTAAAAATTACTTTACGCCATTGTTGCCTAATGAAATAAAAATAGGTTGTAAACATGGAATTAAAGGAGTACCTATACAAGAGTTGCTTTCATTAGAACCAGACGATACTTATTATGCGTTAAGCCATTTAGAGTTAAGTTTGCTACCTAAAAGATATGCAAAGCCTTTATTAGAAAAATTTAAAGTAATATGTATTGACATTATGGAAGGCAGACAGTTTATAACATCAGATATAGAAAGTAAACTAAATCAATTTAGACAAGATTACAATGTGCGTGAACTAATAGATCAAATGACAGGCCCTATGTTTGGATTGGTAACATACAATAATGTTCATAATCAATACAGTAAACCTGATTTTAAATATGAACCAAATAAATTGGCCGTTGTGCCCTGCCATAAACCCAGACCAGGTAGACTGTTTATGCTGTCTGAACTACACAAACAAAAAGTTTTAGATGATTGTGACTGGACATTGTTTCCAGATTTTAATGACGATATATCTTCTGAGGCTCTAAGTGTAGAAAAGAATGGAGACGGACATTTTTATCTATCTCCTAATTTAAATTATAAACAATGGCCTTTATTATCAGATAAAACATTTGAAGACATTCAAAACTTTTTAAATGATCACAAACAAGAACTGCCAAAATCATTTAGTAACTTGACTAATAATACATTTTCTGATAGTTGCTTTAGTGTGTCTATGGAATTTTTAGGTGCTCATATGTTTAATATATCTTGTGAAACAAGAGATGATATATGTGAGGATAAAGATATCTTTATTACAGAAAAAACTTGGAAGGCATTCCTATATGCCACACCCTGTTTGGTATATGGTTCACCTAATGTAGAAAATAAATTAAAAGGCTATGGATTTAAATTTCCAAGTAAATCAGATTACGATCATTTGGAAGGGCTGGAAAGAGCAAGAGCTATGGTAGAGTTTGTCAAACAGGATCATGATTTAAAAGAACTAAAACAAATTGCAGAACACAATTTTAATCTTGCTTGGGATAGAAAATCTTTAATTTATTTGTTTATAGATCATTTAATTGAAGGAACAAAGCAATGATTTCAATAGAAAACATTCATTTTGAATCGTATAAATTTGGTCTATATCATGTAGATGCAGAAGAAGGAGATAAAATATATCCTATGCCAACTTATGTTGATATGTTTTGCTCATGTAGTTTTAAATATATGGATTATTTGTTAGTAGATTTCGAAAAACATTTTAAAGAGGTTTTACCTAGTGATTTAAAATTAGGAGAAAAGTATGGTTGTAAAGGTATATCTATAAATAATCTCCTTTCACTAGAACCTGATGATACCTATTATGCCTGTAGCCATAAAGAACTACTTTCTTTACCACATAACCAATTAAAATATTTACTAAAAAAATTTAAAATTATTTGTGTTGATATTTTTGAAGCAAAACAATTTTTAAGTGTAACAGATAAATCAAGATTAAATAAAATTAAAAAAAATTATAAAATTAGAGAATTTATAGATCAAATATCAGGACCTATGTTTGGATTTGTAATGCTAAGTGAAGCAATCAATAGCTCTAAAAACACATTGGAGTTTAAATACAATCCAGAAAAGTTAGGAATTATTCCATGCCATAGTCCCCGACCAACCAGATTATATTTTTTATCTAAATTATATCATAAAAATTTGTTACAGGATTTTGATTGGTCTTTATTTCCTGACAATAGAGGTACATATTATAATGATAAAAATAATCATATATCTATAAAACACCCTAACTCAGAACCATTAAGAGTCCAAGCAAGTGAAGATAATAGTTACTACTATTCTGTTAATTTAAATTATAAAAAATGGCCACTACTAACAAATAAAAATGTAACAGATATAGAAAAATTTTTAAATGACGTTTCGGATCAACTTCCTAAAACTTTTGATAGTTTAAATAATACCACTATTGATAAAAGTGCGTTGAGTTGGGCACCAAGTTTTATAGGTAAATATAAGTTTTATATTTCAGTCGAAACATGGGATCATATTGAAGAAGACCATAATATTTTTATTACAGAAAAAACCTGGAAGGGTCTATTGTACGGAATACCCACTTTAATTTGTGGCTCTCCTGGGATAGAAAAGAAATTAAAAAATTATGGATTTAAATTTCCTAATAATTCAGATTATGATCATTTACAAGGATTTGAAAGAATTGATGCTATGATTAAGTTTATGTACCAAGATCATAATATGCAGGAATTAGAGGACATTGGTAGACATAACTTTGAACTTGCTTGGAATAAAAGACATCTAATGAATTTATTTCTAGAACATATTAAAAAAGGGCAGTAGGATATCTATACTGCCCTCATTCTAAACTTTTCGTTCTTCATTAATCATTCTCTATTATATTAATTTCTCAGAAAATCTTATCTTCTGAGTGTCTGCTAATTCGCATGTTGCACTATTGGCATCATGTTCTTTAACAGTGACCTTTTGTACCCAGCATCTTCCGTTGCTGATATCCTTAACAATTTCATCTGCTTTGTCAAAGGCCATTTCGGCAAACCGTTCACACCCTGTTGCTTTTACAACTCTCATGTCAATAAGACCTTTGTCTTGTAACATTTGAACTGTATCCATCTCAGGATCGTCCTCGGCTACCAAATAAGTATGGTCAAACATTTCCTTTAACCATGCCTTAAGTTCTTTTAAACCACCAAAGTCCACAGCCCAGTTTCTGTCATCTAGTTCATCACAACCAAATGTAAACTCAAACTGTAATGCATAGCCATGAATCAAATTACAATGACTATCTGCTCTCCATTGTCTGAATGCACAACTGTGACCCGTTGCGTGGGTATAAGTTTTACCTGAATAAAAACGTTTCATTACAATACCTCGATGTATAAAGTTATATTATATACTCTATTTAGGTATTGTCAAGTAAAATTATTGGATTTTTTAGATAAGTCCTGCTTGTTCTTCAGTCATTTTAACTAATCCTTCACGAATTAGTTTGCTTCTGTTTGCCATATGTTTTGCTTGAACTTCGTCTTTGCTACCACCAAAGTATGCCACAGCATGACCTTCCTCAACCATTATCTCAGTAACCATTCTCCAGGCATCTGTTGGTGCATGATAAACAGTAAAGTCGCCTAAAATACGACCAAACTTACCTTTCATGTCTTCACCTTTTTTATTGATCTGTGTCTTTAGGATAGGACCTGATTTGTTATCAAGCATTTCTTTTAATCTTTTCTTTGCGGCTAAGCCAAATTGTTTCTCTACTTTGTCTCTAGTTCTTGACTCAGGTGTATCTATGCCCATGATTCTAACACGTTCATTTTTTAACACTATTCCAAAACCTAGATCTATGTCGACATCTACTGTGTCCCCATCAACGATTTTCAAGACTTTACATCTATACTCATACATACTGTTACTCCTAATGTGTGTATAATAACAGTATATATTTATCTTATATCTTTATAAAAAACGTGGTTGTCTATTTTGGTTGTTAGCAACATACTCTCATTCCATTGTGGACTGATGTAGTCTGCATGATAATGGTCAGCACCATCTGTAATCCCAATTCCTCGGTCATATTCAATCATAAGCCTAGCAAGTTCTAATGCTCTTTGCCAACTAAAAAGTTCTGTAGGCTCGTCACTTTTGCCATCACAATACCAACTAAATTGGCATTGTCTTTTTATAGGATAAAATATTCTTTCTGAATCAGGTAAGTTTGGGTAACGTGAAGTTTTCCAACTTTCTCTTGTTGGGCCTTGTTTTATAACTTCGCATATTGTGTTTGGGAAACTAGAATGTTTTACTCTGTTTATAACAACATCACTTACTGCCCACATACCAGCAGTACTTTCGCTCCTTGCTTCGTGATACATATTTAGGGCTAAACAGACTGTGTCATCTGTCATACTTAAATCTACTGACATTGTATCAGCATCTACATTTTCTGCAAATAAAGTGACAGAAAATAAGGTTAGAAATACCACTCGTTTTAACATAATAGTCTCTAATTGTCCATATATTATAACAAAATACTATATTTTGTCAAGTATAGTCTGTCTATTTTGCGAGTGTGATGTTTGTAGTTGCTTCTATGAATTTGTCTGCAATGGCTTCTGCTGTCTGGCCATATGTTACTACTGTATCTTTATTTATGCTAATTTTATCTGGCATGGAACTCATCATCCAAGGAACTAATCCTAGTCCACCTTGAGGGTTTGCCGCCACAATACTTGCTTTAGATACAATAAGATTATTATCTTTCTCTTCCTGAAATTGTGCTATGACTTCTTCGCCAGTCAGCAATTTTAGTGAAATTATATCGTTTTTCTTTATAGGTTTATCTAATAACATGTGTTTTATCTCTGTTTTTTCTATATTAATAACTGTATTTAACATTAAGTGAGTTGTTATGTAAGTGATTACTGGCACTTAAATATTATCTGAATTTGCTCATTTTGGTAAATTCAAAGGAGGTTGATATGGATATTCTTAAAAGTGTTGGCGGATGGGCCAAACAACTGACAGAAGTTGGTATCAGTGTTATTGCTCTCGGAGTAGTACTTGAAGTATTATTTGGCGGAGCAGTACCATTCCTCGGAGATTTTCAGGTTGTTACAAACATCATGACTATCTTAGGAGGATTAAGTAACGAAGGCTTATTAGGATTAATAGGTGTTTGGATCTTATACCACGTCTTCAATAAGAAGTAACATACAGAATAATTGAAAGGGGCGGTTTTCCGCCCTTTTCTTTGAAAAACAACCTATTTTTAAATACTTTTTTTGTAATTTGTTAAATAAAAGTGTTGGGCAGAATAGATTTCAGTCTAACAGTAATTAAACATCGCCTCCCTCTTAGGAAAGGCTAGATAGAGCAGGAGAACTGCAAAATGACTGTTCAACATATATGCAAGGTGGCCACCAAGCATTATTAAGGAATATAGTAAGGCTGTTTCCTTATATAATTTAAAATCTTATAGTCCTCACTTCTGAGGTCTTCAACAAACCATTCTTTATTTTCTTTGGAGATACTATAAGTTTGATTTATTTCTGGAAATTGCTTTCTACTTCTTTTTAAGAAAGGATCTTCAGGTAAATTGACTCCTTGCTCTTGCATAATCCTAGTAAGAGAGTCCAATTCATAAACATTTTTAACTTTTGACTCGTGCTTTTTATAATCTTCCAAAACACCCAACCAATATGTTAAAGGCGATAATAATAAATTTAATGGTGTTTTACTAAACTCATGATCATCTCTATTAACTTTCTTTTCTCTCAATGCTGTTAAGAAATGATTTGGTGTAGGAAAGTCTTTGAAAATATTCTTCTCTCCCTCAGTAAGATCTTGATACCCACCGCCTTGGAATAATATATTAACATTTTTATTAACAATTTTTCTTTTGTTATTGGTTACCCTTTCCCAATAGCCACTACAAAATCTTTGTAATGGATCTCTAATACTAAAGACGCAAAAGGTTTCTATATTTAATAATGTGATTGCGTGACTAGGTGCTACAACAAATGGCACAGAATTCGTGGAAAGCATGAATGCATTCCTTAAAGATGTTCCTCCTGTTTTTGGTATATGTAGGTATATCATTATTCATTATTTATTGGAACCTCTAACCATTCACAAATATGATTAAATAGTTGCACTCTGTTTTGTATGCCTCTGCTACTATGCCAGTGAATTATATGAGCTTCATTTATATCAATGCCATTCCAGTTGTTACCTGCTTCTATATTAGTTTCAAGATTTGGAATCATGTGACCCTGATAAGCCATATTAGGATTGTGTACCTCATCTAGTTTTACACCTTGCCCCCATAACATATCATTATAAATGTCTTGTTCATCAGACCAAACTTTTAAACTATCTATTTTTTCCATCGTGTAGTCCATCCACTTTTTGTCCATTGTAGCAGGATAATATCTTACATCACAATTAAAATTATTTTCAAACTTTGGAGAACGTTTTGGATCACTATGGTTAAACATAGTAAATTTATCATACTTGCCAAATATTTCTGTTGGCTGTATCATTGTTGTATCTAAACCAGTAAACAAAATATTACATGGCTCACTATTCCATAAGTCATATATCTTTCTAAAGTTTTGTTGAAATACTTCAAACACATGAGTAACTTCTTCCTCTAACAAAACGTATTCCCAATCTCCTTCCATAAAATGTTTAAAAGTAGAGTAAGATAAATTTTGTAGTTCTTGATACATGGGATAGGTATCTTGTTCATGTATTGGAACTTGTTGGTTAGGGTCGTAGTCTTCTTTGTTTACCCTGCAAAGGGTTTGCACAAAATAGTTCTTCATATTATTCTGTCTTCGTATTGTGACAAAAACTCATCAGCAATCTTTTTAATCCAGGCAATCTGCTCTGGAGTAATAACAGCACTTGTTCCGTGAAAGAATGTATTTGTTAGTGTAAAGGTTGCATTTGGGAAATTGTTTTTTGCATCTTCTGGATTCATTAAATGACTGTATGCTGGTTGTAACATAATGTTTCCTGCAAAATAAGGTCTTGTCTGTATTTTATTATCTTCTAAATAATCCACATATTGTGTTCTAGTAAATGGTGCATCTTTTCTTATTGTTAAAGGAAATGCAAACCAACTAGGATCTGAATGTTCTCTAGGTCTGGGTAGCATAAAATATTTTTCATACTTTTCATAGATCTCAAACAATAATTTATAATTTCTTCTTCTAAGAGCATGTATAGTATCTAACTTTTTAAGTTGCTCAAGGCCCATTGCACTTTGGATATCTATAGGTTTTAAATTGTAACCAATTTCGTCATATACAAATTTATGATCAAATGTTTGGTCAGGCATTGTGGGTATCCAATCACTAAAACGTTTTTTACAGGTACCATGTTTTAGTTTGTTTGCTTCTGGGCCTACGCAATAACAACCTCTCCCCCATTCTCTAAAACTCCTAGTAATAACTTCCTGCTCATTTGTATTACATGCAACAAAGCCACCTTCTCCCATTGTCATATGGTGTGCTGGATAAAAACTACAACTAGCCATTTCTCCAAAACTTCCAAGTGGTTTGTCTTTGTATGTACTGCCTAAGGCATCACAACAATCTTCTAGTAATACTAAATTGTATTTGTCAACTAATTCCATTAGTTGGTCCATGTTAGGCGGATTACCTAATACATGGGCAAATGTAATTACTTTAATGTCAGGATCATTTTTTAATATTTCTTCACACTGATCTAAATCAAGATTTAATGTGTCTAATTCTATATCACAAAATACTGGTTCAAATCCTACTTGTAATGCTGGATTTAGTGTTGTAGGAAAACCTGCTATGGGCATTAATACTTTTGTGCCTTTAGGAAAATTGTGTCCTCTTTTACTAGTAAGTGACACCATCATTAATAAGTTAGCACTACTACCTGAGTTTGTTAGTACGCCATGTTTTTTGCCATAGTATTTTGGAAATTTACGTTCAAACTTTAAACTTTTATCGCCCATTACAAGCCAACCATCTAATAATGTTTCTGCGGCTGATACATACTCATCACTATCAAATAATGGACCTGCATAATTTACAAAGTCCTTTCCAGGTACCCAAGTTTTATTTGCTTGTTTTTCGTCTATGTACACTTTAATAGACTCAAGAATGTTATTAAGTTTGTCGTCCATAACGATATTTATTTCCTTTTTATTCGTACTCTACAGGTTCTGATCTGTTGGTCTTCAATTCACACTTATCAAATTTGCCTACAGTCTCGTGTACTAAAGATTCTAGAGTGTCTTTGAATTTAAAATTAAATGTTTTTTTAAATTTTGTTGTAGTTACACCAAAGTTATAATTCTTTTTCTCTAATTTTTCATTAGTAATAACTTCTGGTGTGTCTTTGTTTATAACTTTAACTTTGGCAACTCTGCCTACTACCTCTGCAATTTCACCTGACGTGCTAGTAAAACTTGCTAAATTATAAATGCCTCTGTTGTTCTTATCTGATTCTATTATTGCTTCAAAGGCTCTCATAAGATCATTGATGCCTAAAATACTTCTTTTAGTATCAGCATTAAACAAATGTATCTCGCCTTTTGTTTTTGCTGTATTAGTCATAGCATTGATCATTACATCAGTTCTAATGTGTGGAGCAGGTCCATTTACTGTGCCAAATCTAAGTCCATAATATTCTGTATCACTTAATTTTGCTAATTGATCTATATGTAGTTTTGCCATGTCATAAAAATTTATAGGAGAGAAGTCTAAATATTCTTCGTCTATTTCATCTTCTGTGGTATTTCCATATACACTACTGCTACTCGCATATATAAATTTTGTGCCATTTAATTTTGTAAGCAGGTTAGCAAAGTTTCTTACATTATTATTCCAACTACTAAATTTATCGTCACACATCTTGACACTACTGTGACCTGCTAACAGTATTACTACATCAAATGTTTTAATATATCTGTCTGTGACATCATTGTAATCAAAAAATTCATACTCTGTGTCTACAGGATTACCAAACCAATTGATATCTACATTAGTTATATTGTATTTGTCTTTAAAGACTCCGTTGAATTTAGAACCGACGTATCCTACGCCGCCTAGTAGCAATATGTTTTTCATGCAACTATTTACCAGTTGCTATTGCTTGTTTGTATAATTGTTGGCTTGCCAAATTTTTTGCTTTGGCTTCACATTGAATATCAAAGTCATTCCAAAAACTCAAGGCCCAATCATTTGCATTTGCATTAGGGTAGAAGTCTGAATGAGCCCTTAGTTTCTGTTTCTTTGCACCACTTTCTATAAGTGTAGATATATTATGTAGTTGGTCGTGTTCATACCCTTCAGGTATCCATTCATCTCTACTGTAACTGTAATGCAAAGTAGGCCTTACACCTCTCCAACTGTCTATAATTCGCTTCACACGATCATCATCTGCTTGTATATATTCTTCATCACGTATCCAATGATGGTGTATATCAAGAACAAGTGCCAAATGTTTTTCTAATTTGAGACTTTCATCAAGTCCCCAACACATTTCATCGTTCTCGATAGCAATAGTGTTACGAGCTTCAGGCGAAAGTTTTGGTAATACATCTATAATACCTTGATAACCTTGTTTACCTGATATATGAACATTACACTTCATGTCCATAAACTCTTTACCAAAACCCATCCAACGTATCATGTTGCAATGGTACTCAAATTCGTCAATACTTCGCTCAACTACATCTGGCTTGTCACTTGCTAAGACGCAAAACTGGCCAGGATGAAAACTGATGCGAACATCAAGAGCCCTAGCAAGATCACCAACTTTGGCGAAACCTTGCTCAAGTCTATTTTTAACCGTTTCATCTTCCCAAACGTACCTCCATGTTGGCTCAGTAGCCATAGGTATCTGATTGCTACCTAGACGTACCATTCTCATCTCAGCAGGCAAACTGCCAACATACTCTACAAGATTGTATGCACTCTGCATATTGTGTTCCACACAATCAAAAAGTTTTTGCTCTGCTACTTTTTTGTCTTCCTGCCTATTACACCAAGCCACAGTAGTAGTTTTTTCTGTGTAATGTTGTTGTTTTTCCTGAAGTATCTTAGGCTTTTGTGTTTGGTCTTCTTCTAAATACTTACAGCAAAAACCAATTCTTTTTATATTCTGATCAAACATTGTTTTTAAATATATCTATTGCTTTTTTTAATGATTTTGTGTCTTGCACTTCTTCATATATATTGTCTGTAGAAGCATTCAAACATTTAATCATAGTATAGTTTAATTCAAGTAAATTGTCAAACTCTAATTGTACTGGTGTTTTGTCCCAATCTACTATAGATTTACCGTCCTCTGATAAGTAGACTTTGTGTATAGAATATAACACCTTGCCTTTATTGGTTGTTTTAAATATTCTGAACTGTTCTTCCATACTGGAAGTATAACACAAAAGCCAAATTAGTCAAGAACAGATAAATACTATTTGTAATTACAATCTAATCTCTGGAGATTTAAATGGCTACAGTTAAAAAATATAATCTAGCAGGTGTTGGCGCCAATGTGGAACTTGGTAAACAAGGTTCATACATTGCCGGTAATGCCTCAGCAATAGGCTTTTATACGTCTGGTGATGCTTTACAAAAGATAGCAGTTGCAAATGCTACAGTTAGCACACAGGCCGTTACAAAAGCTCAGTTAGATGATGCTGAAGCAAACTTATTACAACACGTTACAGTAGATGTTGACTACAATTCAGGTTCTGCCAACATTGCCAATATTGCCTCAGGTTCAAGAATAGTGAGTGTCACAGTAGACATTCCAGGTGCTTGGACTTCAGGTGGTGCAGGTGATTATGTGGAAGTTGGAGACACAGGAAACTCTAGCAGATTTATAAGATCTGGTGACGTTGACGTAACTAAAGTTGCTCAATATCATTCACAGTATCAATATGAATATACTTCAGCAGGTGTATTAAGTTACAATGTGGTAAACGGTGCCGCAAGTGCCGGTAATGCCACCATTAGTATTGTATTAGCAAGTGATAGTGTTACAGTTACAGACTACGGTTCAGTGAACTCAGCTCAAAACAGTAACAGTGATCTTGGTAACATCAGTTAATAGGAGTATAACATGGTAGACTCAGTAAAAAACTACGGTATAGCAGGAGTAGGTGCTAACGTTCAACTTGGTAAAAGTGGTGTATCTATTATAGGAAGTAATAGTGATCAAATCAGTTTTACAAACACAAGTGATCAATTGGTAAATGTTAATCTTGCTGACGGTACTGATGCCACCCATGCCGCAACTAAAAGTCAATTTGACGTGATAGTTGACCCTAAAATACAATACGTAGATACCACAGTTAGTTATAACAGTGGTAATGTTTCAGTAGGAACAACTTCATCAAACACATGGATACATAGTGTGGTTGTTGAAAAAGACGCAGGTAACTGGACTAGTTATAATGCAACCACAGAAATTACTGTGGGAGACTCAGGTGATGTTGACAGACTATTTGCAGGATTTGATCCTTCAGGAAGTCAAGTTAAATTTGAACCCAAGCATAACTATACTAGTGCCACTGGAATTGTAATTTATGTTACACAGGGTGGAGCAAGTGCCGGAAATGCCACAGTTAGAATTTGGTACTCAGGCGAAATAGCATAGGTATTATGAAAATAGACAGTATCATCACAGAAAAGAAATCTAGAAAGAAATCTAAACAAGTACGGGCGTCTGAAAAGGCGCCTAAACTTATCAAGCCAAATACTGGTCACGAATCACCACATCCTATGCAAGGTAGAATGGTAGGTGAAAGCGAACTAGATAATATGGATTTACAAGATAGACTTTTAGCAAATGATTTGCACTCTATGATGAAAGATATTGGGCCTGAAAAATTTATAGGTTTTCTTTTTGGTGCAATGACTAATCCAAAATATAAAAATTTGCCTTTAGAAAAATTTGCAGATCAAATTAAAAATATCTATACACAATCCAGAGAGCCTTTTGCATATAAAAGTCAACAAAACTTACCAGGAATAGATAAAGGTATGAGAGGCCTGGGTTTAAACAAAGATGGTGAGTTAGATTTTAAAGAAGCAAAATATTCTGCAAGTAAATCAGCATTAGTAAATGCAGTCTTAAGTGATATAGAGAAAAAAGCATTAGAAGGCGATAAAAATGATATAAAATTTTTAAGACGTCTTGCATCATTAATAGGTAAAAGAGTTACTAAAAGAGACAATGACACACTAGCATTAGAAAACAAAATACCATTTACACAATGTCCTAAATGTGGCGGTAGTATAGTACACGAATCACAACTCAACGAAAAACAGGATGCCTGTTATCACAAAGTAAAATCCAGATATAAAGTATGGCCCAGTGCCTACGCCAGTGGAGCCTTAGTCAAGTGCCGTAAAGTAGGTGCTAAGAATTGGGGCAACAAATCCAAAAAGAAAAAATCTAAAAAATAATCCTAAAAACTGATAAATAGTAGTATGAAAACACTACGACAATATATTAACATTATTGAAGCGGCAGAAACCAGTTGTCCTTTGGCGACAAAAGACATAGAGCTGAATACTGAAAACAGAGACGCAACTATAAAGAACTTTAATTACGGACCACTCAATGTAACTGAGCCCGGAGATTATTGGAAAGATATAGCAAAATATTGGAACACTACAGAAGAAGCCGCAA
>Ga0160423_10003075_pt1 | contig 13900 bp, 10 predicted proteins | sample CRUFie14St8metaG_FD_108191 | JGI IMG/M metagenome (GOLD analysis project Ga0160423, IMG submission 108191) | Marine microbial communities from the Costa Rica Dome - CRUD Field 142mm St8 metaG | ecosystem: Environmental > Aquatic > Marine > Oceanic > Photic zone | place: Costa Rica: the Eastern...
GACCTTTCTTTTATGTATAAGAAAGCACTTAAGAACATTCAGAAGTTAGACCCTAAGACAAAAAAAGCATTTGCAAAAGCATTTATTGAGTTCAAAGAAAAAGTTGACGATTTATCAGCATAACTAATTTCATTAAATTTATTTTAATATTTATAGATACCTATCAATACTGATGGGTATTTTAATTTTTATTTATGTCAAAAAGATTCAAAAAAGTAAGAAGAGAGGCCATGATTGTACCAGGCCGTTTCAAAGCAGCAAAAGTAGTTAACGGGAACATCGAAGCAGCACTTAGATTTTTCAAAAGACAAATGAAAGAATCAAACGTTCTACAAGAAGTTAGAGATAGACAAGAGTTTATCAAACCATCAGCTGTAAAGAGAAAACAAAAACAACAGGCAGTCAGAAAAGAATATATTAGACGGTTAAGAGAACAAAATTAAATGGTAAACACTTTAACGTTTTTAAAAGTTATACCATATTTATTACCGACTTAAATAACACACCTCAATGTGTGTTCACACTAAATAATAGTAAAATCACTATTAAGATTCCAAATAATCTTACTATCCAAAAATTTAATTAAGGAGAAACAGTATGGCTAAATCTGATTTATTAAAAGAGGCTATCGCTGACGCAAAAGCAGTAAAAGAAACTGCATTAGCAAACGCAAAGATGGCTTTAGAAGAAGCCTTCACTCCAAAACTTCAATCAATGTTATCTCATAAGATTGCAGAAGAATTAGAAGAAGAAGATGAAATGTCTGAAGAAGAGGAAAACTCAAATGAAACGTATGAAACGTATCATAATGAAGAGGAAGAATCTAATGAAGAGATGAAATCTGAAGAAGAAGATTCTAATGAAGAAATGAAATCTGAAGAAGAAGAAATGAAATCTGAAGAAGATGAAATGAAGTCTGAAGAAGACGAAATGAAATCTGAAGAAGACGAAATGAAATCTGAAGAAGATGAAATGAAATCTGAAGAGGAAGAAGTAGAAGAAGAATTAGATTCAGAAGAGGAAGAAGAAGTAAAAGACATCGTAGACGATGAAATGGATTCTCACGAAGACGAAATGCATGACGAAGAAGAAAAAGAAGAAGGTCCTGCAGACGAAAACGTAGAAGAAATGGAAAACGAAGAAGATGAACTTGACTTAGAATCTGTAATTGCTGAATTAGAAGCTTCACTTACTGAAGAAGAAGACGTTGATGAAAATGAAGTTGACGAGGAAGAAGAAGTAAAAGAAGAATTAGACTCATCTGATATTGGTGATGGCGAAAACGCTGAACCATCTGATGACGCATCCGATTCATCTGACATTGAAAACGATGACGAGTTAAACATTGATGAAATCATTGAAACTCTAAAAGAAATGGCAGACGATAAGGTTGAAGAAGAAGAAGAAGTATCAGAAGAAGAAGAAGTATCTGAAGAAGATATGGATGAAGAAATGGGTGTTAACAAAAACGAAGAAGAGTTGGAAGAAGCTTACAAGACTATCGAGTCTTTAAGAAAAACTATCAACGAAGTTAACTTGTTAAACGCTAAATTACTTTATACTAATAAATTATTCAGAACTTTTGACTTGAACGAGTCACAAAAAGTTAAAGTTATCGAGAACTTTGATAGAGCAGGAAACTTAAGAGAAGTTAAACTTGTATTTGCTACATTAGGTGAAAACTTAAACGTTGCAAGAAAAAAGAAAACTATGGTTAAAGAAGGAAGTGCTTCAAAACCAACTAAGAGTTCAGCTCCTAAGAAATCAATAATCTCAGAAGGTAACGATGTCGCTAACAGATTTAAGAAGTTAGCAGGACTAATAAAGTAATAACAAAATAGAAAAGGAAAATAAGATGAACACACAAAGTTTACTTAATGAATCCGCTGGTTACAACAAAGTAATGTCAAAAGAGGCAAAAACTTTAGTAGCAAAGTGGGAAAAGACTGGCCTTTTAGAAGGTATCGAGTCTGACTTTGAAAGAAGTTCAATCGCAACACTATTAGAAAACCAAGCAAGAGAACTTGTAAAAGAAGCATCTTCTACAGGTACATCAGCAAACTCTGAAGAGTGGGCAGGTGTAGCTCTACCATTGGTAAGAAGGATTTTCAGTGAAATCGCTGCAAAAGAATTCGTTAGTGTTCAACCAATGAACTTACCTTCAGGTCTTGTATTCTACTTGGACTTCAAGTATGGTACATCACAGCCAGGATTTGAAACTGGCGCAGGTAAAGATTCACAAACTGACTCAGTATTCGGTATCACTGAAACTGCAAATGAAGCGAGTGAAGGTCTTTACGGAGCAGGAAGATTTGGTTACTCAATTAATGATACAGCATCTAGCGCATTAGATATCGCTGCAACATTATCTGACGCAACTAAATTTACTTCAGCATCAGTTGACTTAAATACAGCTGGTACTGAATATGATTATGATTCTTCATTCTCAGCATCAATTGCAGCAGCTGGAAACGGTGCATTAATCGTTAAAGTATCTGCATTAACTTCATCAATCGCAGGATTCGATAAAGAAGGTGTAAGAGGATTTGAAGTATCAGGTTCAGGTATTGCAGAGCATTACCCAGCATTTACTAAATTATCAGGTGCAAACATTACGGCTATCGTAAGAATCGCAGCAGCTGCAACAGCAGTAGATAAAGTAGTAATCAAGTATCACAAACAACCAACTGATATCACAAGAGGTGACTTCGAGCAGACTAACTTCAGTGCTAACGGTGGTGTAGGTGCAGACTTAGGTATTCCTGAGTTAAATGTTGAATTAAGAAGTGTGCCAATTGTTGCTAAAACAAGAAAGTTAAAAGCACAATGGACTCCTGAATTCGCACAAGACTTGAATGCATATCACTCAGTAGACGCTGAAGCAGAATTGACTTCAATGTTATCTGAATACATTTCTCAAGAAATCGACTTAGAAATCTTAGATATGTTATTAGAAAATGCATTAACTACAGGTCATTGGTCAGCTAGAATCGGATATTCTTGGAATGGTTCAGGATTTACATCAAGTGGTCTTAACGCAGCAGTTGAGAGATATACTCAACAACAATGGTTCCAAACTTTAGGTACTCAGTTACAGAGAGTTTCTAACCAAATTCACGCGAAGACTATGAGAGGTGGAGCTAACTTTATGGTAGTTTCTCCTGATGTAGCAACTATTCTTGAATCTATCCCTGGCTTCCACGGAAATGGTACAGGAAACGAAATGAACTTCGCATTTGGTGTAAGCCAAGTAGGTTCTTTCGCGAATAGATACCAAGTATACAAAAACCCATATATGAAAGAGAACGTAATCCTATTAGGATTCAAAGGTTCACAATTCTTGGAAACAGGTGCTGTTTACGCTCCATACATTCCATTAATCATGACTCCTCTTGTATATGACCCAACTAACTTCACTCCAAGAAAAGGTGTAATGACAAGATACGCTAAACAAATGGTAAGAGGTGAGTTCTACGGTAAGGTCTTTGTACATGGACTTGAAGTAATTGGATAATATTTAATTATTTAATTCTCATTAAATTAAGGGTAACTTCGGTTACCCTTTTTTTATGCCCTATACTACTTATAGTAAAGAGTTACATAAGTTATTATTCAACAAAAGGATAGTGCATGCCAGAAAATACAAATAAACGAGTACCAAAGGGTGCAGTAAAATACAACATCACTCTTTCTGAAGAACAGAAACTCGCAAAAGCAGAAATTAGAAATCATCCATTCAATTTTATATTAGGAAAAGCAGGAAGTGGTAAAACACTATTAGCAGTACAGATAGCATTGGATTGTTTTTTTAAAAGAGAAGTAAATAAAATCGTAATTACACGACCAACTATATCAAATGAAGATAACGGATTCCTTCCTGGCTCATTAGACGAAAAAATGGAACCTTGGTTAGTTCCTATTCGTTCTAACATGAGAAAAGTCTATAACAAACCTATGATTTTAGAAAAAATGGAAAAAAATGAAGATGTTGAATTAGTATCTTTATCACATTTCAGGGGAAGAACTTTTGATTCTTCAATAGTTATAGTAGATGAGTTTCAAAATTTAACTAAACAACAGTTAGCGATGGTATTGGGTCGTTTAGGTAAAAACTCACGGATGATGTTGTGTGGCGACCCACAACAGATTGATTTAAAGTTCGCAAACGACTCAGCAGTTCACGAGGTTCATAAACTAAAAGATTCTGAGTTTGTTTATAGTGTAAACTTAAAGGATAATCACAGACATGAGTCCTTAGACGAGGTTCTCAGGCTGTTATTTTCTTTTGAATAACGATTTAGAAAAATAAAACAATATTTATATAACGTAAACGTTAATTATTGGAGATATAAATGTCATTTGACTACACAGGTTCATTTAGTGGTTCGTTCACAGGTAATTTAGATTCAACTAATGGAGTAATTTCCTCATCTGCTCAATTACCAAGTGGAATAGTGTCCTCATCAGGACAAATTAACTACAATACTATTACAAACAAACCAACTACAATATCTGCATTCCAAAAAAACTCCATAACAGCAAATATTACGTTTAGACAAGAAACTTTTCCACCAATTTCTTCATCTCTTGCTACAAGAATAACAACTGAAGAAGGAAATGTAGACAACTTACAATCAGATGTAAGTGCTTTACAAACCGCAAGTGGTAGTTTTTCTACAAGAATAACAACTGAAGAAACAAACATAGATAATTTACAAACTGCAAGTGGTAGTTTTTCTACAAGAGTCACAAATATTGAAGGAGCGGGTTATTTAACTTCAGCAAGTGCAGCAGCCGCAGGGTTTGGAAGTGGTGGTTCAACTCCAGCAGGAACAATCAGTAGTTCACAACAAATTACAGACTTAGGTTTTTCAACAACAGATAGTACAGGTTCAGAACAAACACTATCTTTTAATGATGGAAATAACGCATTAAGTATTTCAGGTGGAAATTCAGTAGATTTATCGTCACTCGCAGGTGGCGGTGGTGGTGGTGGAGCCGGATTAAACATAACAGCATCAAATGAAGGAACTCCTTTAAGTAAAATAGTTCGTAGTTTTGATTTTGTAGGTAACGCAGTTACAGCAACCAATGATGGTAACGCAGTTACGGTAACAGTAAACACAGGTTCACTAAAAGACGGAATCATTAGTGGTTCAGAACAATTACCAAGTGGATTAATATCAGCATCAAATCAAATAACAATAACAGAATCACAAATTAGTGACTTAGGGTCATATTTAACGTCAGTTCCAGCAGGAACTGTTAGTGGTTCTACTCAAATTACTTTTAGTAATATTAGTGGTACTCCAAGTGGGTTAGTATCATCTTCAAATCAGATACTACCAATCACAACTTCAAGTATTACTGACTTCCCAACAGAAGTTTCAAAGTCGGCAGCATCATTTGGGTTTGGAACAGGTGGTGGTGGTTCAACTGACATAAGTGCATTAAATACATTTACAGGTTCTGCGATTTCAAACAGTCAAACTTCGTCTATGACGGTAGCAACCGCATCACACGCATTGTTTGCAATATCAGCATCACATGAGATAGTTACAGAAGTATCTTCATCTCACGCAGTAAACGCAGATACAGCATCATTTGTGATAGGTCATGTACAAACTTCCCAAACAAGTTCAATGTCTGTAGCAACTTCATCGTTTACAACAGGATTTTCAATTTTTGACGGGAACAGAGTAATATCTAATACAAATCTACCAGCGGGAGTTTACAATACTAACGCAGGAACAAGTGGTTCCCTAACACAATTTATAGAAAAGGTATTTTTCCCAAATACAGTACCATCAATCACAACAAATGGATTTACAATCGGTGAATTCGTAGCAAGTGGTTCTGTAATTGGAACTGCGACAGCAACAGACGCAGAAGGACAAAGTATTACATTTAGAGAAGCAAGTTCTTACTCAGATAACTTCTTTAAGATAGCAAGTAACGGGCAAATAACTCTAAATACTAAATCAACAGCCTCAATGAACACTGATAATACGCCAGGTAGTGGTTCTCACCCATTCCCTATAGAAGCAGTGGATACATTCGCAGGTGTTGGTTCTAAAACATTATACATACGGGTAACTCCTAATACTCCACCTGTTTGGAGACAAACATCAACAGGTGGTTCAATAGTGACAACGTTTACACAATCACTAAATGAAAATTCTGTAGCAGCAAGTAATAAAGTTAGAGTTTATTTTACTGACGCAGAAAGTGACACTATAACAATCGGAAGTGGTTCAGCATTTGTAAGTTCAAGTTTTTCATTTACTAAAGCAAGTACATATGTTCAACTAAATCAGATAACTTCTTCATTAGATTATGAAGTTACCCCAAAATATGAATTCGTTTTAACAGCGAGTGATGAACATTATGGAAGTGGTGATGATACTGAATCAATTACTTACTTACCATTCCAAGTAGCAGTAGTTGATAACGTTGGTCCAACTGTAAATGACCAAACATTAGGAAGTATCAACGAAAATAGTGCAGATGGTGCAAGTGTAGGTTCAATAACTGCAACAGACCCAACAGGTGATACAATAACATTTAGTAACTTTACACTAAAAGAAGCAAATTTAGATGGTGGTTCAAATATTACATCATCTTTAGGTGGTAACTCATTATATGACCCACATCAGGACCCATTCCAATGTAGTTCAGCAGGTGCAGTAACAAGAAAGAATGGAGTTTATCTAAATTCTGATGTAGCGAACAGATATTTTTATCAAGTAACAGTAAAAGACGCATTTAACTCAACATCTGATACAGGTTTAATTAGAATTAATATCGCAGATGATTCAGCAACTTCAATAACTGACAATTGGGATAATTTATATATCATAGAATCAGCAACGAGTGGTAATGAAATAAAAATTAGTTCAAATGGTAGAACAGGTACAAGTGCATTATGGTCATCAGGAGTATCTCAAAGATGGGAAGTTAAATCAACAGGTAATTTAATTGGATTATCATCTACAACAGGTTCAAGTGCAACTTTACAATTAGCAAGTAACCTAAGTGGTTCAGCATATTCAAGTGGAAGTACAATCGCAGTAGAACTAACCGCATCAGAAAATGGATTTGAAACAACTAAACAATATGTAAATCAAAATATAGCAGTTGTTATCAATAACGCACCTGTTCCAAGTTTCAGTAATACATCTGCAAACTTAAATACAAATGGTGCAAGAAGTGGTAGTACAATTTCAACAATATCTTTTACAGATACAGAAGGTGATTCATTAAATCACGGTTCATTTACATTTACAGACCCAAGTGGTCAATTAAACGCATATAAATCTGGCGATACTTACTTAGTACAACCAAAAAATAATTTAAGTGGTTCCACTTATCCAATGACCGCATCTATAAAAGATACTCATGGATTTAGAGTAGGTACTACTAAACATAGTGTAACAATCGCATCAGCACCAAATGGTACTTTAACTACAAATGGTACGTTTAGAATAATAGAGAGTGCAGAAAGTGGAGCACATATAAAAATTAACGCTGATGGTAGAACGGGAACACAAGGTGACTTAGGAGTTACTTACTCACCTCAATATAATTCCGCAGCAGTACAAGCATTTACTTCATCTAACGCAGCCATAGCAGTAAACAGTAATGGTAAACTAACAATAGGTGTAAATATAAGTGGTTCAAGTACAGGTAGTGGTGATACAATTACATCAACTATATCATATCAAGACCAATTTAATAATATAGGTTCAGACAGTATATCAGTAAGTGTAGTTGCAAATCAGGCTCCAACAGCAACATTTAGTGAGATTGGTGCAAACATGACAGCATCTATCGCAAGTGGAACAGGTTTAGTAAGTATGTCAATATCTGATACAGAATCAGATACACCGTTCTCCGCTTCATTTAGTGGACCAAACGCAGGAAACTTACAATTTGTACCACAAAATGCAAATTCATCGTCATACGTCATTAAAACGACAGGTACGATAAATTCAGGTGTAACATATAGTTATACAGCATCAGTACACGATAACTTTGATAAATCAACATCATATAAAAGAACAATAACACTTCTTGACCCTGTAGCAAAAACATATGTTTACGGATGGGACGGTGGTTCTGCAGCAAATGAATCAACGGCAATCGCATCTATGGGTGATAGTGGTGGTGATGGAGTAGGAATCGAAGCAGGTTCAGTAATCGCAAAACTACAAAGTGGTTCACTTGGTACAACATTCAGTCCAACTTATGTTGGTGGTACAATGTTACTATTTGGAAGTAGTTCAAAAACAACATTATCAGATAGTAACGCAACAGGACTATCAAGTTTTGGATATATAAACTTTAGTAGTGGTGGTTCAAAAAGATTAGTAGTAGTATTCCCATCAGCATCAAATCAGTTTGGGAAACCAGCAAGTATGTATGATGGAGTTCCACCTGATTCAACAGGAACAGACAAAGAATACTATGTATATGCAAAAGACGCCTCAATTCCTGGCACAATTGGAACGGGTGTATATTACTTCGACACTGAGAACGCAGTTGAAGGATATTCAAGATGGGGTATGATATTTGCAGAAGGTGAAAATACAAATAACTCAAGATATTATTTAATGCCTGACTCAGCGTCAGCACCATAGGAAAAGGAAAAGAAATAGATGGCAACAACAGCAGGTGATATTTATGTAAGAAGTGGAGCGTCAGGTTCATTCACATCAGTACAATATGTACAGGGTGGTTGGATTACTGTACCGTCTGCCTCAGACATGAGTTCTATTTATCACGATAGACTTAGAGATGGACAGATTGTTTGGGTAGAACATACTGAACAATTATATGTCACAAGAAAGTTTGTCGCATTCTCTACGCCAGGATACGGTGGTTCAGATGACTCAGCATCATTCCATACTACTAACTTAGGTATTTCAGGTGGTGGTGGTGGAGCCGGTGATATTACATCGGTGACAGCAGGAACAGGTCTAAGTGGTGGTGGAGCATCAGGTGCAGTAACACTTAACTTAGATACATCAGACGCAGCATTTATATCAGGTGTAAGTGGTCTATTGACATCATTAAATAACTTTACGGGTTCAGCAAATACAAGTATTACATCATTAAATAACTTTACGGGTTCTGTGATTACAAACAGTATGACAAGTTCTATGAGTGTAGCAAGTTCTTCTGTATCAGATAGAGCGATGTTCGCAGCACAATGGACGTTAGGTGCAGATGGTTCTAACCATTATACATTTACAGGTCATGGTTTGACAGGAGCGGAAAATGACCCAACTCTTTATTTAATGAGAGGTCAAAAATATAAATTCATAAATAATATGGGAGCACATCCATTTAGGATTCAATCAACTCCGAATGGTTCAGCAGGTTCTGCATATAATGACGGTGTAACTAACAATGATGTTTCAAATGGAACATTAACTTGGGACGTACAATTCGACTCACCAAGAGTTTTATATTATCAGTGTACTGCTCACGCAAATATGGGTGGTGTAATTTACATACTAAACGCAGATACAGGTTCTGGCGGTGGTGGTGGAACAGGTGGTATATTTACAACTACAGGTTCTTTCAAATCAACTACGAACAATTTAGATATAACAGGTTCAGTTAGAGTCGGTGACGGTGTTTTAAGATTAAAAGAATTTACAACTACTCCAACTTATGAAGAGGGTGCAATATTTTATTCAGCATCAAACTTCTACTTTGGGTTAGGAAGTAGTTAATAAAATATAATTACATATTTATATTATGTAAGAAATTGGTTTTGGACGGTACAATGTTGTGTACCACAAGTTGTTTAAAATAATAAATTAATAGGAGAAAAAAATGGCAACATGGAAAAAAGTCATTGTCTCGGGTTCAAGTGCCGACCTTCTTAATGTATCCGCATCAGCAGGGTTCAAAGGTAACTTAGCAGGGACAGCAACAAACGTTGGGAACAGTTTGACAGTTGATGATTCAACTATCCAATTGAACTCAGGTACCACATATGATGGTGCCGCAGCGAGAACCATTAGTCTAAAAGACGGTGGTACTACGTTAGCAAAACAGGCTAATATGGCCGCGGATAGAATACAAGGTAGAGCAAATGGTGCAGGAGCAGGTGTACCTCAAGCATTAACCAAAGCACAAGTTTTAACAATTCTTAATGTTGAAGACGGAGCAGATGTAACTGACGCAGCAGGAATTAGAGCATTAGGTGCAGGAATTGTATCATCATCAGCACAGGTATCTGCATTAGGTGGTGTTCAAGATTCAACAATTACAATAACCGCAGGTAATGGTTTATCGGGTGGTGGTTCATTCACTGTAAACACAGGAAGTAACGGAACTATTTCATTAGCAGTAGGTGTTGATGGTAACACTATCGAACTTGCGTCAGACGCAGTAAGAGTTAAAGATAGTGGTATTACATTAGCAAAAATGGAAGAACGTGAACAAGCAACTTTTATAGGTAGAGCAAATGGTGCAGGTTCAGGTGCTCCACAACAATTATCTGCAGAAGACGCAAGAGACATTCTTAATGTTGAAGATGGTGCAAACAACTTTTCACTTACAGCAGCAGGTATTAGAGGTGTTGGAGCAGGAATTGTATCAGGTTCTACTCAAATAACCGCATTAGGTGCATTGATGGATTCTGAACTTTCAGAAATTGCTACTGTAAAAGCATTAACAAAAGCAGGAATTTCAGGTTCACTTTCAAATACAGCAATTCAAGGATTAGGTGCAGGAATCCATTCAGGTTCTATAGCAGCAGCATCGGTAACTGAAATCAGTAACTTAACTGCAGCAGAAGGTGCACAATTAGAGAACATCGGTACAACAACAATCTCAGCAACTCAATGGGGTTACTTAGGTGGAATGGACCAAAATGTAAAAACAAACTCTAATGTTAACTTTAACAACTTGGTTGTAGCAGGTGATTTAACTGTTGAAGGTTCAAGAACTGAATTAAATGTCGCAAACTTAAATGTTGAAGACCAATATATTTTATTAAATTCAGGTTCAAATGCAAATGACACAGGTATTATCTTTGGTGGTACAAGTGGTACTAATCAACAAGGTAAAGCACTTATTTGGGATTATTCTTACAATACTAATGATGGTCGTTTAGCGGTATCAACTACTGATAAAGCACATAATGACGCAGAAGATTTCGCAGCAGGAACAACAGGTTATTATTTAGCAGGTGTATTCTCAGGAAACTCAGATGACGCAGCAACTGCAAAAGCAGACCATCCTGGCAATATAAGAATAGAATCAAGTGAGATTTATATCTATGTGTAAATAAATTAAAAAATTAGTTATGTCAAATCATAAACAACTTAAAAAAAGTATACAACAAACCCAACAAGAGACAAACCTCAAGCTCACTAAACAAGAGCTTGAGGTTCTCTTATTTTTAATATCAAATGGAACCTTTAAAGGTACAGATATTGAAAGAATCTATAAATTAGCAGTAAAAATTCAAGTAGAACATGATAAACTAAAATAGTTATGAAAGAATATAAAGGTTTAGAAGAAAACGATTTAAAAGTTATACAAATCGCATTAAACAAACTACCAATAACAGGTGCAGAAGCACAGATGATGGTAGGAATCCAACAAAAAATCCAAATGGAGTTAGAGTTCTTAAAAACTCCAAAAAGAGGTAGACCTAAAAAAGGTGATACAATAATTAAAGGATAAGATTAGTTTCTTTTATTTTTTTAATACTTATATAAAAGAAATTAAGTTAAATCTTGGTTGTTGGCCCTTATGGGAAGTGGGCACGAATGTGTTACCAACCGCAAATTAGGATTAGAATATGCCAAATTGGAAAAAAGTAGTAACTTCAGGCAGTAATGCCGTATTTAATGAAATAACCTCGTCAGGTGAAGTTCGTTTCGATGGAACGGGTTCATTTAATTCAGGAATACATCTTCCTGACTCTAAAGAAATATCGCTAGGTGATGGCGGAAATCTAAAAATATATCATAACGGTGCAAATTCTTACATTCACGAAGGTAAGGGTGACGCAGACGGAGCATTATACATTATTGGTTCTTGGTTGTTGATGGAATCAACCGAAGGAAACCCATTAATCTATGCAAAACACGGTGACAACCAAGGAGAGGTTCAATTATATCACGATGGTAATCAAAAATTTAGAACACAAGCAACAGGTTCACATATAACAGGTAACTTATCATTGTCAGGTGGTATAACTAAAGCACCTGTAGTAATTTCAACAAACGGTGAAGTTCCACTTGAAGGTATAACTAATGCGTTTGTTCCATTCTCAAATATAAACTTGATGGACCAATTTACAGTAAACGGTTACTATCAATTCGCAGCACCATATGATGGAACAGTACAAAAAGTTATGGTTCACCCACACACAACAGCAACAGCAGGTACTTCTACAATACAATGGTTAAAAAACGGAAGTAATTTTGGTAGTTCTGTACAAGAAACAATTTCAGCAACAAGAGGTACTGTTAGAGAATTCTCTTTTGGGGATAGTTACAGTTTTGATAAAGGTGACAAATTAAACCTAAAATTTAACAGAGAAGAATCAGAAAGAGCAACAGGGTTTGGGTTCACAATAGTATTTGAAATGAACACAACAACATAAGGGGTATAATATGAGTTTGATACACGGATTACATAAAGATACCTTACTTGAAATCAACGGTAAACTTACTTCCATAAGTAATATATCTGTTGGTGATAAAGTCAAAGGTTATGATATACAAAATGGTGTCTACAGAGACAACAAAGTTGTTAGAGTTGCAACACAAGAAATAGATTCCTATTTAAAACTTAAATTATCAGACGGAACTGAATTAAAAACTTCTGTTGATATAAAAATATTTAAAGATGGTGAATGGATTTCACCAATCGGTAATACATCATGCGCATCTGATGATTGTAAATGTTCTCATAAATCATTTTTCAATGACATAAAAGTTATTTCCGTAGAATTAGTAGAAAAACCTATAGTAATTAGAAGTATAGAGGTAGAACCTGACCATAATTACTTTGTAGGTAATCTATTAGTACATAACACGGGTCCACAAGGTCCTAAAGGTCAAAAAGGTCAAAAAGGTGCAACAGGTCCAGCAGGTGCACAAGGTTCAAAAGGTCAAAAAGGTCAAAAAGGTACAACAGGTCCACAAGGAGCAACAGGTTCAGCTGGTGCAACAGGTCCTAAAGGTCCAACAGGTTCTACAGGTGCAGCAGGTCCAAAAGGTCCTACAGGTCCAAAAGGTCCTACAGGTCCAAAGGGTCCTAAAGGTCCTACAGGTGCAACTACAGTAGGTGCAAAAGGTCCTCAGGGTGCAAAAGGTCCAAAAGGTCCTCAAGGTGCAAGTCCAAAGGGTTCTACAGGTCCAAAGGGTCCTAAAGGTCCACAAGGTGCAAGTCCAAAAGGTCAAAAAGGTGAAGTAGGTCCTAAAGGTCAAAAAGGTGCAACAGGTGCAAGTCCAAAGGGTCAAAAAGGTGCAACAGGTCCAAAAGGTCCTAAAGGTCCACAGGGTGCAAGTCCTAAAGGTCAAAAAGGTGAAATAGGTGCAAAAGGTCCTCAGGGAGCAAAAGGTCCTCAAGGTTCAAGTCCTCAAGGTCTTAAAGGTCCTAAAGGTCCTCAGGGAGCAAAAGGTCCAGCAGGTTCAAGTCCTCAAGGTCTTAAAGGTCCAAAAGGTCCTACAGGTCCAAAAGGTCCACAGGGTGCAAGTCCACAAGGTGCTAAAGGTCAAAAAGGTGCAACAGGTCCAAAAGGTCCACAAGGTGCAAGTCCTAAAGGTCAAAAAGGTGAAATAGGTCCAAAAGGTCCTACGGGTGCTAAAGGTCCAGCAGGTGCAAGTCCCTTAGGTCCAAAAGGTCCAAAAGGTAATACAGGTCC
>Ga0160423_10003076_pt1 | contig 13899 bp, 16 predicted proteins | sample CRUFie14St8metaG_FD_108191 | JGI IMG/M metagenome (GOLD analysis project Ga0160423, IMG submission 108191) | Marine microbial communities from the Costa Rica Dome - CRUD Field 142mm St8 metaG | ecosystem: Environmental > Aquatic > Marine > Oceanic > Photic zone | place: Costa Rica: the Eastern...
GCTTTACGTTCTCCGACACCTCCTGGTGGTACAGCAAGTAAGTTTACGATCCCAGCGAGTGATGTACAGGGTCTTTATCAATGGGTGCAAAAAGAGAACTTCCGTAGAGGTATGCTCGGGATGCCCAAGTTAGATCCTGAAAAAATTCTCGACGATACTATCCGTCGAAATAACGAAGCTCTTGAAGAGTCCGCACGCCGTGAAGCTTATTTAGCTCGTGTGAAAGGCGAGCAGCTGAATATCGGTCAAGGCATTTCTTCTCTCGGTAGCTTGGGCCAAGAAGGAGAAAGAACTCTTCAAACAGCAATTGATAAAGTTTTAGCTCAGGATCCAGTAGGATCTAATCAAGCACTTGCAAACTTAAGCAGAGGTTTCTGAATATTATGGCAAGTTACGAAGGACTACCCGAAATTTTTGCTCCTTCTGTGGCTGAGGCTACGGGAGATATTAGGTTTGACCCTTCGTTTGGAGGAAAAGTCAAGCCTACTCAGGAAACTTTAGACCGAATTGAAAGCAGTCGATCCATCGACCCAAATGTGCTGGGTAAAGATTTACCGGCTCCCATTCGTAATTTAATGAATGAGCGTTTAAGACTCGAAGGCAAATATAATCTTCCTTCTACAGATACTTCTGAGACTTATTATCAAAGACGACCCATCTCTGATACACCGACTCGTCTTCCTGGTGATCAGCCACAACGCACAACCAATGCGTTGGGTGATTTAGTTGATGTTCTTCGGACTGAAATAAAAGAACGAGGTAGCAGACAAGATCGAATCATTTCTGATGAGTACCTAGACGCCCAAATGCGTCGTAGGCAACAGGAATTAGCGTACGCCACCGATCTTCTCTCAAAGGCCCAGATGGGTCAGATGAAAGAGAAGACTCGTCGGGACGTGATCGACGGGTGGCGCAAGATCCAGCAAGAAAAGATTCGTGCCAATACCATTATGGCAACAGCCATGATGAACACCGCTTATCTCGCTGCGACTCCTAACGCCAACGTTTTAAGTGCATTAAACGTCGCATCTGATTCTGCGATGCGTGCTTTCCAACCCGGTCAAGCGGTTAACTAATCATGATGCCACTTTTTGAGCTTTCCTCCACGCTCCTCCCCCATCTTCATTTTGGAATTTTTCCTGCCGCTTTAGTAGCTGCTGCTCCCACGATTGGCGCTATTGGTACTGGCCTAGCCGGTGCAGGTACTTTAATTGGTGCTCTTAGAGGTGGCGGCGGCGGAGGTGGCGGAGCTGCTGCTGCAGGAGGTATGGGAGATTATTTTAAACTTTACGGTGCTCAAGCTGCAGCAGCTAATGTACCCCTTACTATTGCAGCTCAACGTTTTGGACAACAAGGAGGCGCAAACGTCGGTGCTTTAGCTACATTTACAGAAGGTTTGAGTAGTGGTCAAAAGACTATTCTTAAAGACGCTGCCACGGATTCACAAGCTGCTCGTACAGGACAGATAAGAGAAGTGACTGGTATGTTAGATGCTGGTCGATCACTGGCGCAAGAAGTCGGCCAGATGAAGACGGCAACTGAGATGCTCAATCCTATGTATGCCCAAAAAGCTGCGTCGGATTCTTTAAATGCCGATAATGAACTTGGTTTAAATTTAGGTAAAACTAATTTAAATATCAAGGCTGCACAGGAAGGAGCTAAAATTAACATCGCTCAAAAGTACAGTGATACTCTGTCTAATATGCTGAGTAACAGGGCAATTACGGAAGGTAATCTGGCGACAGGCGCACAACGTATTGCAGGTACTCTTGCTCTTAATGATGCTCAAACCATCAGTGATTTAACGCGTAATCAGGCAAAGGTCAAAGGTAACATTGCTTTAATTGGAGCTAACATGAACGCTACCAAAGAGCTTCGTCGCAATGCCATGGGTATTGCAATGACGGGTAACCGATACTTTGCATGATTGATACTGAAGTTCGAGCCACTGTCGCCGATTGGTTACAGTCGTTAGATAAAACTCAGAAAGACTCATTTCTTCACTACGCAAAAAACGCTACGAGTGATATCGAGTCTTATTTATATGCACGTTTTATGCGCCCTTCGTATGAGGGTTCAATTGCAGACATTACTGCTTGGATTCAAGAAAAGTATCCCAAGCAAGATTTACGCAAGGTCTTATTGATCGAAATTGACTCTTTAAAAATCGACATTGATAACGTAAGGCAAATGACCCTCACGGGGATGCTAGATCATGCAACAGCAGCAACGAAAATTAGCGTACTGCAAAAAGAACTCCGATCGCATATCCAAGCCGTACGACAGCTCACTGATGGTCTCGACCGCCGTGGTCTTTTACTTGCTGGTGCGGATCGTTGTTTACGTGAGCTTCTGAATAGTTTTGAGGATGCTCCAACCATGGCTTCTCTGTTAGAGGACGCCTCATTGGTTGTTTGGTCAACTATTGAAAGGGAAGAAAAGTCTTGAGCAGTCGTAAAAAAATTATCGATTATATAGAAGACACAGAATGGGATAGAGAGTGTCTACCCCATTATGGACTTATACCCGACTGGTATATACGTTATAACGAACTAAGAGATCTTATCTGTGCCTACTTCAATGGGCTCCAGGAGAGCGAGGATGTTAACGAGGGGGCACTTGAAGATGCCCATAAAGGAGTCGTTGACACCCAAAGCTAATTCAATCTCGTCATTTTCTTCGTTGTAGATACCGCCAAAAGGCAACACACAAGCAGGTTGTTTTGAGATCGGACGACCCGTGACGTCTGTCCACCAGATCAAACGATCATTTGTAGAGCCACTAAATAAAGCTTCAGTACACTGACGAGTAATTTTTGTAAAATTTTCGTCAAGTGTATAAGCCCCTAAATGATACAGAAGGTATGAAATTTGATGCTTGCTGTCATAGGCCATATATTTCCAGTGAAAAAATACTAGCCATTCGTTGCCAATTTTAATCGGTGATGTAGAATTAAAGGTTGGATACTCTCCAGTAACCTTTTTCAAGCTACTCGAATCGATAGTTTTATCAGGCTGTCCAGGAGTTTTGATCGTAAGAGGAATTGTTGAGTACAACAAACGAAGACTTTTATCTTCGCTGAAGAAACACCAGTTCTTCTCAGGTTTACCTTCAGCAAGATTATCGCCAGCTGGTGGATAAACACAGTCCACAACTTTTCCAAAGTCGTCTACACGACCCACACACACTTTTGGTTGATTAACCATCTTGTGTTTGGATGAGTCGTACTTACTTGCGTAAGAACTCGTGATGAACTGTAGGTAGAGATTGTCATCTGGAGCGACAAAAAAACGTGGATCTTCGTAACTCAATCGATGAGGTTTCTCACGAATTTTTTTCGCACCAATGATGGTTTCGTCTCCGATCAACTCACCGACATAAACCTCCGTAGGAGTGTTGTTGTAGTAAAAGTATTTGGAGTCGTGCCTGAATGTAAAAGCTTCTGGTTGATTCCTCCAAGTAATTAAGCGATGTCCCTGGTGCGAAATTAGACAGGGGCTAAAGTTAGCGACTGTCTGATCAGGAAGACCGTATTTAATACGTGTAAATGTGCCGCCAATATCAGAGGCTTGTTGATAAACCGTGGGGTATCCAGTTGCAGAACGAATGTCGACTGGATGCTCTACGTAACTGAGGGTAGTATCGTAACGAGTTTGCTGGGTCACTTGAGCACCTCCATGGCTTTTGCAAAACCTTCAGCGACCGCTTCCCATCGGTACTGAGGGTTTTGAGTCACGTTGTAGCAATCGTCTGCAACTTTTTTGCGGAAAGTTTCGTCCTCGTATAGTCGGGTCAAAAGTTCTGCGGCGTGTTTGTAATCGATAATGCCACGCTCAACGTTAAGATCTTTGTCGTTTACCCAAGCTCCGATATTAATTAACAAACCACTTCCGTCCCAAATATCTTTACAAGAAGTGTGATTAGGCACAACTTGAGCCTTACGACACATAGCGTGCTCAAAAGGAACTAAGCCCCAACCCTCACCGTTTGCAGTGTTGAGGCCAACATCGCAAGCGTTATAAATAAGATTAAGCTGTTCGTCAGGAGGCGCAGCATGATAATTCATGTTTGGTGTCATCGCTACTTTTTGAGTCGGATCTATACCACGTCTACGCAGCTCAGTTTCCAATAGCTCTTTGACGTGCCAACCTAGATCTTTTTCAGCCATATTTAGATAGAGAAGAACGTCTTCTTTACCTACGCAGAACTCAGCAAACGTCTTAATGGTCTGATCAATGCATTTACGTGGTTGGTTTCGATTTCCGTTAAAGACAATAAATTTGTCTTTAGGAAGACCAAGTCGTTTACGAGCTTCATTTTGATCAATTTCGTAGAACTTATCTCGATCTAAACCGTGAGGCACGACGCCCATTTTTTTAGCTTGAACCCCGTGAGCCATTAAGCGTTGGGCTTGTTCTATTGTGAAAGTAATCGCAAAATCCCAGTCTTTTATGTACCGAAGCATGGGTAACGGATACCACTCAGAATCAGTAGGAAAATATGCAATAAATTTGAAATCAAACTGAGCTTTAAGAAAATGAATTCGTTCCCAGATTTGGTTGCAAATCCAAATGTCATTTAGACAGATAAAAAAGTCAGGTTTTTCTTTTTCAACAATCTGTTGAATACGCCCCACCCCAAATCGATCTCCTTGGTTGTGAGCTGAGGCTGGATAAATTTTAAAGGGGTAGTCGTGAGGATCTCCTTGATAATTAATTCCGTAGACTACAACTTCATGATCTTTTTTTAAGTAGTCTAGAACGCTGTGTGTTACACGAGCAAAGCCGGTATTTGAAACAGCATCGCCGTACCAAAGTATCTTCGCCATGCAGAGTTAGAATTTCGCTAACAGTATACGAGCAGTTTTAAGAAAATGCCTAGTAGAGAAACTTACGCATATCGACGTGCTCTTAAGGCAAGAGCGCAAAAAGCTATCGATAGTAATGATTCTGTAATAGATAGTGTCTTTCACCGCGCTCAAAATGATTTCTTGACATTCTGTACGCTTCTTGATAAACCTCCAGCTAAACATATGCTGGAATGGCACCAAGAATTAATTACGGGAGAAAGCAATAAATATCTTATTGATATCGCTGGGCCAAACCTTGATATTTTGAGCCCGCGTGGTTCTGCAAAGTCAACTGTTCTCAACTTGTTTACAGCCTGGGTTATTGGAAAGCACACAACTGCACAACGTCCACTCCAGATTATCTATTGTTCATATAACATCGCTACTGCCATACCCAAAAGTCGAATTATCAAACAAATTATTGACTCATCTACTTTCAAGAAAATATTTCCAAAAGTAAAGCTCAAGGCAGGTATGCAGAGCGATATTGGTTGGTCTATTGATTTTGACTATGCAGGTATTGACAGAATCGGTGATGAAGAATTTACGCTCCGTGCGGCGGGTCTTCGGGGTTCTATTACATCGAAAAGGGCACACCTAGTCATCGTGGATGACCCCATCAAATCAAGCTCCGACATTAAAAACCCAGCTGTGCGGGAAGAAATGAATAACAACTGGTCGTCAGTTATCGCTCCGATTGTCTTCGAGGGTGGACGTTCGATCTGTCTAGGCACCAGATTCCACCCTTTGGATATCCACAAAACCATGTTCACTCCAAAAAAAGGCTGGAAACAGGTGTCTCAAGAAGCACTTACTTACGACAAACAAGGCGAACCAATCAGTTATTGGCCTGAGCAGTGGTCTGTTAGTTACCTAATGAGTCAAAAAGAGCTTGATCCTGTTGCATTTGCTTACCAGTACCAACAGCAGCCGGTAATGACATCTGATTTAGTGCTTTCACCTGATCTTCTGGTTAAAGGTGAAGTTGAAACTGAATTTGATTCACTTGCAGTCGGTATCGATTTATCAGCTAGTAAAAATGAGACTTCTGACTACACAGCTTTTGTACTAGGAGGACGATTAAAAGATAAGTATTTTATAATCGATTCTCATCAAGTCAGGTCAATTGGAAACTTAGAAAAAATTGACTTATTGTGCGACATGCTTGTCGAATGGGGAATACTAGAGTTACAAGATGATCAGTATTTTCCGACTTATTCAACAGTCACACTTGTTGTAGAAGCAGTCGCATATCAAGCTTCCTTAGCGGCAGATTTAAAGCGTGTGCTTCTTGTCGAGCGAGGGCTGAGCAATCTTAATATTCACGAGGTAAAAGGCTTTAGGGGCGACAAAATTGCCAGATTTCGAGGCACTCTTGGAATTTTAGAAAACAAAAAAGTCACCTTTAATAAATATCGTAAATTTGATGCTTTAATGGATCAGATCATAAACGTGGGTGCAACGTCGCATGATGACTTGCTTGATGCTTACACACACTTGATCAACTACCTACAACGAAGAGGCAACTACAACGTCGAGTTCTGATGCAATCTATTTATATAGCGATCACAGCGCACAACCCTCTTTCTCGTATAGAGAAAATTCTTGCAGTTTTAAGAGCTTACGAAACTCTCCCTCTAAAGGTTTACGTAGAGTTCTTTATTGACCATGAACATGCCTACGACCTAGATGAATTTTCACTCATTGTTGGAGGACATGTTCATTTAAATCAAGTCAGTTTTAGTGTCGCGGATGAGTCTTATGTTGGTTTTGCGCTTTGTTGGGCTCATAAAGCAAGTTTTGCAAAAGCTGTAAGAGATAAAAAATATGACTTTTATATGTATACAGAAAATGATATGTTTTTTGGGTCTAAGCAGTTTATTTATTGGCGCGATTATAAAGATTTACTCAAACCATTAAATCTTGAACCTGGTTTTTGCCGATACGAGGAATATGAAAATCTTGATATACCTTTTGATAATTACAAAAAGTGGAATTTAAATAAACTTACCCCTGACGTTTGGGGAAAAACACCTTACAAATGTCAAACAATTTTGACTCCGAACGACAAAAATTTTCTTGGTTTTACGTCCCTTGGTAACCCTTACGCAGGTTTAATGATTCTTGATCAAGAAGACGCCGAAAAATATATTACAAGTGAGAGCTGTCATCCCCAACTGAGTCACCGTGTCGTTGGCAAACGTAACTGGCCGATTGCTGATCGAAGTTCTATGGGTTTAGCTTTTGAGGGACTAAAGCCAAATCAAGAACATCGTCGAGTTGTGCCTTTAGTTAAGTTCGGTAACTCAGTCAAAATCCACACATGTGGTTTAGTGAGACATCTTGATGTTAAATATTCGCCTGATTTATACGAAGAATCAGATACGATTCATACCGAAAACATGTTTTTGACTTAATGGAAGCAGTAAACCACCCCGCACATTACTCACAGGGTGAGATTGAGTGTATCGACGCGATGATGTCTGCTGCAGGCATTGAAGGCGTAAAATCTTTTTGCCATCTTTCTTGTTTTAAGTACCTCTGGCGATTCCAACACAAAAACGGAGTAGAGGACCTGAAAAAAGCCCAGTGGTACTTGAATAAACTTATTGAAATAAGCACGTTAGACTGAAAAAAAATAATCGTTCATGGACATCCGCGCTTTTGGGTCGGTATACGGACAAACTTCTAAGCTTCCGATGTGCAGTGGGTTTGTCTGGACGCCTTCTGATGGAGAGACAACCTTTGGTACCTGTAGGGCTTTGTTTGTTGAATCAAAAAACTCATCCGCAAAAGATGATTTTTACGTCCGTCTAAATGACATGGCTGTAAACGAGTTTATCCATGTGGAAAATATTGCTGGTGATATGCAACTGGACTGGGGTGCCGTAACATTAAGTGGAGGATCTGTTAACGGCGTAGTCGTATTGTACTAATGAGTGATTTTCAAGAATTTGGTAATATCCTCGCCAAAAGGTACGCCCAGGCGGTTGGTGCTGCTAATAAACAAAGAGCACAAGATCAGCCTGTCACTCAAGATTTTGAATTTACCGAACAAAGCAGTTTCAATCAGGAACCAGGCGGTCCTACCCCACCAGAAATGCCTTCAACTAATGACGGGGCTGCTCAGTTCGAAACGATATCTACTCCCCCAGAAGACCAAGACACAGAAGATATGAAAAACTTTCTTCTTAAACAGAGTAAAAAACGTTTTCAGGCGGATGCTATGAATTGAGATTAAGGTAGCATACTGCTACTTAGCTTAAATACAGTGCTGATCGATTGCTTTCCTTATTTTAACGAGAAAGAGATTCTTGAGCTTCGTGTAGAAACTCTGAAAGATTATGTAGATGGATTTTTAATTACAGACGCAAATCGCACTCACAGGGGCGATCCTAAAGAGTTTTCATGCGTTGAAACTATTAAGGAACTAGGGCTGCCTGAGGACAAGATTCAAGTTCTGCACGTAGAACTACCTCCATACGAAGAAGCTCCTGATCCATGGGTAAGAGAACGAGGTCAGCGTGACGCTCTGAGTGTCGGTCTTTTTATGATGCCAGACGACACTTATTTCATTTGCAGCGACTGCGACGAAATTGCAAACCCGTCCAAGCTTACAGAAATTAAAGAAGCAGTAGATACTCACTGTGATAAAACTGTAAGGTTATCAATGTCAATGCACTATGGAAGAGCTGATCGTCAGCTTATTTCACCTGAAGAAATAAAGTTTGATTGGCGATGTGGCGTTGTTTCGACAGTCGGTCAGCTCAAAGATTTTGGGACGCTTTCGTCATTGAGGGCGACCACAAATAACTGGTATGTGGGTAATAGGGACGCTGGTTGGCACTTTAGCTGGATGGGTGACAGTGAGCGTCGTAAGACAAAACTACGAAATATAGCTGAGTATTATATTTGGGATAAACCAGAAGTACAAAAACTATGTGATGACTTTGTACCAGAAGAAGGTAATACAGACATGCTAGGACGTAAAGATCACTTAATTACGTCTTACCCAGTTTCAAAACTTCCAGAAGCAGCCCTTAGAATAGAGCGAGTACGGAACTACCTCTTGCCTGATGGTTCTGAGGTCTAATAAGTAATGACAGCTTCTGTTGACATCCGTAATCAGTTTGAAGAGATCCTTGAGGCTGCTCGGTCTCAAGATCGTTCAAATCAAGCTGCGACGATGGTGGTTTTAAGCCACCTACAACAAATGACCCTCTTAATGATTAAGAAAGGTCTGTCTTTTTATTGTGATCAGGATACTTTTAAAAGTAGAACTAAGTTTATTCATGACGTAATTGAACTAAATCGTCTTGATATAAGATTTCCTGCGATTATTAGAAATTTTTTAATTGATGGTTCTGGACTTTTTTACTTTCGTCCGGACCCGAAATTAAAATATCAAATTTATTTTTTCAATAAAAAACAATATCGTGTTTATCACGATGTAAACGGACAAATTGATGAAGTCGTTATTCTTTACGATTACAAGGTAAAGAACAATAACCTTGGTTTACCGAGTGATGTTTACGGCCAAAACAAACGTTATGTACGTTTAAGCATTACTGCTGATGAAATTACTGAAAACGAGTCAGACACTGAGCTTAGTTTTGAGCTTGAGCCTGGCGGGATACTTACTGCAGATCGAAAAAGACCTAATCAGCTTGGATTTGTCCCTGCTGTTGAGGTTTTAAATAAACCAAACGCCAGTGGTACAGAAGGAGAGGGTGATTTTGACCCCTTTATGGAGCAAATTGTGCTTCATGATCAGATGCTCCGAAATATTTCCAAAAATATTGAGTTTTTTGGTAACCCAACACTTATTTCCAGTCGTCCGCGATCGGATTTAGTCGAAGCGTCGGATTCTGGAAGCACTTTTAGACCCACAATCAGCTCACAGTCTGGTTTTGCGGGTCAAAATACACCTTCAACGCGCGTTAGCGAGCCTTTTGGCTCTGCGATGGGTGGTGGTTTGCGTGTTCCACGCATAATTGCCAATGTCGAACCCTCTGATCGAGTCGGTTACATGACTCCAGACCCGATTAGCGGTGACATGAACCGTTATTCGCTTCTTTTACGCGAAGAAATTCGCACAGCGCTTGGCGGAGTTGATGAAATCTCTATTTCGGCAGGTGCGACTGCTACAGAAATTAAAGGCTTGATGGGTCGTGCTCAAGCGACTGCAACAAGGAAAAATAAGAGCTTTTTGACTTACGGATTCTGTGCGCTCTTGGAAATGATGATTTATCACCAAGAACAAGTTTTCCGTGAGTCATTTATTGCAGCTCTTAACTTAAAAGAACCTAAAGAACCTGAAAACGTAACTGAAGAATCGTATGAAAAGTTCCGCAAGGCTTTGATTCGGTTCGAAACCAAGGTTAAACAAGAAATGCAGAAGGCACTTGTTGAAAATAAAGTGCCTCGTGGTGTTATCGGTCTACCAGAAGATGGTGACCGTAATGTCAGCTACAGATACCAGGGTGATGTCTACGAAGACACTGCTTATGACGTCCTACAAAAATCAATGGTCGTCCGCAATATGCAGGAATTAGGTGTTGAGAGCGTAGAAGCTCTTAAATATCTTTTTCCTGATAAAAATGAGTCTGAACGTGCCGAAATGTTGAAAGGATTTCCTTTCAGAATGGTTGGACAAGTTCAGTCGTCAATGCAGCAGTTCCTGGTATTATTAAACCAGATGTTGCAGTCTCCGCATCCTCTTGCGCCTGATCAACCTTTAGCGGCTGATCCTAGACTGAATATCACTCCGCTCCTTTACAGGACATTCGATCACCTTGCGGAAGAACTAACTTACTCGGGTAGCTATGAGCCAGCAGATCCAAGCTTCGACCCCGAGCCCGGTCTCCCCGGCGGCAGCCCCGGCGGTAATCAGCGACCAGGGCTCAACGACCGCCTCTCCGCAGCAGTGGGTGGTCCAAGGCGCTACCCCAGCGGTAGCTTCGGTTCCTACAGCCCAACCGCCGTCCCAGGTGGTACCGGCTTCGGATCCTTCTATCAATCCCCAGTACAACCCGTCAACGTACAACTCCTCCCCGAGCAACCCTTGGGAAGCAGCGATGGGTTCCCTGGAGCGGGTGCTATCCTCCCAGGTACCATCCCTCAACCAGGCAGCACCGTATCAGACCCAGGTACCACAGCAGGCTACAACACAGATCAGTCAGCCTTCTCAGGTCCAGCCTTGGGCTTACCAACAGCCGGTTCAGCAGACCTCGCCTACCAACGTCTCACAGACCCAGACTTCTTATCAGGGTTCTACGGACAAGAGCCTAAGCGAGGCAAGCGCCGAGGTCGTTCGTAACTTTGGTATTGAGGCTCCTGGCATTTTAAACGCTTACGCGTGTGCTCTGGAAGACATGCTTGTCGAGCAAGCTCAAAAAACTGACCAAATGGTCGAGCTTGCTTCCAGCATGGAACATATCCTGACGGATCCTGACCATCTGGCTGACTACACCGATCGGTACTTTACCGAAGTGGTTCCTGTCGATATCGGAGATGCTTTCGATTACGACACCCAGTACGATCCCAACGCTGTTTATCAACAACAGTACGACATGCCTGCTCCTCCCGTAGGATCAGCTGGTCAAGCTGGTGTTCCTAACGGTCAAACCTGGGAGCAGTTTGGTGAAGTGATGAGCCGTTCCCCAGAGAATGCTTGGCGCGTCCTTAGTTCCATGCAACCTGAAGCTTTACGGAGCAAATTGTTGTTTATGGAGCCTTCCTGATTATATTCAGAAAGGAAGAGAGCCTACCCTGTCAGTCTTCTCACGCTGGCAGGGTCTTTTTTTGTTTAAACTTGGGAAAAGATTTTTATTATGAATCGCCGTAAGGAACCTCGTCGTCATGAACCTCGTCGTAAAGACGGTCGACGCAGGTCTTCTCATATCAGGCAATCAGCCTGGGCAACCGTCCGCGAACCAATTGAAGAACAGCAACCTGCAGCGACACAAGAGACCTTTGATGAAAATATTAATCTTTAGACTGTGCGGCGATCTTTTTTTCAATAACTTTTTCAGCAGTACTTAAAATTTTTATCCCGCAATAACCTCCTATAAACGCAAAAGCTACTGACTCAGACTTACTGAGTTGAAATTTTTCTGATACTGCAGGGGATACAAAAACAACAAGGGACCAACCTACAAGAAGTGCTCTTGTAAAGTGAAAAAAAATATTTTTACCTTTTTTGGGGTGAACTATGGACTCACTAACAGAACCTGCCACAGATCCTCCGGCAATGTCGCAATCTATTATTACTACATCGAGGATCTTATCGAGCATAAATCCTCTAAATCTTTTTTAATAATAAATCGATTTAGAGTAAAAGAAACAGGTAAAAAGTATGACTTACGCTGCTTTAACAAATTGGCGTTATGACAAAAATATTTATCATCAGATTCAATCTGGTCCTCAGAGGACCTCTAATGATTTAGATCTTACAGATACTTATATTTTAACATCGAGTGGATATGTTTATGCTTCAGGGCAACAACAGACTTACGTAGCACTTACTCAACCTGGTGCAAATTTTGGGGTGGTAACACCTGGACCTGCTCAAGCTTTTCCATTTGATTTTGGGATTGAAACTACTTCTTATCAAAACACTGATTGGCGGGCTGTACCTCCAACAATTAGCGGTTATTGGACTAACTATGACAACTATGAACAACATGCATCTGGTGTACTAACTGTTTACAACGGTTATCGTCGTCAGGCAATGATTAGTACTGCAAACGCAACAGTTCAGACTGCGTTTGGTCCTATTCCTGGTGTGAAAAGTATCGGAGCTTATACGTACTGGAATGGAGCACACCCTTCTACACAGCTTTACAGCCCGTTCAACACGCCCTTTGGTAATGACGATAGTAAAGGTTCGACAGGAGGTGCAGGTACTTACCCTCGTGGAGGTTATCCGATACTTTATAACACAGCTGTTTCGGGAGAAAGTAGAGCTAACTGGGAGTATGCACCACCGGTATATTGTCAAACTTTTGCGTCTGCCGAAAGATCGGATGTTCCTGGAACAATGGATGGTGTAATCAGGGGAATGTACCGAGGAAGAGCTTCTACATATGTTCCTAATTACGCTGCTGCATATGGTGTACTTGGAGAGGGCGTACGAGGCATGATTCGAACATTTAGCTCAAGCGTTAACAGCTCGAATCAAAAAAATATTTAACGCTAAAAACGCAACATTTACATACTGACTTTTATAAATTTCCTTTATGATTACAAAGTAGTTTCTACGGAACTTATCGATGTTCATCGATAATGATTTTCCGAAGATTCTCGGTGCCGAGTTATATCTGCCTCACCCGGCTTACATCGTGGAAATGGCGGCTGAGCCCGTCGTTGTTCATGACTTTTCTAAACAGCCTGGTCAGACGGTTCAGCTTGACCGTTACCGGTTCTTCGGAAACCCTGGCTCCAAAGAGTCCCGCGAGCGGACTGCTGAGCAGACGATCGGTACGGCCAACAGCCGGAACATCGTTAAAGACAAGGTCTTGGTGACACTCCGTGAATATACGGGACCTGCAGATCCGAATGATCCGACTCAGCCTTCCACCTTCAAGATTGCTCGGGAAACCCTGATTACTGCGCAGCGTCTGCTGCTAGATACAGGCAACCTGACAACCTTCCACCAGTCCATCGGCAGTTTGACTCTGCTCGATGACTATCGTCGTTGGCGTGACCGGGTGTTCATCAACGAACTCCTGAAATCTGTTTCCAAGGGTCAGTCTTCTGACTCACAGGGTGGTTACTACTTCCCTGGAGACCTGGCTACCGGTGCTCTGACTTACACCAACGCCGAGCAGGCCAAGTTTGACGTTAAGGATGACCTCCTCCGTGTGGTTAAATCCTTGCGTAAGCGCAACACTCCGACCTACCAGGACGGTTTCTATCGTTGTGTCTGTGACCCCACTTTCTTGATGCACTTGCGTCAGAACAGTGACTTCCGTGAGGTGGCCCGCTACCCCGGTAACGGTCAAATCAATCCCCTCATGTCAGCTATGCAGCCTAACGCTGCTATCTAC
>Ga0160423_10003078_pt1 | contig 13898 bp, 17 predicted proteins | sample CRUFie14St8metaG_FD_108191 | JGI IMG/M metagenome (GOLD analysis project Ga0160423, IMG submission 108191) | Marine microbial communities from the Costa Rica Dome - CRUD Field 142mm St8 metaG | ecosystem: Environmental > Aquatic > Marine > Oceanic > Photic zone | place: Costa Rica: the Eastern...
ATTTGATTTGTTTTTTACCCATTAGTCCATGCTCCTGATGTAGCTTGCGGACTCTGTTCTATCATGTAGTGCTACCGCTCCATAAAATGTATGGCCTGTTAGCTCTTCAATCTTTTCATTGAATCTGCTATCACAACTAGCAACATAAGAACCGCCCATCATTGACCATGCTCCAGCATCTAACAGTTCTTGAGGTACTACTCGAACTGTTGGGTATTTAAAATGCTTTTCAACTACCAACTGAGCAGCTGGGTATTCTTCCGATGGTTCGAATGGTGCTTCGATGTTGGTTATTGTTAGGCCTTTTATATGTGGCCTTGTTTTAAGATCTGATACACCATGATTAGAGCAACCTCCTTGTGTATCATCTCTGTAAATTTCAACATGTAAACCCATGTTTAAAATCTCCTTTTGTAGTGGTTAATTGAGTAATTTTTAAAAAACTACTCATTAAAGGATTGATCCCTTAAGGCGTAGTTTTGGAAGGTATAAAGACCCCCGAAGAAAATTTCGGAGGCCTTGTAGCTCCATCTGGAGTTAATTATTAGACCATTGAATATGTTTTCTGGCTGGTATTGGCTCTTTCATACAACCCATATAGTTCACGCCCTCACCATGATATAAATCCGACTTTTTACAGTCTTTAATTATTCCATAGTTTAGTTTGAACTTATATAAGTCTTTAGCCTGCCAAATTTGAAGCGACTCTTTAAACCATCTGGAGCTAGGAAATAAATATTTAACTGCATCCATTGATTCATGTAAGTAAGCCTCTTCATATCCATATTGAAAAGGAATTTCAATAATTAATTCATTTTCATGCTCGAGGTTAAGAACTACTCGAGATGAAAAATAAGAATTGCCGTTCACTTTGTCTCGCCATTGCTTGGCGAAAATGTCAATAGTTTTTAATTCTGATAGTTTCATTTTTTGTCTCTGTATTTGTAATTAATGCGGATAGCTTCAAAGCAAGTAAAGAGGGCGTAAACGCCCCCTATTAATATCAAACATTCCATTATTGATAATCTCCATAAGCTGAGACTTCAACGCCCAAAGCTGGGCAGTCGTCACAAGCTGGAAATTCTTTCCAGATGTCAGACAATGCAACATGATTTAAAAAAGATTGCAAAGCAATTACTTGCCCTGTTGATGTGCCACCAATAGAAAACTTAAAAGGTTTATTAGTTAATATTGGCTGGTCTTTATATGGATAGATTCGAATGTTTAAGAATCCGATTACCCATTCATAAGGAACCTTGTCATCAGAATCATTACATTTAATAGGTTGACCAAATAGCCCCACCAGCTGGTTGAAGCTGGCTTCACATTCGCCAATTTTCCAAGTACAGGAATTAACCAAAACAGACATAACAATTAATTAGTAGGTTGATTTAAAAGATTGCAGCAAGATCCGTAAAGAATCTCAAACAATCCTTTTTAGATATTAGCTGACTCTTAGCCAGTTTGCAATTAATTAGGCGGTTGATCTCTAAATCATTTATATATTGGCTGCTGATCCGCTCCAGATGGCCGACAAAAGCCAGTAATACTAATGTAGAACTGTCTAAAGGACAGTACTGCAAGACCTCCAGAAGCTAGTTATAGGCCTATTCTTATTAAATAAATACAATTATTAACCCATTTTGGCCAAGGGCTGGCCTCCCTATGTAACATTTTATACAAACTCAATGGGGGAATATATAGAATCCGTATAGACGTAGAGCCGATCAGATTTTTCTACCAAAATATATCCCAATAGATAACTAATAGTAACTAATAGATAGCAGGGGAGTGCTTCTTCTATTGTGGAGAGCTAGTGGTGGACAGGTTTTTCAAGTAAGATATATTAAGAGTAAGCCATTATTATTTACCGAACCCCCAAAGCAGTCGGTCAAATTACCTTACACACACTATAATGGCTTATAAATGGGGCTTTTCAGTAGTGGGTTGAGCCTCATTCAATAAATAAAATGGCACGAAAAAACACAAACGAAGTACTAAGCGACTTGCATGCAAATTTAGCAAGTGCGTTAGGTGAGATATTAAATAGTGGAGAGGCTACGACAGCAGATATGAACGTAATCCGTCAATTTTTAAAAGACAATCAGATAACAGCCCAGCCTGTAGAGGACACACCATTTGGTGATTTGGCTAAGTCGTTACCTGATATAGAGAATGTTATTGAATTAAAGAAGCGTAGTGCGTAATGAAGAAGGAAGATTGGCAACAATTACCCGAACCATACAATAAAGACTTTAGATATTTCTTAGTTTTAGTTTGGAGGCATTTACAACTACCAGATCCTACCGCAGTACAGTTAGATATAGCTGAATATATGCAACAGGGCAGTAAGAGAAGAATAATTGAAGCGTTTAGAGGAGTAGGTAAGTCATGGATGGCAGCAGCTTATGTACTTTGGTTATTAAGGAACGACCCACAAAAGAAAATTATGGTTGTGTCGGCATCAAAAACAAGGGCTGATGATTTTGCACAGTTTTGTTTACGAATAATACAGGAGATGCCAATACTTAAATGCTTGGAACCTGATCGAGAACAGCAAAGATCAGCTAGTAATAGGTTTGATGTACGTCCAGCTATACCCGATCAGTCAGCTAGTGTTAAAAGTGTAGGTATCTTTGGTCAATTAACTGGTAGTCGTGCTGATTTAATACTTGCTGATGACTGCGAAGTACCGAATACAGCATGGACTGTAGGTATGAGAGAGAAACTATTGCAATGTTGCGGTGAATTTAACGCTATTCTTAAACCTGATGGAGATATTTTGTTCTTAGGTACGCCACAAACAGAGGAAAGTATATATAACAAGTTACGAAATAGAGGATATGACTGTCGCATCTGGACTAGTAGATACCCTAAGAAGCCAGAAAAGTATGGAGATGCCCTAGCTCCGATGATTCGTAGCCTAGCAACAGTAAAAGCAGGGCAACCAACTGATCCAGATAGGTTTTCTGAGATGGATTTATTGGAAAGAGAAGCTAGTTATGGGCGTTCACAGTTTACTTTGCAGTTCCAGTTGGACACTAGCCTGTCTGATTTGCAGCGATTCCCACTAAGATTAGCTGATTTAGTCGTTATGGAGGTTAAAGATCATGCACCTGAGAAGGTTGTTTGGTCATCTGGAGCGGAATATAGGATAGTTGACCTACCAGCTGTAGGTTTTAGTGCCGATTACTACCATAGACCAGCGTTTTTACATGGTGATTGGCTACCTTTTACAGGTGTAGTGGCTTACATTGACCCATCTGGCAAGGGTGTCGATGAAACTGCATACAGTATTGTCGGACATTTGAACGGAAATCTGTATGTTTTAGAGGTCGGATCGTTTTGTGAAGGCTATACTGAGCCAGTTTTGACTGGGATTGCCGAAGCTTGTAAAAGAAACAAGGTTAATTTAATACTTTTAGAGGATCAATTTGGTCAAGGCATGATGGAAAGCTTGTTAAAACCATATTTACAAAAGATTTATCCTTGTACTATCGAAGGTCAAAGGAGCAATGTGCAGAAAGAACGAAGAATAATAAACGCATTAGAGCCTGTTATGAACCAACATAGATTAATAATTAATAGATCAGTCGTAGAAAACGATGCAAAGCCTCGAACAGAGGACTCGGTAGATAAAGCATTAGGCTATCAGTTGTTCCACCAGATGACTCACATAACAGTTGATAGAAACTGTTTACAAAACGATGATAGACTTGACTCTTTAGCTGGAGCGGTGGAATATTGGAATGAATCATTAGCAATAGATGAAGATAGAGCTATCAAAGATCGTGAAATGGAATTATGGGATTTGGAATTGGCTGCTCACAGGGGGGATATTGAAGGGGCTTTGGATGCCCAAGTCTTGGGTATACCGCTTGAAAAGCTCGGACATAGACAAGCACAGGGGAAATGGAGTCGTGTTACAGGACACTAAACCAGTAAAGCTAAGACCTAGAGCTTGGTGCATAAGAATCCCCAGAAGCTACATAGGTGACTTGCCTATGAGAGATGTTGGAGGATTTCAAACAGTTGTCATTGCATATGACCAACGTAATGCTTGGGAATCCGCTATGGGTTCACCTGATTGGGAGATGTTACCTTTTCCTGTGCAACATGTAGCTATATTTCCTACGCAAATGGTTTAATAACCAGCTGGATCGTCTTCACCTTTTAAAAGAGCTTCAAGTCTTTTATTGTAATTGTCTCTATTTCTCTTAATTTCTAATAAATTAACTGGAGTTGCAACAGCGTCACGCCCAAAATTTTTATATTTGTTCATTAAATTACCAACATTATTGGCTTTTTGAGAGCGTCTAATTAAATCTTGATTATCATTATCGTTTTGCTTGTTTTGATTAACTCCGCACATTACTTGTCTTCCAAAAGCATTTCTCTTATTTTAGCAACAGCTGCATCATCTAGTTTATTTTCACTAAGTTTTGCAAGTGCTTCTAAAATATCGCAGACCAAAATAGATACACTTTTACTTTTTAAGAAAGCAAAGATAATTGGACGAATTAGACTAATCATTTTGAGAATCTATGGTTACTATGAGTGTAGTATAGATTGATTTCTATGGAAGAACAAGAAAAAGAAGGTATTGATTGGGCTGAATTGTTTGGTCATGGGGTTAGATTTATGATTTTGGTGTGGTCGTTATCAATGATGACTCTTGGATACATGGATAAGATCAGGAACGATGGAGCTTTTTTGGCAGGCTTGACCTCTGGGGTCTTAGGCAGTTATGGAATTTCTGTCAATAAGAAAAAGGGTGGCAATAGCAACAACAAAGACAGTAAGATAGTAGATAATAAAGACAATACAGTAGGCATCACATGAAAAAATTTTTAGCACTAGCTTTATTTCTGGCTGCACCTTGTTACGCAAATGGGATTCCTACTTGGACTACTGGTTCTAGCAACCGCACAGAGAATACTACTCAGACTATAAATCGCACCATAGTTACTCAAACATATGGGTCTTCTTTAAATACTTGGGAAGCTTCAAACATTACTGTTACAAGTGCTAGTAACGGAGGAATAACAGCTTCAGATGCCATTTTTACTCCTAATACTGCTACTGCTGATTGGTCATTAAGTGTGACTACTAGAGCATCAGGAACTAAATTAGAAGAAATTACACAAACAGATGCGATTACGACTACTAGCGTTATCACTTCTTTGTCTGTCTTTAGTCAGTAAAGCAAAAGCCGAAGGCGATACAAACGTACAAGCTCAACCAAATGCGATTGGTAATTCTAGTATTATCAATCAAAATATGAATATAAATAATGGAATGACAGGCAAGCAACAGTTTGGAAATTTAGTTTGTAGTCAACCTACTATGGCAGTCACTCCTTTTTATACAGGTAATGATGCACAAGGTTCAGATACATATAGCATTAACGAAGGTTGGGGAGTGCAAATGAGCTTTATGATACCACTTGGAGATAATAAAACTTGTAACGAACTATCAAAAGTAAAACTAAAATTAGCTGAAGAAGAATTAGACAAGCAATTACACGATAAACATTTAGTTCGTATTCTGAAATGTCAGCAGCTTCACGCATCAGGATACATGATTAACCCTGCTTCTAAATACGCATACATCTGTGCAGATGTCATCAATATACGAACTTATGTAAAAGCTAATCCTTCTTTGTTTGAAAATCCTTAACCTCTTTTTTGAGAACTTTAGTAAACATTTTCTTAAATGTTTTCTTGATAAAACCTAATACTGATTGCATGGCAATCCCGCCCGCCACGCTCACAACGCTTGCAGTTCCAGCAGCGATCACAGAGGATGCAATGACCTCTGGGGCAGGGATAGGCATTTCACCAAAAAATGGTATATTGAACGTAGCTATAGGTTCTTCAGTTGATAAAGTTTCTTTGGGGTTTGGCAGGTTTGTCGGTATTGTCTCTGGTGTTAGTTGTAACCCTTCCTCCTTTGAAGATGATTTTTCTTCTTCAGCAGAAGATTCCGAAGCTCCCAGACCCGACTCTACCTGTTCCAAAGATGGAAGGAGTACAGGATCTAGGTATGGAATCTCTGCCACAGGCTCGTCAAAAATTGTTTGAGGTGGATTAAGTACATTTATATTTGGTATATAAGGTAGATCTTCGTTCATTTTTTGATAGTATTGTTATAACCTTACACTTATTCTTTTCAGATAGCATCCTTGCGAGGTATTAGTCTAACTAAGATGAGGGGCGGTTAAGTAAAACTTATTTCATCCTTAGATGGCTAATTTCACTCCGTCTAGGCTCGGCTTAGTTAACAATACTGGTACAGCCTATGACGCTCTTTTTCTAAAAGTTTGGAGCGGAGAAGTACTTTCTGCATTTAGAAAGGCTACAATCTTCGAACCATTACATACAGTTCGGACTATTCAGTCTGGAAAATCAGCCCAATTTCCAATTATTGGACTCGCCACAACTAGCTATCACCAAGTGGGCACTCAGCTTACTGGTTCAGCAATTAAGCATGCTGAAGCTACCATAAATATTGATGACAAGCTCGTAAGTCAGGTATTTTTGGCCGACATAGAAGAGGCTAAGAATCACTACGATGTGAGGTCAAGATATACAACCGAAATGGGAAATGCTTTAGCATATCGCTTTGACCAGAACGTAGCTGCTGTAATTGCTCAAGCTGCAAGAACAGCTACAAACTTCAACACCGATTTGGCTGGAGGTACAAGAGTTAAGATTCTTAAGTCTGGTACTGCCAATACAGCTGCTGCTGTTGCTGCTGTTACAGGTGCTGACCTAGTTACTGCTCTTTGGAGTGTTGCTCAAACATTTGATGAGAACAATGTCCCAGAAGACAATAGATACTTTGCTCTTGATCCAGCAAATTATTATAAATTAGCTCAGACAACTGATGTTCTTAACAGAGACTGGGGCGGTTCTGGAGCATATGCAGAAGGAACAGTTCTTAAGGTTGCTGGTATTAATATCATTAAGTCTAATCATTTACCTAAGACAAACAGAACTGCGGTAACTGGTGAGAATAATACATACCACGCTAACTATACAGACAATATCGGTCTTGCATTTACCCCAGATGCAGTTGGTACTGTTAAGTTAATGGATCTTAAAATGCAGCAAACAGGTAATGACGTTTCTGCATTATGGCAAGGTACATTTATGGTTGGTTCAATGGCTCATGGTACTGGCGTTTTACGTCCTGATTGTGCTATTGAGGTATATGCATCTAACTCATAAGTAGTTAATATAAGGGGGAAACTTACCCCCTTATTATCATGCCTAAAGGTAAAGGAACTTACGGAACTAAAAAAGGTCGTCCTCCCAAAAAAGGAAAATAAATGGTACTTGCAAGAACATCTAAACTTCAAGCAGTCAATAAGGCTTTGCAAATGATGGGCGAAAGTCCATTAAATTCTTTGCAAGGTCTTCTTGGTTTAGGAAATTTAGCAGAAGAAACCTTAGATAGTGTTAGTCGTAAAGTACAGGCAGAAGGATGGTCTTTTAATACTGATTATGAAATAACTTTAACTAGAGACTCTACAACTAATGAGATTTCAGTTGGTACTAACGTCAGCAGAATTGTAGTTGATCCCTATGAATATAGCGATGTTGACGTTGTGCAACGTGGAAGCAGATTGTATGACAGAAGAAATAATACTTACGTTTTTACAATAGATTTAAAAGTAGATATGACTGTTATTCTTGATTGGGATGATTTACCAGAACACGCTAGAGTTTACATAATGACTAAAGCTGGTAAAGAACTACAGGAAAATATGATTGGAAGCAAAGACTTAACAGAAATAAATATGGTATTAGAGCAAGAAGCTAGAACACAATTTTTAGAAGAAGAAACAACTTTAAGCGAGCATAATATGTTAAGAGGTAATGCTAATAAGGCATATCCTATAACTGGATTTAGACCTATTAATGTTATACAAAGATAACTATGGCATTAATTTCTAGTACTATTCCCAATATGATTAATGGGGTTAGTCAACAGCCCCCAGCTTTAAGATTAGCTTCACAGGCAGAATCAGTTATAAATTGCTTATCATCTCCAGTAGAAGGATTAACTAAGCGTCCTCCATTTAATCACATAGCTAAAATACTAAATGGTTCAGCTGGCTCTGGGCATCCCTTTGTTGAGGTTGTAGATAGAGATGGAACTATTCAATATTTAATAATGATTAGAGATGGAGCTATAAATGTATTTGATTTAGATGGCAACGCACAAACAGTCGCAACTCCTAACGGAACTGACTATTTAGATATTGCTAACACATCAGAACCAGCAGATAAATTTAGAATTGCGTCAGTTGCTGACTACACTTTTATATGCAACAGAGAAAAAGTTGTAACAATGGATCATGCTGGTACTTACACGCAATCAGGAACAACAATAACTGTCAATTCTAATGGTCATGGTTTAACATCTGGAGTAAAAATACAAATAGATTTCACATCAGGATCTAGTGTTGATGGTACATATACTGTAACTGTTGTAAATGCTAATCAGTTTACATTAACTGGAGCTTCAGCAAGCACTAGTGGTAATTGTAGGTTTAATGAATTATCTCCAGATGTATCTGCAAAAGGAATTATATTTATAAAAGCTGCTGATTACTCTACAACTTACGAAGTAAAAATAAAAAGTGCTAATGGAAGCAGTACTTTAGCAACTGCATCGTTTACAACTGCTGCTGTTGGAGGAGCATTACCAGACTCAGGTACAATTGCTACTGATTTAAGAAATGACTTAGCAAGTGCATTACCTAGTGGTTGGACATTTACTGTAGATCAATACATTATTAGAATAGAAAAACAAGATGGAACTGACTTTGTTTTAGAAAGTAGTGATACTAAAGCTGGAACTTATACAAAAGCAATTAAAGGAGCAATAGATACTATTACTGACTTGCCTACGTTATGTGAAAATGGATTTGTTGTTAAGGTGCAGGGATCTAAAACTACAGGGTTAGATGATTATTACGTTAGATTCGAAACCTCTAATGGTACAGGTTTTGGTTTTGGTATCTGGAGAGAAACAGTTGGCCCTTTAGAACCATATAAATTTAATAAATCAACGATGCCACATGTATTAGTTCGTGATGCAGCTACTGGCAATTTTACATTTAAACAGTTTGATTGGTCGCCTAGAATTGCTGGAGATTTACTTACTGCTCCTACCCCTACATTTGTAGGCACTACGATTAATAACATTAATACTTTTAGAAATAGGTTAATACTTTTAGCAGATGAAAACGTAATAATGAGTGCTGCTGATAGTTACGATAGATTTTTTCCTGAGACAGTACAAACTATTGTTGACAGCGACCCTATCGACTTAGTAACAGGCGGTACTGAAATTCATTTTTTAACGTCTAGCTTGGCTTTTGCAAATACTTTATTGTTATTTAGTCGGCATGGTCAATTTAGATTAGATGCTGGAGCTTCAACTATTGGCGGTGCTTTAACTCCTAAGACTGCAACTATTACAGCTATAACTACATACGAAACTGAACCAACAGTTGACCCTATTGCTGTAGGTCGAACTGTTTATTTTTCTGTACCTAAAGGAGAGTTTAGCGGTTTGCGTGACTTTTATCTTCCAGATATAACTGCATCAGTTCCAGTTTCAGAAGAAGTGTCGTCAGCTGTTCCTAGATATATTCCTAGAAATATAACAAGTTTAATTAGTTCTGCATCAGAAGAAACTGTTATAGCTATAAGCAAAGATGAACCTAAACGTATTTATTTTTATAAATTCTTTTATGAAGAAGATTCTAAGCTACAGTCTTCTTGGTCGTTTTGGGAACTTAAAGGAGAAAAAACTGTAATTGGAGCTTCAATTATAGATAGTGATGTTTATTTTGTTATTCAATATTCAGATGGAGTTTACTTAGAAAAATGTTCATTACGCCCAGAAGCAGTTGATGCTGGTTCTAATCTAGAAATTTTAGTAGATAGAAAAATAGATGAAACTAAATGCCATATTAATGTAATTAATCAAGGTGGTGCTGGTGTCCAGTCAGTCATATCTTTACCTTATCCAACTGCTACTGCTGGAATACAAATTGTTGTTGGTAGAGATGTTTCTGGCAATACATTGCAGCATGGAGAAGTAAAAGTACCAAGTGCTGAAACTTTATCTGGAGCTACACAATCAGGATTTAGTGGTAACGGAACTATGACTGTACTTGGAGACTTGACTAATGCAAAGTTTTTTATAGGAGAAAGATATGATATGACTTATGAATTTAGTACACCATATTTAAAAGAACAACCAACTGGTGGAGGTGTTGCTGTAGTTGCTGGCCCACGACTACAGATAAGAACTTGGACGTTTGTTTTTGACGATACCTCTGCATTTAAAATAAAAGTAACACCAAGGGGTAGAACTTCACAAATCTATCCTTATAATGGGTTTATTGTTGGTCAAAATCCTCCAGCTTTAGGTCAAGCACCTTTCTTGGCTGGTAAGTTTAGAGTGCCAGTAATGGCTCATAACAACGATACTAAAGTTGAAATTTTAAGCGATAGCCCACTACCCTGTCGTATCCAATCATCAGAATGGGAAGGATGGCTACACACCAGAGCAAGAAGACTATAGGTAAGTTTCATTGGCGTAAGTCAATATTGTCTGACGTTATAGAAGTTGCAAGCAATATGCGATTAGAAGACAAAGAAGAATGCTTGGCGTATTCTGGTTCTTCTCCAGAAGAAACTTTGTTTTATTGTTTTTTTGCAAGTAAACCTTGTATGACTATGATTGGTCGCAAAGGGAATCTTATGGGTATGTATGGAGTAGTTCCCTGTTCTAATAAAGTAGGAAGAATATGGATGTTAGGGCATAAGTCTATGACATCTGACTATAAAGACGTTAGAGCTTTCTTACGCAATTCACCTATAGAATTACAGAAGTTTCATTGCAATTACCCACTTTTATATAATTATGTTGATGAAAGAAATACAACTCATATAAAATGGATTAAGTGGATGGGTTTTTCAATTATTAAAAAACACGCTACATTTGGTGCAGAAGGTCGAACTTTTTATGAATTTGTAAAGAACTGATTATGTGCGGTGCAATTCCTTTAGCTGTTGTTTCTGGAGTCTTAGGCGTTGCTGGTAGCTATATGCAATACCAGCAAGCTAAGACGAATGTTGCATATCAAAACGCTCAACAAAATTTACAGTATCAAAGCAATATGTTACAGGCTCAGTCCAACAGAATGACTGAGGAAACAAAGAAGCAGATGAATCAGGATGCTATTGAGCATGCAAATTATTTAGCAGACTTGCAATATGAAAGAGATAGCACCAGAATCACTATGAATCAGATGCAGCAACAAGAACAACAAGCACAAGATAAATTAGCAACTGGTCGGTCATATTTAGAAAAGAAAGGAGAAGTTGCAGCATTAAGAGGATTAGGAACAAACGCATGGACTTTGATTGCGGATATAAAACGCACACAAGCAGCAGCAGATTATATTACGAATCGAAATACTGCGTTTAGTTTGTCTGGTACTCAATCGCAACGACTGGATGCTCAATCGAATCGAGCAAGTAGGCGAGGCCAAACAGCAACTTATCTTGCGAAAACATATCTTGATCCTGTTAAACCCATTGAGATACCGAAGCCTAGCTTTGGCCCATATGCTTTGGGTATGGCTAGTTCTGTTGTGGGTGGGTTTAACACTTACGCAAGCTTAAGGGGTGCTGGCATGCCTAACTATTCATTAAAAATTGGTTAAATGGTATCTGTAAAAGGTTTAAGTCTTGGCAAAAATGAAGACCCTAAGAAGAGGGGGTCTGGTGTTGCCAAACAAATATCAGTAGATGGTATTACTGTACCGCCATCGGTTGGTAGTACAAAGATAGAAGAACCAAAAGTAGTTAATGCTAGATGGTTTGGAGAGACAGCTGTACAGCCAGCAGCGTTAACACAAATACCGCAATTAGAATTACCTAGTGTTAAAGGTATAATTGAAAATGCTACTCCAGAAGATGCTGGAAAGTATGCAGAAGCTTTTACTGATTTTGCAAGACAAGTAGATACCTTTGGTAGTTCTTGGATTAAAAAAGAAAAGAAAATAAAAGAAGAATTGGATGCAGAAGCACTTAAGGTTTTTTATCAATATGGAGATCCAACAACTGCTGTAAAAGAATTAGATAGTTACATAACAAAAATTGATAAAAGGATAACAACATTAAAGGAATTAGAGATACAAACAGATGACTCTAAACAAGAAATATTAGATCTTGAAAAATTAAAAACACAAATTGCAAATAGTAGACCTTTTAGGGAATCTTTATTATCAGTCACCAATTCACAAGTAGTACTTAACAGAGCATATGGTTGGTCTTTTGCAAAAGAAGAAATACTAGTTCCTAATACAACAACAGATGGATCAGTTGTAGATAATGATGGAGAATTAAGCGAGATAAGAGTATCTGAATTAGATCCTACTGATCCGAGATATGTCGAAGCTTTTCATAATTATGTGTATGGAGATACAGATTTAAGTGCTTTTGATTTAAAAAACATAGAAGGTACAATAGCTAATATTTTATATCAAGACAGAGTTAGACAAGAAACATCATATAAAGAATTAACCAAAGACCAAATTGTAACTAGTAGCAATAATCAATTAACAACTAATCTAAGAAATCTAGTAAATTCAGAAGATTTTAGTGTTGCTAGTTTTATACAAAATACGCAAACAAATCTGGAGTTTATTAAAAATACTCATTTATTTAGTGCCGATGAAAAGACAGCAATAGTAAAAAATATGATACAGACGATTGTTTATGAATTAAGAAATCAATCTGGTATAGATGCAGAACAAATACTTAGAACTATTTTCTTAGGAGACAAGCTAGGAACAGAAGATCAAGTGCAGCCATTAATGATTGGGCCTATAGATGACAGGATACTTAGCAATGGCACTCTTAATAAAAAACTAAGATTAATAGAAAGTATTGGTGGAGAAGCACAACTTAATTTAATTATTGGAGATGTATTAAAACAAAACAAAGATAATAACGACAAAATAAATTCTGTTAATAAAGATCTGTTTAATAGAACTTTTGAAGATGAAGTTTTGTTTTCAGAATACGAAGATGGTAAAACTTTTCAAGAATTAATTTTAGGAGCAGACATGGATGATATTCAAGGTAATGAATATGTGCCTTTGTATCTAGCTAAATTAAAAGAAAAAAGACAAGAGTTATTAAAAAAACATGCAAACAATCCAAGAATAATACAAGCTATAAACCAATCATTTACTGCACAAGTAGAGAATATTAGAAAAAATTTACTAGTAAGTGATTACAATGAAGAGTTAATAGATTTAGAAAAATTAAGTTTTGATATACAAAGAGGAGATGACTCAAAGGTTGGTGACTTTAATGCATTGCTCCAAATCTTTGAAGCAAGTTATACATTTCCAAAAGCTGTAGAGGATTTACAAACAATAAAAGAAAGAGTAAATAATGCTGGAAATGTAGATGCAAGGAGTATGCAGAATGTTGGATTAGATCTTGTTAGAGAGTTACATAAAAATTATGCAGAAACCCTTAATGATCCTAACTATAACTACAAAGAAGTTTTTAAAGAAAATGAAATTGCAATAATGCTTGAAATTGAAGACATAGTTAATTTGGCACAAGAAAAATTTCCAGAAGATCTTGATGCTCAAACTGATTTTGTTACGAAAAGAATTAATGCTAGATGGAATAACAATGGATTTATTCCTAGATCAAATATAGATATTTCGACTCCACTTGCTGGTAATAGAGGAGAAAGGAAAGCTTTAAAATTTATAGTTAACGATTTAAAAAAAGGTGGTTTTTATGATGGCTTATTTCAAGGATCAGCCCAGCGAAATTTTCTTG
>Ga0160423_10003079_pt1 | contig 13897 bp, 5 predicted proteins | sample CRUFie14St8metaG_FD_108191 | JGI IMG/M metagenome (GOLD analysis project Ga0160423, IMG submission 108191) | Marine microbial communities from the Costa Rica Dome - CRUD Field 142mm St8 metaG | ecosystem: Environmental > Aquatic > Marine > Oceanic > Photic zone | place: Costa Rica: the Eastern...
ACCAAATGGAATATTAGAGGAGGTGATATTGATTTGCATGAGAATGAAAATTTTTTTGGAAAATTTAATAAAAGGATTCAAGGCTTATCTATTAATACTTCTTTAAATAATTCGATTAACCTTGAAGCCGCGGGAGCAATTGTAAAGGGTAAATACAAGAGAACACAAATATCAACACAAAATGGAAATCAAGGGCCATATAAACTTGTAGGTCAAAACGGTGAACTATATGTTCTTGTTGTTTCGGGAAGCGAGTCAGTATTTGTAAACGGATTAAAGGTTGAAAGAGGCGTTGATAAAGACTATGTCATCAATTATAATGCTGGTGAAATCATATTTAACTCGACCTTTCCTATAATGGCAGATATGAGAATACAAGTAGAATATCAGGTAAGTGAAAAAAACTTTAACAGCTTTTTTGGATTTACCAAATTAGAAATTAAAGCAGATCGATCGTCGCATAATATTTCATTTTTTAATGAAAATGATATTAAAGATCAGCCTCTGCTTCAAAATATTTCTGAGAATCAAATAGAGGTATTATCTGAAGCCGGAGATGATTTAGATCTAATGTCAGCACCCAGTGGAATATTGACCACTTATGATGAAAATAGAATACTATATAAAAAAGAAATCATAAATAATGTTGAAATTTTTATTTACTCAAATAATGAAGAAGATGAGCTATATCATGTCAACTTTACCAATGTTGGTCAAAATCAAGGTGACTACATATTATTAAATGATAATGCAATAGAAAATATATATGAATACATACCTCCGATAAACGAAGAAAAACAAGGAGATTTTCAGCCAATTGTAAAGATAACGGCTCCGGAGAAACTACAGCTACTTACTTACAATTCAACTTACCAGACATCAGAAAAATCTAAAATAAATATTGAATTAGCAACAAGTAAAGAAGACAAGAATCTGTTTTCAAGAATAGATGATTCAGATAATAATGGACTTGCATCAAAGATAAATTTTAAATCAGAAAATGATATTAAAAATTTAAAATTACATACAGAAATTGATCTTAATTATATTGAAAATAAGTTTAAATCTATTGAAAGAATATATAATACAGAGTTTAGTAGAGATTGGGATTTAAATGAAAATATTTTGGAGAATTATAATCAATTTTTTTCAAAAGCTAGTTTTGAATTAAGCAATAATAAGTTTGGAATATTAAACTATAAAATTGAAAACTTAAACTATGACAATTATTTTAAAGGGGTTAGAAATACTGTTAACCTAGAATCAAATAAAAATAAAAATTTAAGCTTAAGCTCTAATAATAAACTCATGGAATCTAATCAAAGTGGGTACACTAGTAGTTTTATTAACACTACAAATAAAATGCAATTAAATCATAAAATTGGATGGGCAGAAATATTATATAATTATGAAAGAAAAAAAAGTGATGGGATTGAAAATATATTGAACCCAGACTTTGGCCAAGAATTATATCAAATTAAAAAAGGATTTGGAGATAGAGAAAAAACATTTATAGAAATCGGCTATTTGAGAAAGAATAATGATAGTATTTTTAATGGTAGTTTATCAAATGTTAATTTGTATAACAGCTACTTTATTAGATCTCAAATTATAAAAGACAAAAAAACAAAATTCAATATTTATATAAACCAAAATAATTTTAAATCAATAAGCGAGGATAGAAAGGAAGATTTTTTAAATACAAAACTAACTTACAATCAAAAACTTTTTAAAAACTCTATTGACTCAAATCTTTTTTTTGAAACCAATTCAGGAAACTTACCTCAACAAGAATTTACATTCCTAGAAGTTGAACCAGGGCTAGGAAACTATAAATGGATAGATATAAATGGAAATAATATACAGGAATTAGAGGAGTTTGAAATTGCTGTTTTTGAAGATGAAGGAAGATATATAAGAGTTTTATTGCCTAACCAAATATTTATTAGAACTTACCAAAATAAATTAAATTATTCTCTTAATGTAAACTTTATCAAATGGAAAAATTCTGATATAGGACTAAATAGATTTTTATCTAAATTTTCTAATCAATTTCAGTATTCGTTAGATAAAAAAACCAACCTCGATATAAATCCTAATATAGAACTGATTCCTTTTGAAATAGATGAAAATAGCCTATTGGCTTATAATTATTCGTTAAAGAATGTTTTTTATTTTAATAAGGCTGAACAGAAATATTCATTGTCCTACACGTTTTTGGAAAATAAATCAAAAAATAATTTTTCTTTTGGATCCACTAAGGGATCATTGCTAATAAATAAAATCAATTTTATACATAAAATTGGCGACTTATATTTAATTGAGATTGTAGGTAATAATCAAAATAAAAGCAACTGGAGTGAGAATTTTCAGGACAAGAATTATGAGATTGAGGATTACAGTGTAAATCCAAAATTAACTTACTTTTCTGGTGAAAATAATAGAATAAATTTTTTCTATAAATTTTCAGATATTAATAATAAAATTGGAAATAGAGAATTTCTAAAACAGCAAAATTTTGGTGTTAATATTTTTTTAAATCAAAAAGAGAAAAGAGGGTTTATTTCAGAATTCAATTATTTTAAAAATGAATATACAGGAGATATTAATTCTGTAATAAGTTATATAATTATGAACGGACTGCAAAAGGGTGAAAACTATACTTGGTCGTTTAAATTACAGAGAAGAATTTCAAAACTCCTTGATGTAAACTTTATTTATGCTGGAAGAAAGAGTAATAGTTTAAAAACTATTCATAATGGATCAATTCAACTAAAAGCAATTTTTTAAAAAAAAAAAGAGGATAAAAAATTTATCCTCTTTTTTAAATATTAAATATTATTTTACAATAATCTTTGTAGTTTTAAATCCAACTGTCGAATCACCTATTTTTAACAAGTATATACCGGCTTCAACATCTGACATATTTAAATTATATAAATATGATGAGCTGTCTGTTTTTATCATATTATCTGAAAATAAAGTTCTTCCTCTAACATCATAAATATTTAGTGATAATGGCTCACTATAACTTGATAATAGCTTCACGGTGAAAAATTCATTATCATTAGAGAAGACTAATAAATTTGAATCATTCATAGGTAATTCTACAATAGATAATGACTCAACGATATTAGCTGTGTAATCCTCTGTTGCACCATATTGAGTTTCTTCACAAGCATCATCAGGAACAGGTGCATTCCAATTTGTTTTAGCCCTCATAACATGTTGTCCAAGCTGTGCGTCTTCGGGCACTACAAAATCAGTAGAACCAGTATATGTACCACCTGCTTGACCTGCAGCTAAAACAAAATTATCTACTATCAATTCGTCCGATGTAAAAATGTAATCATCATTAAAATCTATCCAAACCCTAAAATATTGATCTCCATAGCCAGTAGATAATGTTAAACTGTGAGCTGCACCTTGTTCTAAATCAAAAACAACATTTGTGAAGTCATCATATCCGTCACCAGCACCTGCTTCCGATTCATGACTTACTCCTGCTAATTCGAATAAATGAATTCCATCACCAAAAGACATATCTCCATTAGGTGAACAATTTGAGTTATTTACATTTGCTGTGACAGAATCATTACTAGAATCGTAATCATTACCTAATGATGTATATGCGGTAATCTCATAAACCCCGAAAGCTGAAAGATCAACAGTTTGATCAAAAGTAAATTCTATTGAACTATTACCTTGAAGCGGAGCATTAACGGTTTCTGTAATAATTGTACCTTCAACATCAATTGAAACTTCAAAATTAGTTTGAGTTGCACCTCCATAATTAGTTATCAGAACTGTTATTTGTTCGGAACTTGATAAGTTTGTTCCAGATGAAGGTGAAATAATTTCTGCAACACCGATATCATTTGCATTTAAGTGTGTAACATCAGCTGTTATTGAATCATTTTCAGAATCTTCATCAGATTGATAGTTTGTATATGCAGTAATTGAATAAGTTGTACCAACACTAGACATATCAACAGTAGTTGCGAAAGTATGTTGAGCAGTTTCCTCTGAATTAATTGTACCAGTATATGTTTCAGTAACTATTGAGCCACCATCAACTTGGAATGAAACATCAAAATTTGATGCAGCATTTTCACCAAAGTTTGTGATTGAAACAGTCACTGATTCACCACTGGTTAATGTTCCGGAGGTCGGTGAATCGATACTTTCAATGCCAATATCATATGCAAGAAGAGTCAAAGCAGGATAAGGCTCAGCCTCACCAACACCAGAATTATTTGGGTCTAGCCAATCACGAAGTCTTGTAGATGAAGAACCTCCTCCTTCCCAAGAAACATCAATTCTTCCATAGTAATCAAATTGATTATTATCAACTGTCCCTGAACAGGCTGCACCACCACCATATAACTGTCCAATAATTTTACCGGTAGTGTCAAATAATGGTGAACCCGATGATCCAGGCTCAGTTACTCCCCATTCCCAACCGCCTCCAGCAGTTGTAATTTCCCACGTTTGTGCTCCAGCATTAATTGCTTGAATCGGTTGGTTGTCGTCTCTACAAACCTTCATAATATCACCACTTGGATGATGAATCCCTACGGTAAAATCAGGAGTATTTCCAGATCGATCCCATCCAGCAAAAACTCTATCCCAATCCTCTGGAATAGCCTGATTAATTTCTACTAAGGCAAAGTCTGAACCGGCATCTCTTGCGCGGAGAGTTGCTCCGCTAATCGTCATATTTGTTGGACCATTACTACTGTTAGAAGTTGTTGCACAAACTGGGTCTGGACTTATCCACCCGAATCTGAAAGACCAAAAAGATGGATTAGAATAACAATGATTTGCTGTTAAAAAATAAGGTGTTCCATCATTCTCAGTATTGTTAATTAAAGCTCCAGAACAGAATCCGCTACCTCCAGAAAGTAAAATTCCTGCAGACCTTTTGTTATGTTCCTTTAATTCCTCCCAATCTTCTCCGATTGTGCAATCGACATCAAGATTACAATCTCCAGAATCGTTCAACCCTTTTTCCTGATTAAATGTATCAGCATTTCTATATCCATGAGTCGCCTTTGCTATATGTAATCTACCTTGATTTATTACCTCACTTGGTTCAAAATACTCAATCCAAACTGAATCACCTTCAACTAACCAAGTACCAAGAACACCACTGTCTTGATTTTGAGTAGCATCATATGCTCCTAATAAATCGGTTTTTTCGTTATTATATAAATAGATATATCCACCTTCAGGCATGAAGAAATCGTCAAAAATAAAATTTAAAGAAAGTGCATTATTTGAAGTAATTAAGATTCTCCAGATTCTGTCACCATTTTCTAAAGTTGTCCAAAAACCATCCTCGAGCCCGTAATCAACACTGTGCATATAACCAAATCTCCATGGAGCATCAAATTTATAATCATTAATTGCATCCTCAGCCTTAACCGCCTCTAAATCAAACGTTGGAAGTTCTCTAGCAATAATTTGTGAATTATCTAAACCAAGACCCCAGCTATTAGGGACTCCTTGATTAGTAACCTGAGAAAATGAAACTAGTGTCATAAGGTAAATGGCACATATAAGTATTTTTTTCATATTTAAATTTTTAATTTTTCTTTATTATCCTTTAATTTTCTTACTCTCTTAATTTACAATAATTCTAGCTGTTTTATATCCAATTGTTGAATTACCCATTTTAACAAGATAGACACCTGACGCCGCATATGACATATCTAAGTCATAAATATAACTTGAGCTGTCAGTCTTTTCAATATTGTTAAATACGACAATTTTTCCATTGACATCATAAACAGTAAATGTTATTAAATCACTGTATTCTGTGGTTAATTTAATCGTGAAATTATCATTATCAGGTGAGTAAATTATAAATTGAGATTCGTTCAACTGATTTTCTTCTAATCCAAGTGATGTTACAACGTTGACCATGTAATCCTCAGTCTCACCATAAGTAGTTACTTCACAAGCATCATCTGGTACACCTGCATTCCAGTTGGTTTTAACCCTCATTGAATGTTCTCCCAATGGAGCATCAGCAGGGATATTAATTTGAGTAGTTTCGGTGTAAGAACCACCTGGTGAACCATCTGCAATGACATAATTATCAAGGACTAACTCATCAATCGTATAAGCGTAATCATCATTAAAATCTATCCAAATTCTAACATATTGAGTTCCATATCCAGTAGTCATTGTTACATCATGAGTACCTCCTTGCTCAACATTAGTTATCTGATCTGTAAAGTCTCCATAACCTTCACAACCTGATGTGTTATCAATATCCAATAATTGGAATAGCGTTAAACCATCTCCGACAGCACAATTCATTGATGGAGCACAATTAGAGTTAACTATTTCTATAGCTGATGAATCATTAGAAGATACATCATCTCCGGGTAATGAGGTATTTACAGTTAATGTAAATGTTCCTGGAATAGAAAGGTCAACAGTTCCTGTAAATGTATATTCCATTGTAGAATTACCCTCAAGAGGTCCAGCAACAACTTCAGTTACTGACTCTCCATTGTTTAATACAAATGTAACTTCAAAATCAGATTGTGTAGCTCCACCGAAATTGGTAATTACAACAGATACTTGCTCGGCATTAGATAATAATGTTCCCGATGATGGTGATAATATTGAAGTTACACCAATATCGTTAGCAATCAAATGTTGAATTTCAACTTCATATGAGTCATTGTCTGTATCCTCATCTCCATCTAAACTTACAGATGCAACTATTGTGTAATAAGCTTCAACCGTAGACATATCAGCTGTACCGTTAAAACTATATTCAGCTGTAGTACCCGAAGCTAGAGTTTCAGTGAATGTTTCAACAACTTCAGCACCACCATTAACCGTGTAAGACACTTCAAAATTACTCACATCATTTTCCCCATAATTGAAAATCTCAATTGTAACAGTTTCTGCATTCGACAAAGAACCAGTTATTGGGTTAGTGATATTTGTTACTCCAATATCATAGGCAGCAGCCGGAAGAATATTAATCATATAATCTTCTGTCTCACCGTAAACAGTAAGCTCACAAGCATCATCTGGAACACCTGCATTCCAATTTGTCTTGGTTCTCATCAAATGCTGACCGAGAGTAGCATTTACAGGAATGGTCAACTGAGTAGTTTCAGTATATGTACCCTGACCCTGTCCAGCACCGATTATATAATTATCCATAACTAACTCATCTAATGTGAAGTTAAAGTCGTCGTTATAATCAATCCAAATTCTTACATATTGTTCTCCCCAACCAGTTGTCATTGTTACGTCATAAGTTTCGCCAAGCTCAACATCAGTAGATTGATCTGTGAAGTCTCCATAGCCCTCACATCCAGATTCATTATTAATATCTGCAAACTGAAATAATTGGAAACCATCACCCAATGAGCAATCCATTGAAGGAGCACAATTAATATTTGTTATATCAGTTGTTGTAGTATCGTTAGTTTCATCTGAATCACCATCTAATGATGTATTAACAGAAATTAAATATGTACCAAATTCTGAGACATCAACCGTCTGTTCAAATGTATACTCCATTGAACTATTTCCTTCAAGAGGTCCAGCAATAGTCTCGGTTACAATCTGACTAGAACCATCTGGGTTAGTGATTTCAAAAGTAACATCAAAATCGTACTGTGTAGCACCTCCGAAATTTGTGATCATTACAGTTACTGATTCAGCATTAGACAATAATTCTCCCGAACTTGGGGAGGTGATCTCAGAAACACCAATATCGTTTGGATTTAAGTGAGTGATGTCAGCAGTTACTCCGTCATTCGCAGCATTCTCATCATCAGTTAATGTTGTATAGGCAAGAACTACATATGTTGTTCCAACTGTCGACATATCAACTGTAGTTGAAAATGTGTGTTGTACCGTTTCACCGGTACCTATGGTACCAGTGTAAGTTTCTGTTATGACTGCTCCACTATTAACTTGAAAAGAAACATCAAAATTTGATATATCATTTTCACCATAATTAAAAATTGAAACTGTAACATCTTCTGTATCGGTTAATGTTCCCGTCACAGGCGAATCTATACTAACTACTCCAGCATCATAGGCCGCATCTGCAGCAATTTGAAAAACCCCTACCATATGACTCCTGCTGGGTGAGAAGTATTCGCTTACATACCAAAATTGTTTATCATTAACCGGATCGACACTAATATCAGCATAATCTGCATATCTTAGATTGGGGTTATTTCCTGTACTTTGAGCAACTAAACCTTCTTCAAGAGTCATCTCTCCTAGCGGATCACCTGCATATCGACCAGTATACCTTAATGAAATAGATTCAGTTGAACTTACAGAAGAATATCCCATACCTATGTTACCCTGAAGATCAATGGACATACTTGCAGCAAAAGCATGACGTCCATCAGGGGCTGTATAAGTACCTTCCTGATAAATTGACCAAGGCTGACCATCACCGTCTTGCCTCAACTCATACCATCTAACTCCTGCCAATTCTGCAGATGAACCATCTACATCAACTACGAAGTTTAATACAGCCGAGTTATGAGTTGGAAATTTTCTAAATTGTGCCTGATTCATTATAGTCCACTGCATTGCATCAATATCAGGTCCAGATGGTTGTTCTAAGTTACTAAAACTTCCTCCGTCAAACGTACTGTTAAACGCAGTTGTATTTAATTGAGTTGGACTAGAAACTGAGGAGTTAGAAGAGTTAGACCAATCAATATTAATATTCCATATTTTTAAATGATCAATTGAAACACCTCCCCAGGAGTCATCTTGCATGTATACTAAAGTTGCATTTCCAGCAGCAGGGTGGTCGTCATCAACAATGTCAAGAACTTGTGCAGATGAAAAACCTGCAGTAACCATAGCTGGTATATCAAACGCCTGCAAAGAGGCGGTTGGGTCACCATTTAATATTTTTTCCCTTTCTAATACAAATAAATTATCTCCACCTGTATTTGTGGTACAATAATAGCCGTCAGACCATATTGAATATTTTGGATAATCAGGGAACTGACCACTTGTCGGAAATTGATTGCTAGCAGCATTATATACATGCCATCCATCATTAACAGGGTCGTTTGAAACGGAAACAGCAAAATTTAATGCACTACTTCCCATTGAAGAAATTACATATCTGTCTGCTTCACTATCATATAAAACTATCGGATCACCGGATTCATTTGCACCAAATAAATTAGATAAGCTAGTGTTTGGGGTGGCAGGAGAACCATCAAGATTATAAAATCTGAATGAAGAATTCCAAGATGCTAAGTAATAGTCTCTACCAACTTCACCAGTTGGATCGCCAGGGGTGGCTGTACTTGAAGTTGTTTGAAATGTAAGAATCGGATCTCTTGTTTGCTTCTTGCTTGTTTTTGAATCAAAATCTACTAAAGGATCATTTCCTTTGGGAAGACCTTTCCCAGGAACAACTTTAGCTCCTCTCATTCTTTTAGGAGGACCCTCTTTCTTAAATTCATTAGGGTCTGAAGGAATAAAAGTTCCGTTTTGAATAAGTTCCTTTATACTAGGGACATATTTATATTCAAGATTAATAGTTTGAGTAACCTTATAAGTATCTGGTTTTTCAGGAATTGGAGGAAATTTTGTCTGAGCATTTACACTAAAAGAAAGTGTAATTACAGTCGTTAAAGCAAGTAGCTTAGTGTATATATTCTTCATAATTTTCATTTGATTAAATCAAGGTTTGGCAATTTAATGCTTTTAGCTAAATAAATAAAATATCTAGTGAGAAGAATTTATGAAAGCCAATTGGAAATATCTAATCTATTATCAATTTCATTTTTGATATCAGAAACTTTAACTCTAATTTGTTCCATAGAGTCTCTAAATCTTAATGTAACCGAATCGTCTTTAATTGAATCATGATCAACGGTCAAACAAAAAGGTGTTCCTACAGCATCTTGTCTTCTATACCTTCGTCCAACTGCATCTTTTTCATCAAAGGCTACATTGTAATGAATTTTTAAATCATTATATAATTTCTTAGAATATTCAGAAAGTCCATCTTTCTTGACAAGAGGTAATATTGCTAATTTGTATGGTGCTAAGAAATATGGAATTTTCAAAACAACTCTTGTATTATTTGCGTCAAGTTTTTCCTCTTTATATGATGAGGAAAGAACAGCAAGAAACATTCTGTCTAATCCAATCGATGTTTCAACTACATAAGGCACATAGCTTTCGTTAATCTCGGGGTCAAAATATCTTAATTTTTTACCTGAGTATTTTTCGTGTTGGGTCAAGTCAAAGTCTGTTCTTGAATGGATTCCTTCAAGTTCTTTAAATCCAAATGGAAAATTAAACTCAATGTCACATGCTGCGTCAGCGTAATGTGCAAGCTTATCATGATCATGAAATCTATAATTATCTTCCCCTAAGCCTAATGCTTTATGCCACTTCAATCTTTTTTCCTTCCATAATTTATACCAATCCGATTGTGTTCCAGGCTTAACAAAAAATTGCATTTCCATTTGCTCAAATTCCCTCATTCTAAATATAAATTGTCTTGCAATTATTTCATTTCTAAATGCTTTTCCTATTTGAGCAATTCCAAATGGAATTTTTTTTCTAGAACTTTTCTGAACATTTAAAAAATTAACAAAAATTCCCTGGGCTGTTTCTGGCCTCAGAAATATCTCTGATGCTGATTCTGAACTAGCACCAATACTTGTTGAAAACATTAAATTGAATTGTTTGATATCAGTCCAATTTTTGGAGCCTGAAACGGGATCCGAAATTTCTAGATCTACAATTAATTGTTTCAATGCAACTAAATCATCATCCTCAAAACATTTTTTCATTTTTGAAGTTGTGTTGTCTATTTTTTTCTGATTTTCTAAAACACGTGTATTGGTTTTTCTAAATTCTTCCTCGTCAAAAGCTTCTCCAAATCTTTTCTTTGCCTTAACTATTTCTTTATTAATTTTTGAATCTATTTTAGCAATATAATCCTCTATTAACACATCCGCTCTATATCTCAATTTAGAATCTTTATTGTCTATTAGTGGGTCATTAAATGCATCAACATGACCTGAAGCTTTCCATGTTGTTGGATGCATTAAAATAGATGAATCTAATCCAACGATATTATCATTCATCTGAACCATTGAGGCCCACCAGTATTTTTTGATATTATTTTTCAATTCAACTCCGTTTTGTGCATAATCATAAACTGCACTTAAACCATCATATATTTCGCTACTCTGAAATATAAATCCGTATTCTTTGGAATGAGAAATAATTTTTTTGAATTTATCTTGGCTAGAATTCATGATGCAAAAATATAAAACGCATTTAACAAAGGAATGCTTTTTTTAAAATTATGCGTTTCTTTGTATTGAAGAATCAAAAATGATCAAACTAAGATTTTCAATTATATCATTATTAATCCTATTGGGTTGTGCAAATCGGGGTACTCCTACAGGTGGAGAAATTGATACTGAACCACCGGTTATTTTAAAATCATCTCCAGAAAATTTTACAACTAACTTTAGCGCAGAAGAAATCGAAATTATTTTTGACGAATATATTAGACTTAGTAATACTCAAAGAGAGCTAATAATTTCTCCTCCAATAAATCCTCAGCCACTAATCATGCCTATGGGATCATCAAGCAAAATCTTAACCATTTCTGAAATTGATTCGTTAAAAGAAAATACCACCTACAGTTTTCACTTTGGAGAAAGTATTGAAGACAACAATGAAAAAAACCCCTTAAGTAATTATCGTTATGTGTTTTCAACTGGAAATTATATAGATTCGTTAGTTGTCAAAGGGACTGTAAAAGACGCATATAACAGAGAACTAAGTGAAAACATTAATGTATTATTGTATGAAGTTGACTCATTATTTAATGACTCTATTGTCTATCGAGAAAAACCTAAGTATGTTGCTAAAGTAGTAGATACTACCACTAGTTTTAAATTTCAAAATGTAAAACATGGTGAATATCTTATAATTGCCCTTGAAGAGGAAGACAAAGATTACATTTTTCAAAGTAATATTGATAAAATTGGATTTTATAAAGAATATATAAAATTACCAAAGGACAGTGTTATAAATTTAAAAATCTTTAAAGAGAAAATACCCTTAAAAATTGGGAAGCCTAAACAAAAAACAAACAGATCATTTTCTTTTGGTTACGAGGGTGACTTTCAGGAGTTTAATATAAAACTTATTAATTCAGATTCCTTCGATTATTCTAGCAGGATAACCAAAGAAAAAAAGTCAGATAGTTTAATTTATTGGATAAAAACTAACAAAAAACTTGATTCAATAAAGTTTAATGTTTTTAATGCTAACTTTTCTGATACCTTAAAGTTAAATTTAAAAAACAAAGAAAATGATTCGCTTGTTATTAAATCCGAACAGAATAAAACATTAAAATTCAATGAAAACTTTATAATCGAAGCAAATTTACCCCTTGAAAATTTTGATAAAAGTAGAGCTACCATATTAAATAGAGATTCTTTAGAAATTGATTTTCAAATAAAACTTGATTCAATTAATAATCAATTCAATTTTATTTTTGATAAGGACGAAGAGGAGGAATATAGAATCAAATTATTACCGGGTGCCTTGACAGACTTTTACCAAAATCAAAATGATACTCTATATTATAAAATAAAAACAAGGACATATAATGATTATGGGAATTTAAGATTGAATTTAAGAAATGCTAAATTTCCAATGCTGATTGAACTGATTAATTCTAACGGAGAAGTAAAGTACAATCAATTTATAACAAAAAACAATACTATTGATTTCAACAATATTGATTCTGGAAAATATTACATCAGAATAATCTTTGATGAAAACGAAAATAGAAAATACGATTCAGGAAACTTCTTATTAAGAATTGACCCCGAAAAGGTGATATATTATCCTGAAGTTATTGATGTTAGAGCGGGATGGGATTTAGTTCAAGAATTTATACTTCAATAATTATTTTTTTATAGAAGCTTTTAGCAACTCCCTGTTCATTCTTGCAATATTATCAAGTGATATTCCTTTTGGACATTCTACCTCGCAAGCACCTGTGTTTGAGCAGTTACCAAATCCCTCTAAGTCCATTTGATTAACCATATTAACAACTCTTCTAGAAGCTTCTGTTTGACCTTGTGGTAACAAAGAATACTGAGAAACTTTTGCCCCAACGAATAACATAGCCGAAGAGTTTTTACAGGTAGCAACACAAGCACCACAACCTATACAGGTAGCGGCATCAAAAGCTGAATCAGCATCATCTTTATTAATTGGAATCGAATTTGCGTCCTGAGTATTACCAGATGTGTTTACTGAGATGTAACCACCCGCATGTTGAATTCTATCAAATGCACTTCTATCCACAACCAGGTCTTTAATAACCGGGAATGCTTTTGCTCTGAATGGTTCAATATAAATTGTATCACCATCTTTAAATTTTCTCATGTGTAGTTGACAAGTTGTAACGAGTCTGTCAGGACCGTGTGCCTGACCGTTAATAAATAAAGAACATGAACCACATATACCTTCGCGACAATCATGATCAAACGATACAGGATCCAGATCTTTTGAAATCAAATCTGCATTTAAGACATCTAACATTTCAAGAAAAGACATGTCTGGTGATATATTATCAATCTCATAATTGACAATTCCACCCTTGGTCTCAAAGTTTTTCTGTCGCCAAATTTTTAATTTCAGTTTCATTTATTAACTATTTATAACTTCTTTCCTTTACCTCAATATTTTTATATTCAAGATTTTCTTTGTGAAGTATTGCATCTCTTGGCTCCCCAACATACTCCCAAGCAGAAACGAATTGGAATTCCTTTCTCCTTGTTGCTTCACCTTCTTTAGTTTGATATTCTTCTCTAAAGTGTCCTCC
>Ga0160423_10003080_pt1 | contig 13897 bp, 27 predicted proteins | sample CRUFie14St8metaG_FD_108191 | JGI IMG/M metagenome (GOLD analysis project Ga0160423, IMG submission 108191) | Marine microbial communities from the Costa Rica Dome - CRUD Field 142mm St8 metaG | ecosystem: Environmental > Aquatic > Marine > Oceanic > Photic zone | place: Costa Rica: the Eastern...
AACGACACGATAGTCAACGTGGCTTGCATGCCAGCAAATAAGATTACAAAGGACAAGATCAATGAAGCCTAATACGAAATTTGAACTCACTCAGAATGACCTTGAGATTATAGAAAAGGCACTTAAAGCCAAAGCAGGACGCAGAGGCATGCGTATTATGAAGGGTGAATCTAATAAACAGCTTCATGTGGAAATGCATGAAATCCAAGACTTACTAGGTCGTTTGCATCATCAAAAAGTTTGGTATAGACCCAAAGACAAAACCTACGTGAGTGGCTAGTCTTTTTGTTTGCTGATACGTTCTACGTAGCCTGGCATACTATGATCATAAATGCTATCAAACCATTGCCTCTTTTTAAACGCGGCTTTATAACCTCTAAATCTATCTTTAAATCTTTGCCAAGTAGTTGCATTTCTTATATTACCATAAGTGTTGATATAGTGTAACTCACCTGCATGACAGTAAAATAAAAAACTAGGTGGCACACGTGGTACAATGTCATTGTTATTGACAAATCTATGTAATTCAAACTTGCTATTAAACTCTTTTACCCAACCGCTTGTTCCACATCTAGGCGCACCAAAACTATAACAAATTGATCCTTCAGGCAATCTACTACAAGCGATTGTACTCATTGCTCCACCTAAACTATGACCACATGTATAGGCTTGTCGCCAATTACGTTTAGCAAGCCAATCTTCGATTTGATCCCAAATATCGTCTACTTCTTTTTTGAATCCTTTGTGTACACGACCTTTACCAAGTTCGTTGCGTACATGCAATGCGTTTAGGTCTGCTTTAATATCATTGAATTGTGTAGGTTCCGTGCCTCTAAACGCTAACACAATGTAATCATCTTTTACCATACCATATGCTTGGGCACCATCAACATTAAAATATTTGATATTCTTATATCCCATAGCAGAGGCTGTTTTTTTAAATGCTTTTTCTTCTTGGTATGCTAGATTACTTAAAGTAGCACATTCCAGTGCGTTTGCATAACTAAATTTATTTGTTAGAGCCATTTTTGATCTCCTCGATAGCTTCCTTGTTAGCACTAATTTTCGAGTCTTGTGCAAGGTCAATCATGGCTTGCAACTTTTGTGCTTTTTCCATATCTGAATCTAAGTGGAGATCTTTATTAATAACTTTTTCAAGTTTTAATGTTGGTATTCGCTCATTGGGTACGTAACGCCATGTATAGCCTCTGTCACTATATACACCAAAAACAGTTTCGGTCATTCCAATTTTTACAATAACGCTTTCACTGCCATCTAGTAAAACTTTATCACCTTCATTAAAAGCTCGATTCATTTTGAACATCATGCCTTTGGCAATCTTTGTAGCAAAATCTTTAAACCATAAAGTTATTACTAGTAATAATAATGCACTTATAAAAGGCATTAACAAGTTGGTGACTTCTAGGCCTACACCGCTGGCACTCATAATGTCTGCGTCCATGTTCTCTCTCCAATTGTATTTATTGACAAACGAGTTAAATACGTGTACAATGAAAGAGAAAGTCAAGGATTTTTTATGAGTCACAGCGTAGAACAAGTTTACAAAAAAGCACAAGTGTTGCACAACAAAGCAATAGAATTGCACAGAGAACGTTATCGTGTTGAAGGGACATACGATAAAATTGCATGCAAAGCACTACTAGACGACATGCGAGCATTGGCATTGGAATTGCAACATGGCACAGTAGATTTTGATATTGATTTTGGGAAAGGTCAAAATCCAGAATGATATATCAACAGAGTTTCTTGTACAGTAGCCCTGGAATGGGTGATGGAAATTTCCAAAAGGCATTGGTATATTTGGATACTCATAATGGAGATGGTGCAAGAGGATGGGTAGTAAACAAGGAATTAGATGCACGTATTGCAAACAAGTTGCGTGTAGGTATGAAACTACAGATTAATCTTCCTATCTATTACGGAGGACCTGTTGATGTAAATAGCGTTTTTATACTTCATACACCTGATGTTATAATACAAAGCACACAACAAATAAATGAAGATCTCTGCATTACTAGAGACAAACAAATGATTGAAATGTTTAACTTAAAACAATTTCCAAAAAAATGGAAAATAATAGTTGGACATAGTAGTTGGGGTGCTGGACAGTTAGAAAGTGAAATGTTGGGCAGTAGAACCAATGGAAGATGCTTATGGGGAAATGTTAAATACACTCCAGATTTGATGTGGAATATTGAACCTAAAGCTCAATGGCAAACAAGCATAGAACGTAGTGCAGAAGAATATGTTTCAAATATTTTAAAGTTTTAGGTTGACATCAGACATTAAATATACTATATTAAACACATAAACAAAAAAGGTAACAGTTATGTCACACACAAATGAAATGTTGAATTGCAACTGGCGCTCCAAAGAGGGCGTGTTCTAGTGTGACTGTAAAGTTATAGTTAGACAGCCCTCAGCAGAAATGTTGGGGGCTTTTTTTGTCGGTGAAGTGTTACGGTAGCACGTCAGTCTCCAAAACTGAAAGCCGGGGTTCGACTCCCTGCACCGATGCCAACTGCCCGTAGCTCAACTGGATAGAGCACTTGGCTACGAACCAAGAGGTTGGGGGTTCGAATCCTCCCGGGCAGGCCAAATGTGGATGTGGCGGAATTGGTTACGCATCGGATTGCAAATCCGAATTATGCAGGTTCGAATCCTGTCATCCACTCCAATTATCTTATAACTTCTGGATTAAGTCTATCAAGATTATCTTGACCATTTAGTATGTCTGGTAATTTAGACCAATCATTAAATTGTAGTCCGCTTTGTTTGCGGATTAATTCTAAACTAAAATGACTGTCTATATGACTTGCAACTCTATTAAAACTATGTTGACTGCTAGACATTTGCATAGCTGTACTAGTAAATGCATCTATTGCTAGACTACTTCCAGCAATCCAAAGATCACTCCAACATCTATGAAATTCGAACCAAGCCTCAGGTTGTGGATCTAAATGTTTGTGCATTTTTACTTGACTTATCCAAATGCTGTAACCAAAATCGTCTAATATGTGTTTTAGTTTTGTAGCGTCTTGAACAACTTCATTATTTTCATTTTGCAATCCTAAACTCCATAACCAGTTCTTCAAGTAGTTTCCATACTTTGGTCCTTTTGGATTTACATCTCCTCTGGTTAGAAATACTAGATCATATACTATATCGTTTTCTATTTCATACAACTGCTTTTGTTGCACACTGTCTATCATAGTATTGTACACTACTCCACAGTGATTGACATTGTGCATTGTTTGTTGATCAAAACTTTCGTTGTGCATTCTAAGACTTTTAAGATCGAGTCCAGCATCAGTTATTTTTGTCCAGATTTCTTTCTTAGTCCAAGGCTTTGTTAGTTGGTGTTTGTCTGCAAATTCTTGCCTTTGTTGTTTGCTTACTGGAGTTGTATTGAATGTGTTGAAATCTTTAATACTGGCAAAAACGTCAATGCTTTCTACTAGTTTACCTTTTCTAAACCATTCATGTAGATTGTGTAGATTATCATCACTAGCTCTCCATTGTCCATATAAACATAATGCTATTTTAATCAAAGAACCACTCCTTAATATTTTCTGCTAATAGTTTATGACTATTGACACCAGGATGCGGATATGGTTTATCTAAAGCATCGTCGATGTGAAAGTCTTCATACCAATTGTATGCTTTTATATTCACACCATCTAATAGATGGTTGTCAAAATATTCATTATCTTTGGTGTTGTCACGTTTATCGTATATGTGATAACTTGTGATATTTTTATTTTTGAGAAAATGATGTACTAAACTAATTTGAATAAAGTTATCAAAGCATGCATCAAAGTCTTCGTGATAAAATCCATAATACAATTTAACCTTGTCAAGACTTTGTTCTTCGGAATACCTAGGCAACAAACGTAGGTATATTCCATCCCTATCTGAGAAAATTGTTTTTCTAGCGAAACTGGTCCACAAAATTACAACTATTGCATTTTGTGAATAATTTGTATATTCAATAATTTTTTTTGTTATTTCCTTATTACTAATACCAGGTGTGCCTAGATTAATACATTGTCTAAAACCAACTTTATCTTTTAATCTTTGAGGCCATGCAAAGTTGCTATGCTCCTTACCTGCCTTGTTAGGAGGTTTAAAACAATCAGGCAATCCTTGACCAAATGTATTACTACAGCCAAAAGCAAATAAATCATAATTATCTAACTTCATGTGAAATGCTCTAATCTTATATTTGCATGTACACAAAGTTTTAAAAACAATCTACTATTCATTGAAAGATGCCTCTCAGCATCCATATCAATGTGTTTATAAAGATGCATCCATTTCCAAAATGCAGTAAGCCTCATAAAAGTACTATATTCTGCTAAAAAATCAAATCTGTCTGTGCTGTCTTCTCTTTTAAAATTTGTGTCTTCTTTCCACCATTTACTGTCGTATAACCAAACTGTATTTGGGGCTAGTGGTACATGACTGTGACAAGGAAGTGGTTGTAATTCACCGTTGGTGGCAAACACATAACAATCGTTGTTTGCTTGATGTTGAAGATTATGCATCTTTACACCATTTGTCCAATGTTCTTTGAACAATTCTAGCAAGTTTTTTCCTGTGATGATTGGTCGATAGCTAACGACACTTAATTGGTAATTCATTATATACATATTTATATTAAGTTAAATAACAGTATGAAAGTTGTTTATATCCATGGTGCTACTGCCAGTGAACGTAGTTTTGCCTACATACAAAAAAGCATTCGTGCTAAAGATCCTATATATCTAACATACGACAAAGATACTAGTGCTCAAGATAATCTAAAAGCAATGTATGAAATATTAGACCACGATGACGGGCCTTTCTTTTATGTGTGTCATAGTTTAGGTGGTATATATGCAACGTATATACAAAATGAATTCCAAATAGTCAGCAAAGGGTGTATAAGTTTGGCTACTCCATTTGGTGGCAGTGAGATAGCTACATGGGGCGGTTTTTTAAATCCATCATACCAGCTGTTCAAAGATATTGGGGTAACCAGTGACTTTATTAAAAATAGTAGGGAAATAGAAATAAAATGTCCATGGACACAAATAGTTACAACAGCCGGAGACGTTCCGTGGCTCACAGGACACAATGATGGTATTGTTACACGTTGGAGCATGACTTGTCGCGATGACGTAGAATATGAGACGGTAGATCGTAATCACTATGAAATAGTTCTCAGCAAAAGAGCGGTTGACATTATCAAACAAAGGCTGTATAAATAAACTGTTAACGTTGAAGCAACGTGAACGCATACTGGACTGGGGGGCAGTACCCCACAGCTCCACCATAAGCACTCGTAGATGAGATATCGAATCACTGCTTGCGAGTGTTTATTATGGGGCTGAACTAGGATCGACAGGTGTGCTAGTGAAGTGGAGTTAACCGGATGACTGCGTTATTGGTCAACTTTTATAATTGCAAACGACAATTATGCGCCAGAAATGGCATTAGCTGCCTAGTTTAGGTAAGTGGGGGTTGGCAACAGACCTAGCAACAGAACTGTTGCACTTTTCCCACATACTGTGATAAAATGTTACACACCCCTTGATTCATCAATGAAAAATATTAAATATAAAGCAGACAACTTATAACGAAAGGTTGTCTTTTTTTATACAAGGAAAATAATAATGAATCGTTTACTAGCCACAGTAGCACTATTGGGTGCATTTACAACAACCTCAGCGTTCGCAGAAGGCGGAATCAGTTGGTCCTGGAACAACGAAGTTACAGCTGAATACAGTGTAGACGCAGAAAAAACAATTATGGATTATGAACCAGAAATGAACATCAGTCTTACACAAGACTGGGGTTTGGATATTGGAACAAAGATTCCATTGTACGATAGTACTGCAACAGACAGTCTAGTAGCATTTGATATGCTGGACGACGGTAGCAGACCAAACATAAACTTTGAAGTTGAATATGGCGGATTTGGTGAAAACATTGAACTATATGGTAGAACACATTGGGATATTGATGAAGCCGAAAGAGGTGATATTACACTAGGAGCATCTTTTAAGTTCTAAACTATTGACTTTTTGCAATAAGTATACTATATTACAAGTATACAACAAAAATAGGAGTCAGCGATGTTTGTAGGTTACGAAGGATACATAGCCGTAGCGATTTGTTTATTTTGCACGTGGTTAGGTTATACGCAAGGAAGACGTAATGGAATTGAAAGTGCAATTGAAGGCATGATTCATATGAAACTACTAAGAGTACTTGATAATGGGGAAATTGTCGCTGGGTCCAAATTACAACAAAAGTAGTAGCGGACAAGACTACAACAGACGGATAAGAAACACGTAATTACAGTACAACACCTGCACCAGTTGCAGGTGTTGTCATGAGTGAAGTATAAATATTATTATGCTAAAGTGGTTACGCGAAGAAACCCCAGACTGGAGTGACGTTGAACGATTGGAACAGCGAATACGTGATATTCGACGACGGATCAGAGAAGCGCAAAGTGCCAAGGAGCCAATTCTTCCCGCACACCGGGTGGAGTCTAGGTTACAAGCTACGTCAAGAACAGTTGAGGAGATCAGGCTCAAAAGTCTTAACATCCGAGCAGGTATTGGCGAAGGACCGAAGATACCTGAAGAGTCTCAAGTCGATGAATCAGAAGCTCAGCGTCTCAAAAGAAAACTCCTCGGAAAAACTTAAAAAAGAACCAGAACAGCCAGCTCCGAAACCAAAAAAGAAAAAAACTAATGTGCTTCGTGATTTGGGTCTATAGTATCAACAATACGTATAAGAAATAGCAACTAAAGTGTGCTAATTGATCAATTGCCTGTATTTTCCAAAACAAATTCTGTTTAGTAGTGATATTCTTTCGAAATGTATACACACGTTTGACATAGTCAATAAGTGAATGCAATACAAAATCTAATACAGCAATAATTATTGCCCACCCTAATCCTGCAAACAACAGTGTAATTATCGCTGTTAGTACAGCGTGATCCAAACTATGCAACCATAATTTAGAATTTGTTAGTTTTAGCTTGTCTCCATATTTTGCTTGATTGAGTCTACTTTGTAGCCAAAGATCTGCTATGGCATGTTTAACAAGCAACAAGTAAAAATAAATTGCTAGTGTCAACGTCTACTACCCTTCCAAACTTCTGTGCTTGGTACACGGATAAAAGGTTTGTTAGTTTCGTTGGTGTTAGGATTAGCAATAGTAAGCATCACACGTTTTCCTGCCATATGTGCTTTTAGTTGATTCATAATTCTTTGACTTTCATAACCTTCGTCAAAGTGTCTTAGTCTGCTTTTAGCTGAACTTCCTACAATACCTTTTGACACATATGTTGCTCTTTGACGCTTCTTTCCCATTGACATTCTCCATTAAGTACGTTTATTATAGTAATAATATTTAGCAATAAATAACAAACCATGGAAGATCCAAAAGAAACTTGGTTAAACTCATGTGATGACCCATGCGATGATGTAGCACATTGGATAGGAGAAATATGAGAATACCAATAAAAGAACACAAGCCATGGCCTGGTAAGGTGTATAAATTTCACGTCGTGAATAGCAAGGGCCACGATATTGAAAACAATCTTCCTGATGAGAATCATGCTAAAGTAGTAATAGATTACTGGAAGAGTCAAGGAATACTCGACTTGTTTATAGAAGTAGAACATGTTCCGCAAGTAAGACAAGGATTTGGCAGAGATCCAGATTTACATTAAAAAAAAGGTTGACAAGCATTTACTATAGTGTATACTGTGGTTATTGTTTAGAGATAAACTCTAAGCACAACTTTAATGGAGGCACATATGGCTTTTACTACAATTAAAACTAACCAGAAGACCTTCCTTGAGAATTACCTCAGAGGTACTGGTAAAACTTTGACTGCGAAAGACGCAAAAGCAAGGTTTGGCATTCAGCAACTTCCTGCTAGAATGAGCGAAATGAAATCAGCTGGACTTAATGTCAAGACTGATGTAGCAACTACTGGCGCAACACGATATAGCATTACTGCTCGTGATGTAAACGGTTCAAGAGCTAAAGTATTTGCATAAACGCAAATACCATACTTTACAAATAGGCCCTTTTGGGCCTATTTTATTAAAAAAGGTTGACTTTTGTAAATAACAATGTTATTGTAAATATAACAATATAGGAGTTCGAAGTGACTTTCGAAGAAGCACAACAATACAAGCCTTTCTGGGATGATTATTACAGTAATCAAGATGAAAGAATAGCTTGGAATGATGTTGCGCTTACTCCTCAACAATTTTTCGATGTATGGAGCCGAAAAGATGAAGATGTCATATTGGGAGAAACTTTTCCACACTTGCGCAATAGTATGGGGTAGCGTATTAATTTTAGGACTGCTAGGATGTAATCCTGCCGTTGCAGGAGATAATAGTTTTACTACTACAGGTGAACTAATCCGTAAAGAGCCTATTTTTACACAGGTACAAAAAAGACATCCATATCAAGAATGTTATACTGTAGATGTTCCAATCTACGGAAACACACAAGGTAACGGTGCTAGTGCAGGTGATGTACTAGGTGGTATGATTATTGGTGGTCTTATTGGTAAAGGTGTTACTAATAAAGATAATGGTGCCGCAGCAGGTGCAGTGATTGGTGGTATGATTGCCGCTGATAAAAAGAAAAATAAACAATCTATTGTAGGTTATAAACAAGAGCAACGTTGTGAAACAAAACATCGCACTGAGTATCAAGAAGTGGTCAATCAATACAGACTGATCTACAGAGTCGATGGACACGAGTTTGCTTACACAGTAAATCGTGCAGTTGGTGAAAGTGCATGGATTGGTCAAAGTAAGCGTTTTCGTATTCGTTATCAAATACTAAACTAAGAGGTTCTTATGAGCATGCATTTAGTCGGTCCTTATATGACCACTACGAAGTATAATCGTCGCAAAAGCAAAAAACCCACACAAACACAGTTACAAAAACTTGAAGTTGAATGGCGTCAGCACAACAAACGTATGAGGCAAATTCAATGTCATTCTGCACAGTTTGATAAGTTTGATGATTATGTGGCTTATACACGTGGAGAATACAAGCCTAAGATTAAAGGCAATAATAAAACATTAAAAGTTGAAGACCATTATGTAAGGCAGACTCCTTATATCCCTAGTAGTAATGATATTGGAGGCACAGCCGCACGTAAAGAACCTCAACAATATACAGGTGACTACATCATTGGTATTGCTACAACACACAAAAGTAATCTAGTACCTGTGACAAGTAAAAAGCAAGCAGTAGAAGCTAGTACTATGAGGCGTAATTAATTTGAAGTGGTTTGATTATCCAGTAATAGCATTTTTTGCATTTAATATGCACATAGGTTTGCTAACTTTGAACTTGATTTCTTTAGCAGTATTTTGTATACTGTGGTTACAATATGAACGTTGGAGGTCTAATGGCAATTCACGCTATGATTGATTTGGAAACACTGGCAACAGATCCACATGCAACTATATTGACTATAGGTGGTGTAAAGTTCGATCCAAATACAAATGCAGAACCTCACAGTGAATTTTATTTTCGATTGAATGTAGAAGAACAGGAAAAACTTGGCAGAACACAAGACCAAGGAACTATAGATTGGTGGGGCAAACAAGACCCTCACATAATAGAAGAAGCCTTTGGAGAAGAAGATAGAGTCGGGCTGGTGCACTTTCTAAACCATATGACCAAATGGATGGTTGGTGTTGATGTATTATGGGGTCATGGATATGGTTTTGATGTTACTATTGTGGAAACACTGTATCGTCAAATGTCCACACCAATCCCTTGGAACTTTTGGCAAGTTAAAGATGGCAGAACATTTTTAAGTTTGTTGCCGAGTGATCCTCGCAAAACTATGCAACAGGATCTACACAATGCATTAAAAGATGCATATTATCAAGCTAAAGCAATACAAATTGCATATGGTAAATATGCTGAGTGGACTACACAGGGATCAACCCACTATAAAAATTCTGCCCCTTCAAAAGAAGAGGAAACTATTAATGGCTGAATATTATTCAACAAAAACATACGGACATAACATTGGACTTAGTGCAGTGTTTCGTCAACCTAATGCAGATCATTCACACTGTCATTTACTACATGGATACAGTTTGCAGTTTAAGTTCACATTCAAGTGTGATTCTTTGGACAATAAAAATTGGGCTGTAGACTTTGGAGGACTCAAGCCTCTCAAAGCATGGCTAGAGAATCATTTTGATCACAAAGTTGTATTGGATAAAAATGATCCTCATTTGGAAAAGTTCAGAGAACTAGAAGCACTTGATCTTGCAAGTCTTACTATACTCGACGGAGTTGGTGCAGAAAAGTTTGCTCAACACGCATTTCATTTTGCTGATGAGCTTGTTCGTAATATGACCGACGGACGTTGTTGGTGCCACGAATGTGAATGTGCAGAACACGGAGCAAACAGTGCAATCTATCGAGACGAATGATTTAGAATGGTGTGCAAATTGGACTCAAGAAGATAGATTCTATTGCACACTGTTTATAAAAAGTCAACGTTTTTCTAAACCTAAGGGCTTTGCACAACTATTAGAAGACCTTTTTGGAGATAAGTTTGGTGGCTTTAGATATGACCAATATAGGCATGGCTATGAGTGCTGGTTCAGAAACAAAGAAGATATGCTAACCTTAAAATTGATGGCAAATAATGAAAATCAAAGAACAAATTATTGAAAAATTAAAAGAAGTTTATGATCCAGAAATAGCAATAAACATATATGATTTAGGTCTAATATATGATATAGATGTTGAAAACTTACCTGAGGTCAAAGTTACACATACACTGACTAGTGCATTTTGTCCTGCGGCTGATATGATTGTAAGTGATATACATCTAGCAACGCTTAGTGTAGATGGTGTTGAGAAAGTAGATGTTATTACTACTTTTGATCCTCCGTTTGGTCCTTGGGCAATGAGTGAAGAAACTAAAATGATATTAGGAGTTTGGGAATGAGTAGTTGGTGGAAACGATTTATGGGAGTCGAAACTAAAATTGATTTGGGTGAAAAGTTTAATGAAGCAAATGCTACCAGTGAACTTGTTATAAGTGGATCTAACAATAAAGTCGAAAACGATTACAAGCAAAACTTAGACGACATGACAAAACAACAACTTGTCGAATTTGCCGAAAGTGAGATAGGCATAAGTATTGATAGACGATTGACAAAAAGCTCAATGATACAAAAAATAATAGAGGAGACTCCGTGACTTACATTGTGAATGATGCTTGCATAAAATGCAAGTACACAGATTGCGTAGAAGTTTGTCCGGTAGATTGTTTTTATGAAGGTGAGAATATGCTTGTCATCAATCCAGATGAGTGTATTGACTGTGGTGTTTGTGTTCCAGAGTGTCCTGCAAAAGCAATTATACCTGACACTAACATGACAGAGTCAGATGAGTTTTGGCTTGAAATGAATACAAAATACAGTACAGGTCCTGACGCATGGCCTAATATTACAACCAAAAAAGATGCATTACCAGAAGCAGATGAGTATAATCCTGAAGAAGGATATGTAGGACCCAAGGGAGACTTTTTTAGCGGAATACCAGGTGAAGGTGATTAAGAATAAGTATAGTTAACAATGTCAGATGCACTAGAACAACATTTAGAGAAAAAATATGAACAAGGTTTTGTTACAGAAGTAGAAGCCTTTACCCTACCACCTGGATTGAACGAAGATGTGATAACAAAAATATCACAGTATAAAAAAGAGCCCCAGTGGTTATTAGACTGGAGACTCAAAGCATATCACAGATGGCTTAAAATGGAAGAGCCTGAATGGTCACAATTAGATATACAACCAATTGATTATCAAGCTATATCATATTACTCTGCACCCAAACCAAAACTAAAATCAATGGACGAAGTTGATCCTGAAGTCATAGCTACTTTCGAAAAATTAGGTATACCAACACAAGAACAGGCGGCACTAGCAGGTGTGGCAGTAGATGCAGTATTTGATAGTGTATCAGTTGCAACAACATTTAAGAAAGACTTGGAAAAAGTAGGAGTTATATTTTCATCATTTGGTGAAGCAGTACAAGAACATCCAGAGTTAGTAAGAAAATATTTAGGCTCTGTTATACCACCTAGTGATAATTATTTTGCTTGTTTGAATTCAGCAGTATTCACAGATGGAAGTTTTTGTTATATTCCAAAAGGCGTGAGATGTCCAATGGAACTTTCAACATATTTTCGAATCAATCAAGCAAACACAGGACAATTTGAAAGAACATTAATCGTAGCAGAAGACGATAGTTATGTTTCATATCTAGAAGGTTGTACTGCACCTGCCAGAGACGAAAATCAATTACATGCCGCCTGTGTTGAAATTGTAGCAAAAGATAGAGCTGAAGTAAAATATTCAACTGTACAAAACTGGTACCCAGGTGATCCAGAAACAGGCAAAGGCGGAGTATATAACTTTGTTACTAAAAGAGCAATGTGTAAAGGATACAAAAGCAGAGTTACATGGACTCAAGTTGAAACAGGATCTGCATTAACATGGAAATATCCAAGTTGTGTTTTAAAAGGCGACGAAAGTCAAGGAGAGTTTTATAGTGTTGCAGTATCAACTGGAAAGCAACAAGCCGACACAGGAACAAAAATGATACACTTGGGAAGAAATACTACATCGACTATTGTATCCAAAGGTATTTCTGCAAAACAAGGCAAACAAACCTATAGAGGTAGAGTTAAATTTGGTCCAAAAGCAGGTGCAACCAGATCAAAAAACTTTACACAATGTGATAGTATGTTAATTGGAAACAAATGTGCGGCAATTACTATCCCTTACATCGAACAATCTGGAGGCGGTGGCTCTATAAACCATGAAGCAACTACATCTAAGGTTTCTGAAGAGATGTTGTTTTATTGTCGATCTCGTGGCATGGATGAAGAACAAGCAATGAATCTAATTGTAAATGGTTTTGTAAAAGAAGTAGTAAGTAAACTTCCAATGGAATTTGCCGTGGAAGCAAACAATTTATTAAACATAACACTAGAAGGTTCTGTTGGCTAACAATGACCAAAATTATTGTAGCACTAGACGATATTAATCCTGAACGTAACCTTAAAGTAGCACAAAAACTTAGAGGTAAAGTTGAAGGATTTAAGGTCAATCACCTAATGTGGGAACACACACATCTTATCAAAAATTTAGCACAAGAGTTGTTTATTGATTGTAAACTATGGGACACTCCAAACACTGTAAAACAAGTCATGCAATGTATTGTTGACAAAGGTGCAACAATGGCTACAGTATGCACAATGAATAGTCCAAGTGCTTTTGAAGAATTACAACAATTCTCAGACCAGATTAAAATGTTAGGTGTTACTTACCTAACAAGTTGGAGAGGTGAAGATTTATTAAACATAACGCATTGGTTACCAAGTGGAGCCGATAGTATGTGGAGAGAAAATATAGATAGGGTAAGACCATATGGGTTTGCTGGAATGATATGTAGTCCAAAAGACTTATCAACAGTAAACCCATTGGCACCTCAAATGCTTAAAGTTTGTCCAGGTATTGGTAAAAACAAAGGACAAGTTAGAACAGTAACTCCAAACCAAGCAGTAAAACTAGGTGCTGATTACCTAGTAATAGGTAGAGCAATTACAAACAGTGATGACCCTGTAAAAACAGTAGAGGAAATAAAAGATAGCATTGGTTGACTAATAAATACTCCAGTAGAGGGAGAAGAATATTATGACGCAACCAAGTCCCTATTGCTACAGGGTAAAAAATATAGTAAAAATCATTGACGGCGACACATTTGATTGTATAATGGATCTAGGATTTGATGTGTTACT
>Ga0160423_10003081_pt1 | contig 13895 bp, 15 predicted proteins | sample CRUFie14St8metaG_FD_108191 | JGI IMG/M metagenome (GOLD analysis project Ga0160423, IMG submission 108191) | Marine microbial communities from the Costa Rica Dome - CRUD Field 142mm St8 metaG | ecosystem: Environmental > Aquatic > Marine > Oceanic > Photic zone | place: Costa Rica: the Eastern...
GGTGGTGGTGCCGGAAGTTTTTCAAGACGATTCTTCGATCCAAAAAAATATCGAATAATACTTTTTGATCAAAGAGGATGTGGGAAAAGTAAGCCGCATGCATGCCTTGAAGATAACACCACTTGGCACCTTGTTGAAGATATTGAATTAATAAGAAAGAAGCTAAAAATTAACCAATGGCTTGTTTTCGGAGGTTCTTGGGGAAGTACACTGGCCCTGGCATATGCTCAGCGACATCCAGAAAATGTTACTGAGTTAGTTCTAAGAGGAATCTTCATGCTCAGAAATAAAGAGCTAAAGTGGTTTTATCAATATGGGGCAAGTGAAGTTTATCCTGAAGCATGGCAAGGATTCTTAAAAGAAATTCCTGAAGAAAAAAGATCCGATCTAATAGAAGCCTACAGAGACATTTTTAATGGGGATGATGAAGAAAAAAAATTATCTGCCGCTAAAGCATGGTCTAAATGGGAAGCTTCCACAAGCTATATAAATCATAATCCAGAGGCAATTAAAGAGTCCGTAAATAGTGAATTTGCTCTTGCTTTTGCTCTCATTGAAAATCATTACTTTGTGCATAAAGGTTTTTTGGACTATGAAGATCAACTGTTAGATAACATAGATATTATTCGTCATATTCCTGCTGTAATTGTGCAAGGCAGATATGATGTGGTTTGCCCCCCTACAACAGCACATGAGTTGCATTCTAAATGGCCTGAATCAGAGCTTAAAATAGCGCCCTACTCCGGACATTCTGCATTTGAAAAGGAAATAACTCATCTATTGATTGAAACCACAGACAAGTTTTCAAAAAACTAATACACAAAATATATGCTCTTTAAACAAATCAAAAAAATTTATATCCTCGTTATTGTCTATTTTCTCTCTACCTCGTTGTTGGCGGGTGGAGAACACAAAATATTCGAATTAGGAGATTTTTCTCTTGAAAGTGGTACATCTTTACCCAATGCAAAACTTTCCTACGTAACACATGGGCAATTGAATGCAGCTAAAGATAATTTGGTTTTTGTTCCTTCTGCCTATCTTGGAGATCACCATGGTTTTGATTTCCTTATCGAGAAAGGTAAAGCTCTAGATCCAGATAAATATTTTATTGTTGCAACAGATATGTTCCAGAATGGTTTATCCAGCTCTCCTAGTAATACACCCGCACCTTACAATGGACCTAACTTTCCTCTGATTTCAATAAGAGATAACGTGAAAGCAGGCCATAAACTTGTCACGGAGGTTTTTGGTGTTGAGAAAATTAAAGCTGTTGTGGGATTCTCAATGGGTGCGCAGCAGGCATTCCAATGGGGAGTAAGTTATCCTGATGTAGTAGAAAAAATTGTAGGCATAGCGGGTTCTGCAGTTGAATATCCACATGGAATAGTAAGATTAGAAGGCTTTATATCAGCCATAAGGGCAGATTCTGCTTATAAGGAGGGTCTTTATGAAACTCCTCCGGTTATAGGACTTAAAGCAGGGGGAGCTCATTGGGCCAGCTGGGGCTGGTCTCAAGAATGGTTTAGACAAGAGCTCTATAAAGAGATGGGTTTAAACAATCCTGATGAGGTGGTTAGCTGGTTTGAAGACTTTGTTCTCACCTGGGATGCGAATAATTTGATAGCACTGGCAAGAACTTGGCAAAATAATGATATAGGAGATACACCTGGTTTTGCTGGCGATCATGTCAAAGCCCTTGGTTCAATTAAGTCTGAAGTCATGTATATGCCAAGTAAAACAGATATGTATTTTCATATTGACGCCTTAGAAGAAGAAGCAAGCCATATCCCTAATGTCCAGCTGGAAGTCATACCTTCATTGTGGGGACATATAGCTGGAGCAGGATTTTCTCCAGAAGATGCCGAATTCATCAATAAAAAAGTACTTCTATTTTTAGAATAAATTCAAAATTGAAGCTTGATTCTCAATTATACGAAATTGGTTTAAACTGATTTTATGGCAGAGGTAAAGCACGTCAATCTCACTACACCTATTGAAGAAATACTTAAAATAATAGATGAAGATGCTGGTGTTATCATCGATGACTTTCTAAACCCAAAGCAGATAGATCAGATCAAGAAAGATCTAAATCCTTTTCTCGAAAATACTAGAAAAGGTCAAGACCAATTCACTGGATTTGAAACAAAAAGAGTTGGTGCCTTAATGGCACGTTCGATAACTTGCCAAGAACTTGCTTTGGATCCGACAATAAACAAAATGGCGGCAAAATTTTTAAAACCTCATGGTGAGGGTTACCAACTTCATTTCACGTCTGCAATTCAAATTGGCCCTGGTGAGACAAGTCAAATACTGCACAGAGACAGAGGGGTTTGGGGAGGTTATATACCCAGAAAAATTGAAACCCAATTTAGTACTGTTTGGGCAATTAATGATTTTACAAAAGCAAATGGAGCAACGCAGTTAGTTCCCGGATCACACAGATGGGATAAAAATAGGCTGCCTGAGCCAGAGGAAATTGCTTATGCCGAGATGAAAGCAGGTTCTGTATTTATTTACACAGGTTCCGTTCTGCATGGAGGCGGAACTAATACAACAGATCAAGCCAGATTGGGGGTATTCTTGCACTATGCACCTAGTTGGTTAAGACAAGAGGAAAATCAATATCTTTCATGTCCTCCTGAGATTGCGAAAGACTTTAGTCCAGAACTTAGATCCTTGATTGGATATTCAAAAGGAGGATACGTTTTAGGCTTTTTCAGTGATCCAGAAGACAAAGAAGGGAAGCTAGAGTCAGTATCGCCAGAAAAACTATTTGGTGAATCAAAGGATAAATACGAATCACTTGCCACACCCGAAAACTTAGTAAAAGAATCAACAAAGTAGCAATCTAGAGGATTAGTGGATAACAGAACTCAAGAGTTCCTTTCTAAACCTATAATGCCCTTGCTGATTAGAATGTCAGCACCCAATACTATTGCATTCTTTATTCAATCACTGGTTGTATTAACAGAAGTCTGGTTTATTAGTAAATTAGGGACAAACTCTCTTGCTGCGGTTGCCCTGGCTTTCCCTCTATTAATGATCACCCAAACTATGTCTGGTGGCGCATTAGGTGGTGCAATTACTTCTGCAATAGCAAGGAGTATGGGTGCCAATGATATTGATAGAGTTGAAAAATTGATTTGGCACTCCATAGTAATTTCTCTAGGAGGAGCATTAATCTTTTTAATTCTATTTTTATTTTTTGGCCAACAATTACTGTTCATATTGGGAGGCAAAGGAGAAATTCTTCAGGAGTCATATGCTTATTGCTCAGTCTTATTTTTTGGTGGCGCACTCTTATGGCTATCAGGAAGTCTAAGTGCGGTATTGAGAGGAATGGGAAATATGCGTTTTCCGGCAACACTGATGGTTATTGCATCTTCTTTTCAAGTTGTCTTGTCAGGAGGATTTATTCTCGGATGGTTTGGATTTCCTAAATTGGGAGTTCCTGGTGCCGCAGTTGCAGTCTTAATTACAAGCGCAATAATGGTTACAGTCATTCTAATAAAACTTCAGAGTAATTCTGTTCCAGCTTCTTTGAAGAAAGAGAAATTTCAACTCAGCAAGAGTTTATTTGATAACATTTTTGAAGTAGCTATACCTGCATCAGTCTCTCCTCTGTTAACTGTTGGAACCATACTTGTTCTTACAGGTCTTGTCGGAACATTTGGTACAGAAGCGCTTGCAGGTTATGGCATTGGATCAAGAGTTGAGTTTCTTATGATTCCTCTAATATTTGGCATAGGAACTGCAATGACGTCCATAGTGGGGGCTAATATAGGTGCTAAAGAAATTATTAGAGCTGAGAAAGTTGGAATCTATGGGGGTTCTACAGCAGGGATTGTTTCTGTTTTTATAGGTCTAACACTAGCTCTATTTCCTGAATCTTGGATTCAATTTTTTACAAATGATCCAAAAGCTTTTGAGGTAACAAAGCAATATATCCAATTAGTCGGACCTTTTTATATTTTTCAGGGGGTCGGGCTATCGCTTTATTTCGCTTCTCAAGGTGCCAATGCCATGAAGTGGCCTACGATAGCCACAATAATTAGGTTTTTAGTAGCCAGTATAGGCGGTGCTATATCTGTATATTGGCTAGGCTTGGGTATAGAGTCTATTTTCATTTCATCTTCAGTTGCAATGACCATCTTTGGAATCATGATCTTTGTTTCAATCAGAAGAGGTGCGTGGAGAGTAAATATCTAATTTATCTAGATATTATTCACGAGACCTGATTTCAACATCGCTCTATTTTCTGGTTGATAGGTAATAATGTATGCTCGTCTTTCTTTTTTTGAAGTATTTGATGAAGAGCCATGCACTAGATGGGGATTAAAAAAAATTACCGACCCTGCTGCTGCTTCAAGATCAACGCTATTTTTCAAATCAAAGGTCTCTTTATCAGTATAGAAACCGCCAAGTTGCGTACCATCTGCTGTTCCGGGTAAACATCCTTTTGTGTGACTGCCGGCGATTACACTGAAACAGCCGTTAGACTTGCTTGAATCATCCAGACAAAGATACACATTGGGTAATGAGTCTACGTCAGTACTATCATGCACCCAATATGGTGAATCTTGATGCCATCCGAAGCCAGACCCTACTTCCGGTCTCTTTAAATTCAATTTATCAGTCCACAGGCTGATTTTGTTAACCGATAAAATAGATTTAATCGGATCTGTTAGACGCCTATCCTTGATAATCAATTCAAGCTGGGAGTTTAGAGAATGAGCTGGTTCAATAACCCTAAGGCAATTATCATTAGGCTTAGGCTCGTACTGGAGTGTTAACGAGTCTACATCTACAAATTTTTTTTTATCAAGAAAATACACCTTTCCATGCTTGGAGGCTAAATCAGCACTCCTAACAGTGGCTTCAACTATTTTCCTAAATGAATCTAGTTCACCAGATGAGAACTGAGCTTCACGAAGAATAAAACCTTCTTCGGCATATTGGCTCTTCTCCTTCTCAGAAAAATAATAATTCAAAGGCTTAAACTAGCGCAAAAGCCATCGAAAATAAGCAAAATATTGAGGCAACCCATAACACTGTTCGAAGATATAGGATCCCAAAAATATAAGTGAAGTAGTAAAGCACTCTAGATCCCAACCAGAACATAGCCAAATTGTAGTTCTCAACATCTAATACTATTGAAAGAATCGCTAAAGCCAGAAATGCGGGTAAGCTCTCAAGTATATTTGAACCTGCTCTTCTTGCCCTACCCACGATTGGCGCCTCATCCACAGAACCCTCACGGTTGGATATTAAAAAATCTAGATTTTTTGCATTTAAAATAGTTGGAGTAACAAGCTGAATAAAAGTTAATAACAGAGCAAGCAGAATTAATGTAATCATAGTAAGTATCCTGTGTTAATGTCCTTCAAGGTTAAACTAGATTCTTGGGGATTTAAACAATATTTTTTAGACAAAATGAAAATCCTTCATCAAATTTTTACTATCAAAGAGGTACCGTCGGTAAAGTGGAGTTCAGAACTGCCCCTCAACATGAGGCCCAAGCTAAAGACTCTCCTCATGTTGATTGTTGGGCTTTTTCTGTTTGGTCTTGGCGAAGCAATATTGATCAGTAGTGGTCTGGGAGTAAGTCCTTGGACTGTTCTTGCTCAAGGATTAGCACTAAATCTTGAAATTTCTATTGGGATGGCAACTTTTATTGTGAGCATTGTAATTCTTGTTCTATGGATTCCTCTCAAGCAAACTCCTGGAATAGGAACTATCCTCAATGCAATCATTATTGCCTCGGCAATAGACTTAACGCTTCCTTATCTGCCTGTTCCTGAAATTTTTCTTTTGAAGTTGGCACAGGCATGCATAGGAATAATGATAGTAGGCATAGGTAGTGGCATCTATTTAATAAGTAATCTAGGGCCCGGCCCACGGGATGGATTAATGATTGGTTTACAAAAAATTACCAATTTATCAATTCCGGGTATAAGAACCGTCATAGAGCTCACAGCAGTGATTGGAGGTTGGATCTTAGGAGGGATTGTAGGCCTCGGTACTATATTATTTGTAATTGGTATTGGACCTTGCGTAGGTCTTGGATTAACTTTGGTAAAAAGTATTTCACGAAATTCTTGAGTTAAATTGCTTGAAATATGAGTATTTGTCTCTTCTAATGGGTGCTTAAATTATCAAGTAATCATGAAAAAAAGAGTAACAATTCCTTCAACAATTTTATCAATCCTTATAGGCCTTTTGATAGCAGTAGCTGGTAGTGACGGGTCGGAAACCTATAATGGAATGTCATTATTCATTATCTGTGCTTCTGTGAGCTTCGTATTGCACTGGATAATCTTCATACCTTCTTTTGCTTTTCAAACCGAACACTACTTTGATTTAACTGGATCGATATCCTATCTAAGTGCAGTCGCTTTAGCTTTCTACCTTAATCCTTCAGTGGATCCTAGAGACCTTTTAATAGGTTTACTCATAGTGGTTTGGGCCGTTCGTTTAGGCTCTTTCCTGTTCATGAGAGTCAAGCAAGATGGTAAAGATGATAGGTTTACGATTATGAAGACTCAATTTCACTGGTTTCTTATGACGTGGACTCTTGGAGGACTGTGGGTATTCCTCACAATGGCTGCAGGATTGGCAGCTATTACCTCTAATACAACGCAACCATTCGGATTGATGGCATACCTTGGCCTGGCCCTTTGGATTTTTGGATTTTCTATAGAGGTGATAGCAGATAGACAAAAGAGAGCATTTAAAAAGAATCAACAAAAAGATAAAGAGTTTATAACCTCTGGCTTATGGGCTTGGTCTAGACACCCAAATTATTTCGGAGAAATAACTTTGTGGATAGGTCTTACTCTAATTGCCCTTCCGGTCTTGAGTGGATGGCAGCTGGTAACGCTTATTTCTCCAGTATTTGTCTATATATTGCTAACAAAAATTAGTGGCATCCCTTTGCTTGAAAACAGAGGTATGAAAAAATGGGGATCAGATCCTGAATACATAGATTATGTAAATAGAACCCCTGCTTTGATACTAAAGAAGCCAAAATAAAACAAAATAGGAGGAATAATGGATAATGAAAAACAAACCGGTAGTTGTCTTTGCGGAGTGGTAACCTATGAGTTTAATCAGTCGGAGGCCCTTTCAGCTCATCATTGTCACTGCCGAGATTGCCAAAAAATAACAGGAAGTGGCAAGGCCACAATTCTTCTTGTTCCTTCAAATTCGTTAACTGTAAGTGGAGATCTGAAATTTTATACAGTGGAGGGTTCTGCCGGTTCTCATGTATCAAGAGGATTTTGTTCGGAATGTGGATCTCAACTCATATCTTATGTTGACGAAAATCCTGATCTAAAATTTATTAAAGTTGGAAGTATTGATGATTCTTCATGGGTTTCAATAAGCTCCAATTTTTGGAGCTCCACAGCCAATCCATGGTCACCGGCCGATGATTCGGTTCACTGTTTCACACATAATCCAGACTTCGCCTAAAAGTTGAAACCTTCTGAACTTTATTCCAGCTTAGTTGAAGCTGGAAAACTCAGCTTTGACGAGGAACAGAGCAACCTATTAGCTAAACTTGATGGTTTAGGTGAGTCTTTAGAATCAAGCTCTAGATCCTGGTTTGGAAGAAAGAAAGTCAAAGGTTTATATATAAAAGGAGAAGTCGGTAGAGGTAAAACTCAAATGATGGACATCTTCTTTGAAACACTTGATATAGAGAAGAAAAAAAGGGTTCACTTCCATAGATTTATGAAATCACTACATGAAGATCTGGACAAAAACTCAGGCCAAAAGGATCCTCTCAAGAAAGTTGCAAAAGATATATCGGTTGATATTGCTGTTCTTTGTTTTGATGAATTTTATGTAGAAGATATTGGAGATGCGATGTTACTAGGTCGCCTTTTCAATGCTTTGTTTGAAAATCGCGTAACTCTTGTGGCTACCTCCAATACACACCCAGACAATTTATACAAAGATGGTTTGCACAGAAGCAGATTTTTATCTGCCATAGAATCTATCAAGGAAAACTGTGAGATTTATGAATTGAATTCTTTACAAGACTATAGGCTGAGGACCCTCGAACAATTAGAAATATTCGTAATCAGCAAAGATGAAGGTATTAAAGAGCTTGATGAAAATTTTTCTGACCTTACCAATAATGAATTTATATCGGAAAAGAATATAGAGATATTAGGCAGGAAAATTAAAACCATAAAACTGGCCAAAGGGTCGGTATGGTTATCTTTCAAAGAAATCTGCGAAGGTCCCAGAAGTGCCAAAGATTATATTGAAATCTGTACTGAATTTCATACCGTGTTTGTATCTGGTGTACCAATCTTTAATGAAATTAATAACGACTCAGCCAGGAGATTTATTGCGCTGGTTGACGAATGTTACGAAAGAAATGTCAATCTGATACTGTCCATGAAAACAGACTTAAATAATATCTATAGCGGAGAAAGCCTTAAAGAGCCCTTTAAAAGGACAATCAGTAGATTGGAAGAAATGAGGTCCAGAGAGTATCTATCCAGACCTCATCTAATTTAGTTAAACAGCTTGTAATATCTTAACCTCAGGCGCTCCTCCCATAAAAGGTGCCATCTGCGCTCCGAGCTCTCTAAAATAATCTGTCTTTCCATGAGCTTCGTGAGCAGCTTGATCTTTATATCTCTCCAAGAAAACATAAGTCGTCTCATCTTGTTTGTATAAATCATAGTAAACAACACCATCTTCATTGGCGTTTACTTTCTCAACAAGTTGAGAGGCTACGGCTTCAAAATCAGCTCCGGACCCTTCCTTTATTTTCAAAGTTGCTACAATTCCTATCATTTTTTTTCTCCCTTATTTTGAAATTAGTTGTAGACTTTAGTTAGTTTCAAAAAAATAATCGAGAACTATTTTTAGGTATGGAAAGCTTAGTCATTATTGGTGCAGGACAATCTGCAGTTCAATGTATTACGTCTTTAAAAAAAGAAGGTTATGAGGGCTCAATTACACTGATTGGAGAAGAAGAACATCTTCCCTATCAGCGCCCTCCTCTTTCAAAGGGCTTTCTTGAAGATTCAGTTGCCAAAGAAAGACTATATTTCAAAAAACTAGATTATTTTATTGAGAACAAAGTGCAGCTCAAACTAGGCGCTTCAGCCAACCAAGTGAATGTAAATTTGAAAGAAGTAATTTTGTCTGATGACTCAAAACTAAACTTTGATAAGTTAGTTTTTGCCACGGGAAGTAGGGTAAGAAAACTCGATTTCCCTGGAAAAGACCTCTCGTCAATATACTACTTAAGAGGATTGGATGATGCCGAAGAGATAAAAAATGATCTAGAAACCAGCAAAGACCTGGTCATCGTAGGTGCTGGATATATTGGCCTCGAAGTAGCTGCTATAGCATCACAAAAAGGTATATCCGTTACTGTCTTAGAAATGGCCGATAGGGTCATGAATCGAACAGTTGATAAACAGATTTCTGAGTACTATCGCAAACTTCATGAAGAACATGGCGTAAACTTTAAATTTAATTCTAGCTTGAAAGCTATTAAGGGAGGAGAAAAGCCAGATGTTGTAATTTGCTCAGATGGGTCTGAAATAAAAGCTGATATGGTTGTAATTGGAGCAGGCATTATTCCTAACTACGAATTAGCAGAGCAGTCAGGAGTTAGTTGCGATAATGGTATAAGCGTTAATGAATTTGGGCAAACTAACATAAAAGATATTTTTGCATGTGGTGACTGTACTAATCACCCAAATAAATTGCTGGAAATGCAACTTAGATTGGAATCGGTGCACAATGCCATGGAACAATCAAAGACGGTAGCCTCTGCAATTCTTGGTAGGCCTATAGAATATAATCAAGTTCCTTGGTTTTGGTCAGATCAATATGATCACAAGCTTCAGATAGTCGGGCTATCTGGTAAGCACAATCAGGTCGTCATGCGAGGAAATCTTGAAGACAAGAAATTTATGCTCTTTTACATGCTAGATGACGAACTTATTGCTGTTGATGCAGTCAATAATTCAAAAGAATTTTTAATTTGTAGAAAGCTAGTAGCAAATAAAGTTACAATAAAACCTGAAATGATTTCCGATACTGAGACAAATTTAAACGATCTAATTACATGAAAAAAACAGTAAATACCGAGTACTCACTAGGGCAAGTTGTTAAACATAAATACCTTGATTTCAGAGGTGTAATTTATGATGTTGATCCAGAGTTCAACAATACAGAAGAATGGTACCAGTCTATTCCAGCAGCAATCAGGCCAAAAAAAGATCAGCCCTTTTATCATGTGTTTGCAGAAAATGATCAGGTCTTTTATTCGGCCTATGTTTCACAGCAGAACCTCGCTATAGACGATAGCCAGACCCCAGTAGAACATCCAGATGTACCTATTTTTTTTGGAGGGTTTGACGGTAAATCTTATGAGATTCTAGAGCACAGCAAGAATTAAGCCTCTATCCCTGAGTGTAGGCGAGACCAACACAGCAAGAAAAAACTTCCATAGCTGCTTCTAGTTCTTCAAGACTGCATGCAGTTGGAGCTAACCTAATGTATTTGTCATCCTCATCGACTCCGTAAGGATGTGTTGAGCCAGCAGGTGTGAGCTTAAGGCCAAGCTCAGAAGCATAGGAAATTATCTTTCTTGCCAAACCCTTTTCAGATTCAAAAAGAACAAAATAGCCCCCTTTTGGACTGGTCCAAGATCCCAACCCCAAAGATTTGAGTTGTCTTTCAACCAATTCAAATTTAGGTCTAATAATTTCAGCATGAAGTTTCATGTGTTCCATCAAATCATTTTCTTGAAAGAATCTCACATGTTTAGCTTGGTTGAGTTTATCCGGTCCTATCATTAAGGCTGAATAGAAGGGCAAAAATAATTCTTGATTTGACTTAGACATCGCAATAAATCCTATCCCCGCTCCAGCAAAAGTGATTTTTGAAGTTGAACCAAATTCCACTACACAATCCTCATATCCTTTTTTAAATGCAATATCAAAAATATCATCTAGGGGAAGTTGAGCTGATAGGTCGTGAACAGCGTAAGCATTGTCCCAGAAAATAACACTCTTATTATCGGATTTTCCAAAAATATCTAATAATCCCTCCATATTTTTTTTGCTATAAACCTCTCCAGTAGGATTGGAGTACTTGGGGACACACCATATGCCTCTTATGGATTTATCTTCGTCCACTAGTCTTTTAACTTCCTCGAGATTAGGGCCTTCTCCAGTTAATGGAACAGGAATCATGTTAATACCGAAAGTTTCACAAAGCTTAAAATGTCGGTCATATCCAGGAACTGGGCATAAAACTGAAACACGCTCTTCGGCTCCCCAAGGCCTTGCTCCATTGCCTTCAACAAATAAGAAAGATAAGTATTGAGACATAAGAGAAAGACTGCTATTACCTCCGGCCCATACAAGATCTTCTGTACAACCCAAAATCTGCGAGCCTAATTTTCTACATGAAGCTAAACCTGTAATTTCACCATAATTTCTTAAATCTAAACCGTCTTTATCTAAGTTCTCGACCATTAATTCTCCCATGGCATTTGATAAATCTAACTGAGCTGAAGAAGGTTTCCCTCGAGTTAGATCTAAAGAAAGATTTTTTGACTTCAATTCTTCAAACTTTGCTGAATATTCCATGAAACTTAAGGATTAAAAAAGAACGTGATATTACCATCGAGAGCAAACGATAGAAATATATAAATAGTGTTCAATTTTTATACAATTTTATTTCAGACACTTAATAAAGGCATTTATAAATCAGTCAACATACTTATCCACAATTACAGTGGATAACTTCAGAAACCGAAGACATTAATTTGAAGAAATAGTACAATTCTGATTTAACAGAATTCATTTGAACAAAAGAACCTCTCTATACCAAGCTCACGTCGGACTGAATGCCAAAATGGTAGATTTTCATGGCTGGTCCATGCCCATAAACTATGGCTCACAAATTACAGAACACAATGCGGTGAGAGAGAACTGTGGCATATTTGATGTCTCTCATATGACCATTCTTGATTTTCATGGAGAAGACTCGGAATTATTTATACGTAAATTAATTGCAAATGATGTTAAGAAGTTAAAACAAGATTTCGAGGGGCTATATTCTGCAATGCTAAACGACAATGGAGGAGTCATAGACGATTTGATTGCATATCGATTGGATTCTGGATACAGGCTTGTAGTGAACTGTGCAACAAGAGGTGAAGATCTCAAGTGGATTTCAACTAAAGTGAAAGATTACGAGGTTGAAATGATAGAAAGAGATGATCTCTCTATGGTGGCAATACAAGGACCTAAGTCATCTGAAGTCCTTTCAAAGTGTCCCGCTCCAATTGTTAGGGCCTTAGAATCAAAAAAGAAGCAGCAAGGGGTTTTTGGCAACAATATGTTCGCAACTAAAACAGGATATACAGGTGAAATGGGCTTTGAAGTCATATTGCCTCATGATCAAGCAATTAATCTTTGGAAAAATGCTGTAGAAGCTGGAGCTGAACCAATTGGTCTAGGTGCCAGAGACACACTGAGATTAGAAGCTGGAATGAATTTATACGGTTTTGAAATGAATGAATCTATTTCACCCTACGAATGCAATATGACATGGACAGTAGATTTAAAAGATGAGAAAAGAAGTTTCTTTGGTAAAGAAAGCCTATTAAAACAAGCTTCTGAAGGGCAGCATCTGGAACTGGTTGGATTAATACTAGATGATAGAACCATACTTAGACAAGGTCAAAAACTTCAGTTTGTGAGTTCTGCTGACTTAGAAGGCATAGTTACAAGTGGAACCTATTCTCCTACTCTAAAAAAACCGATTGCCTTAGCAAGAATCCCTAAAACAACTGAACAAATTTGCTTTGCAGAGGTGAGAGGTAAGAAGGTTTTTGCTAAAATTGGTACTCCCAGATTTATTAAAGAAGGACAATTTATATTTAAGGAAAGAACATGAGTACCACTAATGAAATCAGATACCTAGCTAGTCACGAATGGGGCAGAATTGATGAAGAAGGTATCCTGACTGTAGGGATAAGCGATCATGCTCAAGACCTATTAGGAGATATTGTTTTCGTCGAGTTGCCAGATATCGGAAAAACTCTGGAGGCTGAGGAAGAATCAGCAATAGTGGAATCTGTTAAAGCAGCTTCTGATGTTTATTCGCCTCTGTCAGGTGAAGTTATTGAAGTAAATGAAAAACTTCTTGATGAACCAGAAATAGTCAATGGCTCTCCCTATGAAGAGGGTTGGTTCTTCAAGATAAGACTGGATGATGGCTCTGAATTTGAAAACCTTATGACAGAAGAAGAGTATACAAACTCTTGCGAGGAGTAAATCTAAGAAAAGCTTTGACTAATCTTAAAAAAAATAACCTTTTTTCTAAAAGACACATAGGAACAAATCCTAATGATAGGGAGCATATGCTTCAATCCATTGGATTTAGCACAATGGATGAGTTTATTGATGCTGTTGTACCTGCAAATATCTTAAAAAGAGACAATATTGAAATTGGTGAAGAAAGAACTGAAGAAGAAGTACTTGCTGAGCTCAAAGAAATAGCATTAAAAAATAAAGTATATAAAAGTTTCATAGGCCAAGGTCACTACAATACCCATACACCAAAGGTCATACTAAGAAATGTATTTGAAAATCCAGGCTGGTACACATCCTATACACCCTACCAACCAGAAATATCTCAGGGCAGACTAGAAGCTTTAATAAACTTTCAGACCATGGTCAGCGACTTAACTGGCATGGACCTCTCGAACGCTTCCCTTTTAGACGAGGCAACTGCAGCAGCAGAAGCAATGACCTTAGCAAAAAGATCTAGCAAGAATACTTCTGATATATTTTATGTTGATGAAAATAGTTTTGAAAATACCATTAATGTTTTACTTA
>Ga0160423_10003084_pt1 | contig 13885 bp, 9 predicted proteins | sample CRUFie14St8metaG_FD_108191 | JGI IMG/M metagenome (GOLD analysis project Ga0160423, IMG submission 108191) | Marine microbial communities from the Costa Rica Dome - CRUD Field 142mm St8 metaG | ecosystem: Environmental > Aquatic > Marine > Oceanic > Photic zone | place: Costa Rica: the Eastern...
ACTCGTATTCCATGCCATTCCTATCGGTGTGTCGCTTCATTTTCCTAGTCCAATCCTTGCGCCAATCCTCCTCAGTCCAAGCTCCGCTTCTCAAGCACAAAATGTCTCCTAGCCAGGATGTTAGCCCTTCAAACCACCAAAGTAGATCGGAGTGGACTTCTTTTTGCAGTTCATAATCTAAGAAATTCTTAGGTCGCAATTGTTTAACATTCCACTGGTGTAGGAACTCATGGCTGAATAATGAGACTAAGTCTCTCCATTGTTCTTCATTTCCTTCTTGCAATGATTTTCTTGGCATCATTGAGGTCTGACTTCTGAGATGCTCTAATCCACCTCTGCCTGATTCAGTTAAGTGTAGAATTGTCCAGTAATCTTTCCATTCTGGGACGCCGAATAGTGCAAAGTGTTCTTCGATTACTAATTTCATCGCATTTAGAAACCTATCAAGCCCCTCTTGTGGGACTGGCAGTCCACCAGAATCCCACAACTTGAGGTGCTGTTTGGTGCCCTCGACCTCGAAAGTAATCATTGGGTTTGCATTTGATTCCATAATTGCATCCAAGAATTCATCCCGACCTTCGGCGACCCACTCTCCTTCAACTCCTTTGAGTTGGGTAGCAGTGTGCCATTCATCAGGTGTAATAAGAAGTACTTTGTGATTCATTTCAATTCGGTTTTTGTCTATGCCTCTTGTTGGAAGCATCCAAGTGTATGGGGGCATAATATGGACATGTGTCGAATCAAGATGGTTTGCTCTGCAAGTCATTTCTGCTGCTAATAACCTGTAACTTATCGAGACGGATTTAGCTCCTTGAACTCCATTAAGTCTTGCTCCATCTACATCTATTCTGGCGATTTTAGAATTTTCTCCATCGATCATTGCGCTCAATTCTGACATGTGCTGTATTGGTTCACGGATGAAGTAGGAACCTGGTACCCACCGTGGGAATCGTAACTCGAGGATGTTCTCAGTAAACGGTCCGGAAATGTCAATATTAACTGTTAGTCTTCTACTATTACCTTTGGTTGCGTCGACACTAAACGTTATTCCGGAATCCAAATCTAAGCCCCCAATTCTTGTATCGATTTTTCTAGGTTTTTCGCAGCCATGCTAACCAAGTCAGAATCGTCTTGAGCGATTTTTGACAACCTCGCCAAGTCGATGTCTGTTCGACCATCCATTTGCTCAATTAACTTTGAGCGTATTCTTTGATTAATTGAGGAGTCTTCAATCATCGACCATCTGAGCGAACTTGAATCTGAATCATAGCGCGTACGCAGCCATCTCACGATGATTTCAGGAGAATTCTTTGCAACTCTCTCTATTCTAGAATCTACTGTCTCAACTTGTTGTCTAAGAGCATCAGCAATTGATTTTCTAACTTTAGGACTAGAGTCCTTACTTGCAATATCTAGAATCTCCCCTCCCAATTTCACAGACATTGCACCAATCAAAGAGCGGAGTGATGAGTCGCTTGATTTGAGTGCTTTCTTTAGCACTTCGTCATCCAAACTCATTTCTTTTTCAGAAGCTGTTGAAATTGCAGCCTTCCTTACGGCGGAGTGTTTGTCGTTAAGAAGTGATGAAATTAATTTCTCGTCGCTGGAATTTTCTGCGGCAATAATTCTCACTGAATGGTGTTCATCTGAGGCGAAATTCTTGTGAAGATTTTCGGATTCAGCAAGTATTTTTGCGGCAAAACATCGTATGACGTGGTCATCTTCAGAGAGTAATTTTCTGGCAATATCGGGGTCTGGTATTTTTTCCAGCATTTCTGCTACCAGTCTCTTGTTATTTGCCATCAGAGGTTCTAATTCCTCTGCAGATGTTGCCCATTTACGATGAGCGTCTAGTGCTTTGTTTCGAAACCAAAAATCAGGGTCATCAAGAAGTTTAACAAAACCACGCAAGGCACTTGGGTCGTCTTCTTCGAACAGGGACCTTACCGCTCTGCGACGGATTTTGACATCCTTGTTTGTTAGTCGCGAAATTTCAGTATTCAGATTTGGCACGTTATCACCTCAAGGAATGAAATCGTTGTGATTACTTTTTTTATCGTAATTTTCCGGGGAGTCAAAAGACGCTATCCTTGTTTCCATTGCAGCCTGTAAAAGGGGCCACAGTTGTACGAACCACTCGCCCTTTTTCATCATGAGTTTCATCATTGGATGCTCACTTGGGTCATCAAATTCTTCTGGAGGCGGTAAATCATCAGGCAATTGTCTCAATTCAGCAACTAAATCGTATAGCTTACCCTTCTCTGAATCTTCAACTATCTTTGTATCTGCCATTATCTCGATGACTTGTTCAATCATCTCTGCCATTTCGCTAGGTGATGGTGAATCACTGATTGTTTGAGATATGTCTACGGGTCCAAAAATCACACTGCCAAGGTTTGTCTCAAACAATTCATCACCTTGTTTTTCTAACTTCAGCAGTTTTTGGTGTGACCGATTACCTATTGGAGCAATTGCGAACCCGCCATCCTCTAATTCACTTCTCAGCCAAGTTGGTAAAACTTCCAACTGACCGGTTACAAGAACACGGTTGAGTTTTGGCAGTATGTTTTCATCTAATTTGGATGTGTGATAGCATTTAACGGTTGGATATCCGATTAATTTCTGTGAGACATGAGATACTACCTCCATCGACGGGTCGATCACCGTTACGCTTCCATTTTCACCTATAATATGGGCAATCAAAGCGCTCAAATAGCCGCCTTTTGCGCCGTAAATTACGATTTGCTGCCCCTCGGCTATCTCAAGGTAATGCAGCATTGTCACAATCATGTGAGGTGCGGATATATTTTTGATTCCACCATTACGTGATTTCATGAAAGCCACGGGCCTGTCCAAGTAGAAATCATCAGGTTCGTAGTTACTGAAATCCTCTATGTGTACTTTGTACATCGCTTTTTCTACATGTTCTGGTATTTCGATACCAGATAGTTTCAGATTAGAAAGTAACTTTGCTAGATTACTCATGGAAAACACACAACCTTTGCAGACGACTTATGTTTCAACGTGGTCGTCCTCTACAGGGTCTTCCTCAAACTCAATGTTTGTATGCATGTTTTCTAGCAACTTCTTGAAATTTTCATCTTCTCCATATCCTAAAGTCTCTGAGTCATCGATTACCATGTCCTTGAACATAGAAAATTCATCCGGGCTAATGCTGATATTTGTGAATGAACCAAGAAGGTCATCCATTATCAAACTCTCAATACGGTTCAAGTGTTCAGCAAGTGTTGCTCTTGCTATGGATAATTCCTCTGCCATTTCAGAAATTCTGACTCCTTTGTTGATGTCATACCAGCCCTTGTCGTATGCGAATTTTGCTAGTCTCAATTGTTTTGAATTGAGTGGGCCCGAGTCCTGACTTGTATTCAGGTCTAAGCTCCGGGCAGAAATGCGGTCTGGTTTTGCCATCAATCTGGCCATTGCTGCAACCAATCTTAACCTTACATTCCCCCCTTGAATTACGTATGTGAGGCCTTCACCATCTAACCTGCAACCGGGAACAGCGGTTGTACCACCTGTTCGAGCGTTTAAATTTGATAGAGGGTGCGTGATTTTCATATTAATTACGTAACTTTCATCACCCGACTCAGGCGTGTGATGAATATCGATTAGTTCCAAGAAGTACAAATTGTTCAAATCCTCAGGTTTTTTCCCGGGTTTGAAAGATGCCTTTAGTAAGATTCGGATGTCTCTCGGTGTTCTTTTTATGTATGCCAAAAATTCTAACTGATTTACAATATCAAGGATTGGTGCAATGTCAGTCTCCATTATGCGAGGTTTAGTCCAGAACAGAGTAATTTCTCGCATATTTGATGACAATGTAGGATTACATTTTACTTCTCCGATTGTTATCTTCCCTTGTTTGTAACGACCATCATACCTAGAACTAATCCTGCAAAACCACCCAAAATTGTGAGTATTAGTTGTTCTGGCGCCAAAGAATAAAACGCAACGCTACCCGCTACGGCAAGCGGTGGACAGAGCATCATCATCCTTGTGATAATGACTGACCTGTCAATGATTTGCTCTGGTGTCACGGTCAAAGATTTGGTTCTTCTTTGGATTCGATTTTGTCCTACCTTTTCTTCTAAAATTGGTAGAACTTTGTCTCTAAGTGTCGGGTCGCTTTTTGAGAACCTGAATGTTATTTTACAATCACTAGCAATTTTGAGTGCTTTTTCAATAATTATCAACGGATTAGATGCATGAGATAGAGATACAGAGGCGCCCATGCCTTCACCTCTGACGTGGGATAAGGATCTCCAACCACCGACTCCTTCATTGAACTCACTGAGCCCATCCCTTAAGTTATTCACAGTTGCATCAGTTTCTGCTAAGCCCCGTTTTCTTCCAACAGCAAGTATCGGTGTTAGAATAATAGAACATAGAACAATTGTTCCTCCCCACAGGAAGGCTGCAGTCTTTAGTCCCTCTGTACCCAGAACCATTGCAATTGCAACAGCAAGCATGAATCCGGAATATAATCCAAGCACTACCGCTGCGGAGAGGCCCCTTTTGAATCCGACCTTCTCCTCCATGGTACCCCCAAACCGAGAAAGGAGAAAACATATCCCCTACCCTCTCTTAGGTATTAACATGCAAAAGAACGGTTTGTACAGTCGTTCGAGGGAAAAGAAGGTTGGATTGTGGATTGGAGGAATCTCCACTTTCCTTCTAATTTCTTTTTTCTTAGTACCCTTCTATCTTCCTGAGGGTAGTGTTCCAAAATTATCGGGAAGAGCAAATGCATTCGATTATCACTCAGAAGATGGCTGGGGTAATATACAGACGAATGTTAATGGAGACGTTGGACATAATCAGTCAGAATATGGTGAATTTGTATGGAGTGAATTAGATCCGTATGCGGCTTTCATTTACGGCTTTGGAGATTTAAATTGCCACACTAAAGCAGAAAGGTCTTGGGAAATAAACGGTAATCAAATGCCTGTTTGTGTTAGAGACATTGGAATTTTCCTCGGAATCGCAATTGGAGGTTTCCTGTTCTCAAGAAAGGGTTTCAATCGATGGACAATTCGCGACACATTCCTGTCTCTACTACCGGATAAATCTCTAGAGTCTGTTTACAGGAGGGACAAAAGGATGCTTGCAATGCTTGTAATTGCGGGAGCCGCAGCGATTCCTATGGCCATAGACGGATTCACTCAGATGCTAACTTCATATGAATCAACTGCTACAATGCGAATGATAACTGGCACTCCATTTGGTGTCCTAGTCGGCGTATTTATGGCAGCATCTTTTTCAGCTAGGCCAGCATTATTCGGACTAAACCCATCGAGTGTTATCCTGCCTTCTGGAAGTAGCTTCAGTATGAAATCTGAAGAAGAATAATCATTGAGGGGGCTCAGTAGACCACCAAACCAGTAATTCTTCTTCATTTTTTGGCACCGGGCATTCCGCATGGCCACTAGATATTAACTCCAGTCTTTTCATGACATCGCCCACTGCTTTTCGAACAGTCAATGGGGTTTTTTTCGAATCTTTGTGTAAGATTATTTCCTTTAGAGCATCTCTCCAATCTGAATTTTGATTTGATCTTCTCCAACTTGATAAAGCGGCCCTCAAAGGCCACATTGCAAGGCAAAGTCTACCGTATCCAAGCCTACTTTTTCTCAATTTGAACAGCTGAGCCTCAGCAAATGGGACATGACTCTGTTGTCGGTGAATCCACCTCTCCTGCTCAAGCCATTTTACGAGTCGCTGGGTATGCCTTTTTGTCACTGACCTAACCGGCCCTAATTGCTTGTGAAGACTTGGCACATCAGTTGTATCGGTAAGAGAAAGTGTGCCTAATATCGCCCAAGAGGAATGAGCGATTGGCCTAGCAGGAACATCAGATTCTTTGGCTCTTTTTTCATCCCATTCCTGTTCGGCAATTTCCATCCATTGCGCTGGGGATTTCCCCTCCAGCCAATCCTCTAGTAAGGATACGTGCTGAACTGGTGCACCTGGTAGCCTTTGTTGGGTTTGAACGCCTGCAGTTAATGAACGTAAAAGATGTCTATCAACTTCATCTCTGCTTACATTAAAAGGGTCGGGCCTTCTATTGAAAAAAGTACTAAGAACCTGTGAAAGTTGTTTTTCTAACTCATCCAGACCACTCTCATTCAGGACCGGTCCAATAATACAACACTTGCTGAAAGGTTGAGGAGTTGGAATTTCACCAGACAATATGCCCCTAAATCCGGCTCTAATTTTGGTTTGGATTTCTGTTGTCTCAAAGTATTCATGCTTCTCTCCAGCCATACGCAAGGTGCCTGAATTTATCCTCTTCATGGCTTTGCTAGGGTCACAATCAATCCAAATCACTAGGTCTGGAATCATAGCAGCAGAGTTCATTTCTGCAACTTGTTCAAGCCCCAAATCTCCTACTACTCCTTGGTACACAAGGCTTGAGTGAATATTCCTGTCAGAAATAACCAAATCACCTTTCAATAATCTTGGTCTAATCCAAGTGTGGGAATGGTCAACTCTATCAGCAGCAAATAAACCCGCTTCTTCAAGAGGTGTATGGTTTCCCTTACTTACTGCACTAAGTGCTATTTTTCCCAACTTACTGTGCCTTCTTGGTTCGTGCGTCACGTGTACTTTTGGGAATGCTAGTCTATTTGCTAAATTTGCTAGTATTCTGACTGCCTCACCCTTGCCTGAGCCGTCACCGCCTTCGACGGTTATGAGGTACATTCAGAATACCTCCTCTACCCTTTGATCCTCGAATTCCTCTTTGTCGAGCATGAGGAAAACCATACCTAGCAGAATTAGTGTCGGTCCAAATATGATTAAACCTCTACTGAATAGGCTCACCCAACAGAATGCTTGGGTTCTTCTGTAACGTTTTTTCCTTTTAATTTCAAATGAAGCGTGGACTCCAACCAAGGCACAAGCAATTGTGAAAATACCCTCAAATGTAGCAAGTGCTACAGCATTTTCCATTGACCACCCTTCTGTTGCGGATAACTCATCCTTGGTCCTTTCCCCTTCCCCAGCGACCATTGTGATTGGTGAAATCCCAATCGGTTCGGGCTTGAATGACAATATTACTGTTTGATATCCGGGTTTGGACACATGTAACTCGTATTCTTTGACTAGTACAGAGTCAATGACATACCTTCCATACTCATCCGAAACACTGCTTTTCAACGCTGAGTTTGATTCAGAGTCAACCAACTCAATCGACACATTCGCAACAGGCTCGCCATCCTCGTCCAAAACAAAGCCATGTATGTCGAGAGATTCCGTAGTCTTGAAAATAGAAGAGTTGAGCAAACCAGATGGGTTACCTTGGAGAATTAGTGCTCCTGAAACAACTCCCATCAAAGCTCCGACCATTACTAAGGCAGATGCGATGCGGCGTCTTCTTTCTCCTTCAGATAGCATGTCAGTTTCGAGTTCAGCGAATTCTGTTTCTTCCGACTTTTGGATTTGGACAACGATTTCATTATCTGCCTTCCTTTGCCGCTTATTGGATGCTATCCGTGAATCTAGGAGTTTTGAACGGACTCTTTGGCGCAATGCTGCAAGCCGATTTTCTTTGTCTTGGCTAATAATTACACCTCCCGTTAAATCACCCGATGTCGTGCGCGGATTTCACCCCTCCCCTTCGTTATCCGCGAATATTATCCACAGTAAATTTCCACAGACAAGGATTGTACAAAGTGCAATGATAATACCCGTGGCCAAATCATCGTAATCCTCAGAGTCAATTACTGAATCATTATTTTGTTCTTCACATCCGTCGGGTTCGGAGCCAAAATCAAGCGGGCATTCATCCACTTCATCGGGGATTCCGTCCATATCAGAATCTAATGCGGGTGATGTAGTTGTTCTCACGTTTAACCATGCTTCAGTTTTTAGCCCATACTCTAGAATGTAGCCCACGGTCTCAAGAGATTCAGCGCTTACTTTGTCTATTGTGTCATTGTGTGTGTGCCAATGGCCGCTTAAGAAATTGGCACCCTCTCCAAATCTGGTGTCTATAATGTCAATCGCAGGAATGCCAAGATTGTGCGCAGGCACATGGTCATCGTATATCCCGTCAACCATGTCGAAATTGTAGTATGATGAATCCTTGAGGTCGCAAACATCATCCAAGTTCGTAATTATTTGTTCAGTTCTGTTCCAAAGTGTAGTATTGCCCGGGCTTGTTTTTCGTAGAGTTAAGTCAGAATCACCAACCATATCAACTAGAACAAAGGACTCGATTCTGTCAGCATCTTCTTGACTCAAATTTTCAGCCCATGCTTTAGCTCCCAGTACGTACGTCGAATGGTTATCTCCTTGATCCTCGCCATCTGTAAAGAATAGAGTCACCTCGTGCGTTAGGTTCATCTCTGGAATTATTCGTGCAAGTTCTAACAAAACTGCAACTCCACTAGCACCATCGTTTGCACCGTCAATTGGCTCATCTCTTCTACTTTCATTCCAATCTTGGTCAGCCTTGTGCCTTGTGTCATAATGCGCTGCAAACACTACTGTGGAACCTTGCCCCTTATTCCAAGTTGCAAATAAATTTGTCAAAGTGTATCCATAGGAGTGGTGGGTGGATTCGGTAATGTCCCATCCCGTAAGATTAGATTTTATTGATTCTCTGAGCGCAGAACTTGCTGCAGAACCAGGTATCCTCGGCCCTAAGTCAACTTGGTAATGAACCGATTGATTTGCATTCTCTCCGTCGAATGAAAGAGCGCATTCATCTAGGATTTGCTCAGTCTCTTCTCCTGAGGCAACAATCGTAGTCTGAAAGGCAAATAGAAGCGCCAAAATTCCAGCAATAACCTTTCGCATTGATGATGCTATGTTCGCTGAGTATTAAATACCTCATTTGAAGTGGGCAATTTGGAATGCAGTAATGCGATTCTCTGGAGGCCCATGAAATGTCTGAACATTGCTCTAATCGTGCTTTCTCAATATTACTTGTTTTCCTTGTTTCTATCGCCTCTCCGTTGGCCTCTGCAGAGCCTCAAGAATCTGTGGCTATTCAAGTGATTGAGTTCACCCCAGTTTTCGCTGATATCGATGATTTTGAACCACTTGACTCCCATCCTTACATGTTGCCCGAGAGCGATGAATTGCTTTACAGCGCAACTAGAATGATGAAAAATGAGTGGATTTCTCAAGGACTCCCTGGAGTCGATATTGCAACCTCTCCTCAATCTATGACAAGCGGTAGAGCATGTACTCCATACAACGAAGGTGATACCGCCACAGTTCCAACCTCAGGCGGCTCTATCGACGTAACCGTCGAGAAAACAACCTCCACTGCCGCATTTATGGTCCAAACTGGTAGGACACTATCCTCAACAGTTCTAAACAACTGGGCCAGTACATGGGACACAACAGTATATCCAACCTTGATGACATATTTCGGAAAAGATTACTTCGACGGAAGAGGAATCGCAGCTCCTGATGTTGATAATAATTGTCAAATTGAAGTCGTGATTTATGCAATCGACGGCGCTTACAACATAGGGGGCTACTTCGCACCTGGCATGTCCGCTTCTCGTGAGGCGATTTTCATCGACATTGATGACGCACCTTTGTCTTGGTCCAGAGTTATCTTGGCTCACGAACTTCAACACTTGATGCACAACGCCTTAGATCCATACGAAAATCTTTGGATCGACGAAGGAGCTGCAGATATGGCTGCCTTCCTCTGCTTTGGCGGGTCATCTACACTTTACGGCCACGTAAACGCATGGACATCGGCTAGCGAGCTTTCAGTACGCTGGTGGAATCAAAGACCCGCTGATTATGGTGGTGGATTCATTTTCCTCCTGTATCTAGCTGATCACTTAGGAGGAGGTCCAGCAATTCGTAACCTAGTTCAGGATTCATCTACAGGAGCAGCAGGAATCGAGGATCTTGCTAGGAACCCAATAGACGCTACCCCCGGCGTAATTGGAAGAGATTTCATCGATATTTGGACGAATTTCACTATTGCTGCAACATTGGATAGTGACCAAGGTGTTTATGGTATGTCAAATCTATTCCTCTCGACTGCTTGTGGTTCTAGTGAGTTCTGTAGGATACAACCCGCAGATAGTAACAGTGATTGGTTGGGCCCATGGTCTTCTACAGGAAACGCAATAGAAGGCTGGGGAGTACGTGTTTTCAAGTTCACCCCGGGCTCTGCAGCGCCAGCGCCACTTACCATGAGATTCACAGGCGACGTGCCTGGAATGGATGGTGTGATAATGAGCAGAGCCGCTGCTGACGGAATATACACACGTAGTGATATCAATTTCAATGGCGCTGTTGGTACTGCTTTAGTCCCCGGATTTGGAAACATTACTGATGAGATATATGCAATAACCTGGTTTGCTTCAAACCAAGGTGATTGCGATTACACGTCTTGTGGGAGTTCCTATCCAACCGGAACAATAGACGTGGAAGCAGCAAGGATTACTTCTCCTGCTACTATGAGTCTTAATTCAACGATTTTATCAGACCGAGATGGCGATACTAGTGTTGACACTGCGGAAATAGAATTCAATATCTTGTCTAATGCGTTTTTCGAGGATTTGGATGTTGAAATCCAAGTAAAAAACGCATCAGGAGTAGTTCTTGACACTATAGATACTAGAGTGCAGGCTGGTGGTGGAGTAGACGTTTCCACAAAATTCTGGTACACTGCCAAGTCGACAGAAATTCACACATTCCACCTGACAATGTCTGATATGCTAGGGGATGTAATCGACACTGTCCAGACAGGGGCTCAATTCCTAGACAACATGATGCCAGTTTCAAATTCAACAATCAATCCTACAGAAGTTCAGACATGGGACAACATTCTTTTCACTGGAGATGGTTTTGATGCATGGGGTCTCTCAATGGCAAACAATACGCTTCCATACATGGACGAGCCTGTTGCGTATGCATGGACGTTTGACGACGGTAACTCATCGTCTCTGAAGAGCCCAGTTAGACCATATCTTGAAGTTGGTCAGTACAACGTTTCGTTGAAAATAATGGATCAGGGAGGGACTTGGTCTGATGCAGATGTAAAAGCAATCAATGTTTCAGATGATTCAGCTCCCATTCCTGTTATTTCAATGAATGGAATGGTTCTAACGGACAATTTATCCATATTGACCGGACAGATAATGCAATTCAGTGCAGAAAGAACTACTGATAATGTTCCCTTGAGTCATCTTGAATTCACATGGGACTGGGGAGATGGTAATCTAGAAGGTGGAAAAGGTGTAACCCGTGCTTATCACTTATGGGAGGATGGATTGACCGCTGTAACTTCGTACAATCTCACTCTGAGTGTAAGCGATGGGGTCAATTCAGCCTCACAAATTATTGAAATTATTGTCAATAATCGTGCTCCTGGTCAGATTTTCACTGACACTATTGTAACAGAAACATTCACTGCTACGATGCTACCAGATGTTTTTGAGGATGATGATGGAGAAATAGTTGCGTGGAGTTGGCAGTTTGGAGAAGCAGTAAACCTTGACGGCGGAATAGTAGACAGAACAAACCTGTTCGTAGATTTGCTGTCAACAGAACAGAACCCTATGGCCGCTTGGTCTACTCCGGGTATCAAGAATGTGAACATAACAGTCACAGACAATGATGGCGCACAGTCTGTCTCCCAACTCAGAGTTCAAGTTCTAAACCAGTTACCAGTTGCGCAATTCGAGGTCAGAGATTCTAGTTCAGCAGGTAGTCCTGTAATTGATTTCAGGATTGAAGATGCTAAAATGGACGTTCCATATACTTTCAATGGTAGAGATAGCTATGATCCCGACGGATTGGTCGGAGATTCAACAGACCTCACATTCATGTGGAAGTTCTCTGATGGGACAATGTCAAACGATTCTCTTGTTACCCACAACTTCAGTACTCCGGGGGAGCATTATGTGTCTCTTATTGTGATAGACGAAAATGGTCAAGAGAGTGAGACAAGGCAACTTGGTATAAGAGTCTTGAATCCGAAACCGATTGTTTCCGTGAAGATTTTTGATGTGTGGTACAAGGATGAGTTAGTCACAGCAACTACTCCTCTCCCAGAAGGTGCATCATTCGAGTATTCTCACACCTTTGACGATGATGAAAACGTTGTAACCACCCCTGGCCAAATCTTGTATTTCGATTCGATTGGCACTAGAGACGGGGATAGAGTCTTCGAGGGTAGATTTGTACCTCTTGAAGCAAATAGTTCTGACTGGAATGGTATTGTAGAATATTCTTGGGACTTCGGCGACGCAACTCCAATCTCACATGAACCAATGCCATGGCATTCATTTGAGAGGCCAGGAACTTACAAGGTTACACTAACGGTCAGAGATTCATATCTGACAGGAGACGTAACAAGAGAAACATTCACTGTAGTAGTAAACGAGCCACCAGTAATTGGCGAATTTGAAATTTCAGATACAATATATGTTGGTGAATCTGTAGTTCTTGATGTGAATGTCACAGATTCAGAAGATGCCTCTGATTACGTCGTATGGCGAGATTTGGACGTAAACGACGGACTTCATACAGACAGAGACGAAAGAATACCTTCCACATTTGTTGTTTTGTGGGAAAGCGACCTTGAGGTTGACACTGATGAGAATGGGAACGTCGCAGATGATTGGATTACTCCATCAGGCGCCGATGGAATCAGAGTTGCTGCCAGTTGGGAGGAAGTTGGAATCAAGATGGTCAGAGTTTCTGTTTGCGATGGAATGGGAGTTTGTGTAACAAAGGATACTGAAGTCACAATTCTAGCAGAAAAGGCAGCAGAACCGAGTCTTTCCGATTTCTCTCTACAAGATTGGCAAGAGTGGTTTGTAGATGCTAGCGGTGAATCATTCATGGTCTTAGCACTAATTGTCGCTGTTCTAATTCTCGGTTGGGCTGTAATGAGAAGCCCAACTGAAATCGAGGAAGAAGCTGAACAAGCTGCGGCAGCATACGAAGTGGATGAGGTACAGTCTTACGGTGGAGTACTAGGCATGGATCAACACACTCCTCCTCCTGCGCCCGGTATTTTGTCTAAGGAAGAACGTAGAAGTGACTCCTCTGGATACGTAAGGCCCCTACGAAGAAGACGTTGAAGGGAAAACCGATTAACCCTCACAATTTAAATCGGAGCGAGGAGGTAATGGAATATGGGTTCGAGGACTACAATCGTTGTAATGTTCCTGTTCATACTTCCAATGCTGATTGTAACGGACATATCTCCTGTACAACGTGTTTCGGCCGCCTCGAACTGCGATAATGGAGACTGGGTCACCCCTAAATGGAATACAACTGTTGAACGTTTGGCTAAAGTCCCAAACATATACACTCCTGAATTCGAATATGAGGAAAAGCGAGGGCGAGATCGTGATGATGGTGAGACTGTTGAGCCTACAAAATTCGAAGATTATGAAGGCCCTGAGGAGGAATGGATGACTTGGGAGCCGGATAATAGTCTCAGGTTGTTAAGAGAGGATTTCCAAGCCACTATGGATATTGGTAACAATGCAATTGGAACCTTAAGAGTAAACTTGGACTATGAGCGCAGGACAACAATTTGTGTCACTATTCAATCCACAAATAGCTCTATTGACCCACTAGCAGATGTATACCTGATGACTACATCTCAATATGACCGATATACCACTGCATATGATATCTCAAATGGTTATTATTGGCTGAAAGAGGACCGAGATGATGATGACCCCACAAGTGACGTTCCTCCAGAATGGAGGAGTTTCACTGTGGTTGGTTGGCATTCTTTCAGAGATTCCCATCAATATGAGAATGTGGATGAAGTTTCATTCTCCATATCTCTGGATGGCCCAGAGATTAGTAGCGGTCTATTTGGAGAAACCAGCAATCAATACTTCAACATAGTTGTGGACAA